>Ga0209231_1000716_pt1 | contig 16241 bp, 12 predicted proteins | sample Deesub45470m_DNA_FD_188086 | JGI IMG/M metagenome (GOLD analysis project Ga0209231, IMG submission 188086) | Deep subsurface microbial communities from North Pacific Ocean - 450_OLKR46/470m Metagenome (SPAdes) (version 2) | ecosystem: Environmental > Terrestrial > Deep subsurface > Unclassified ... | reverse complement strand
GGGTCAACTTCACCGGCCGACCGGTCGACGGCTGGCGCGCCTGCCTCTGGCTGCGCACCGCCAACCGTGTCCTGCAGCCGATTGCCAGCTTCCCCTGCGATTCGCCCGAAGCGCTCTACGACGGAGTGCGCGCCTTCCCCTGGCAAGAGCATCTCACGCCGAGCATGACTCTGGCGGTCGACGCCAATCTGCGCGACTCGGTGATCACCCACTCCCTGTTCGCCGCCCTCAAGACCAAAGACGCCATCGTTGACCGCCTGCGCGATCATTGCGGGCAACGACCGAACGTCGACACCAAGGACCCGGACCTGCGCATCAACCTGCACCTGGCGCGCAACCACTGCACCATCAGCCTCGATCTGGCCGGCAGCGGACTGCACCGGCGCGGCTATCGCCGCGACCCGACCATCGCACCGCTCAAGGAGACCCTCGCTGCCGGGCTGGTGCAACTCACCGGATGGAACGGGGATACGCCTTTCGTCGATCCGATGTGCGGCTCAGGCAGCCTGCCGATCGAAGCCGCCCTGCAGGCGGCCAACGTCGCTCCAGGGCTGCTCTCGCCAACCTTCGGCTTTCAGCGCTGGCCGGATTTTGACACCACGGCCTGGGCTCAGATCCTCGATGAGGCGCAGCAGGCCCGCCGACCCCTTCCGGCCAACCACATCTTCGGCAGCGACCGTGACAAACGCGCGGTCGACCTGGCAATGCGCAACGCCGAAGCTTCAGGGCTCGGTCCGGACATCCGCTGGTCCTCAAGCGACTTTGCCCAGCTCGAAAAACCGGCTGCCAAGGGGACCCTGATCTGCAACCCGCCGTACGGCGAACGCCTCGGCGACGTCGAAGCCCTGGTCGGTTTCTATGGCAAGATCGGCGACACCCTCAAGCAGCGCTGGTCAGGCTGGACCGCCTGGGTTTTTACCGGCAACCTCGACCTCGCCAAACGCATCGGCCTCAAGCCGTCGCGACGCATCGTCCTCTTCAACGGCCCGATCGAGTGCCGGCTGTTGAAGTTCGATCTTTATTAGAAGGGGTCCTTCGAAATCAGCTTTTGAATAGCATGAGAGTTGCTGGGAAACCTCACCCCGAAGGAATATCTAGCCGTTAACCAATGACTGGATTTGTTTCATAACCTGCGGTACTAAAGTATGGAAGTTTACGGCAGTTTCGAGATTATCAAAGCGAGAAAAATCATGAGCCGTCCGATTGCGATACTGCTTATAGTCCTAATAATAGTTGGTTTGCTGTTCAGCACATTCGCTCTTTTCCAGGGAAAATTCGTTGAAGCCCTTATCGTATATCCTTTGATGATCATTGCTTATGTTTTTTCGAGACATGGGAAAAGGTAGTGACGATCGAAAATTCAGGATAAGTAAAAATTGTGCTCTGGCGAATCTAAGGCCTTAAAATGAATGTGGGAGGATTTATAGTAAATATCCCCTCGGTAGAATCAAGCCACATTCCTGCTTGAGATACGTTTCTAAAATTTAGCTTTGGGCAAAAATTATCTTGGCAGGACATTTAAATATGTAGATTAAAGAGACATATGCAGGAAATCCCTAAGAGCAAATAAGAGCCCCTAGGAGACTGTTGGATTATACGGGCCAACCAACCGGATTTGCAGCCAGTTGATGGATAGTCTGACAGTCTCCTGACTTGACTTCTACCAGATAACAGGTATTTCTTTAGCATTGAGTTCGGTGTTGGTATCAGTTTTGATCAGCGGGTGAGGTTCCTATGCACATAGAAACCACGCGGAGTGAATTAATTGAAATCCTTACCGTCGCTCAGGACCTTGTCAACCCCATCATCGCCGGTCACGGTAAACGGGTGGCTTTTCGTGCCGCGCTCATAGCTGAAGCTCTTGGTTACGATCCGCAGCGTATATCAACTCTAAAAATTGCAGCACTACTGCATGACATCGGGGCCTTTTCCCTCTCCCTCAAAGAGAAAAACGATCTTGGTCAGTTTGATGTCCTGGCGCCGGAGAAACATTGTGCGGTAGGTTTTACCCTGTTGAAGCAGTATGACCCTTTTGCCGATATAGCTGATATGGTATTGCATCACCATACCTTTTGGAACTATGGCAAGCGTCTGTATTTTAACGGTGTGTTGATCCCTCAGGAAAGTTATATTATCCATCTTGCTGATCGTATCGATGTATTGTTGAAGGAGAATGACGCACCTCTTGCTTGCAAAGATAATATTACCGGGGTCATTTTTAAGACAACAGGTGCTCTTTTCCCTGAAGAGGTCTCTGCAGCTTTCCAGAAAGCCTCACAAGTCAATACCTTCTGGCTACAGGGCCAGCACATAAATGCCTCTGTCACTCCTTTGCAAGGTGATGATCAAATCCTATCCGACGAGGAATTGCTTGAGTTTGTAAAAATTCTTTCATTGACGATAGACTACAAGTCACCTTTTACTTCAACTCATTCCAGCGGCGTTGCACGCACTGCCGTTGAACTGGGCAAACTTGCCGGTTCTGACGATGAGACGTTGTTGCTGCTGTGCGGTTACCTGCATGATTTAGGCAAGCTTCTGGTTCCCAACGAAATTCTGGACAAACAGAATGCTTTAACTCCTGAAGATCGTATTGTAATAAACAGCCATCCCTATTACACCTACCAGATCCTGAGTCAATCAAAGCAACTACTGAAAATTGCAGAGATAGCAGCAAATCACCATGAAAAACTCGATGGGTCCGGATATCCGAGTAACATAAAAGCCTCAGACTTGAATTTAAGCAGCCGGGTCATCGCAGTGGCTGATATCTTTACTGCCTTGACAGAAAACCGACCCTACAGAGACAGTTTAAACATGGAAAGCGTTTTGAGCATCATGTCCAAAATGAGTTATGAAAATCATATCGACGGAAAATTGCTTACTCTGGTCACGGATAACTATGATTACTTAAATACAATGCGCGATGCCGAACAGACTCATTCCCGCACATACTATGAGACTTTCTGGCAAGAGACAGAGGAAACCATATACCGGTTGTCAGCCAGAAAGCGTCCCGATGTCGATCTCTCTTCAGCACTTTTGCCTAGTAAACATTAATAACGAGCAGTCTATTAATATTGTTTTGTGTGATAAAGAGGCATTCGATACTTTTAGCGAATATAGAACTTGGAGGAGTCATGGATCAATTTGTATGGAAACCAAGCTTTGAAATTGGCATCGAGAAGATTGATCATGAGCATAAGCGGTTGTTGACGCACCTTAACAATGGCATTGCAAATCCGAATATCACAAACGACATATTTGACGAAATGAAGCAATATGCTAAATTTCATTTCTCCGACGAAGAGATTTTGATGGACAGGGTTGGTTATCCGAGGCTGGTCACGCATCAGCAGGGTCACCGGATGTTTGAGTCCCGGGTTGAGCAGCTGGAGGGAGCTGTTAATAACGGGGAAAGTAAGGCGATTATATTGTTAATCTCTTTCCTGAGGGATTGGTTCCTGGAACACATTCTGGCCGAAGATATGGGCTTTGCTAACTACCTGCGTCAGAATATGAACGAAGAAGAAATGAAAAATCTGTTTGTCCATAATTAGGTTATGTCTCAGAAGAGCTGATTGATGGGCTCTGGCTTAGTTACGCCGAAGGTTTTGGCGTTAAATACCGAGACAAAATGAGGAAAAGTGGGGCATTCGTAAGACACTTTTGACTAGAATATTGAAGAGATTTATGGACCACCGTTGTCGGTTTAAGCTGACCGGTGGTTTTTTTATATCTCTAGTTTAGAACTGTCTTTTTTATAGGAAGATTACGACAGAGCTGTGCCGACCTGATGTCGTCAATGCGTAAGCTTCCCTGTTTACGGACAGGTTGAAAGTAGGCTTCAATTGGAGGAGAATTTCCCAAAAGTCACGGCTGCCAAGACGGATTAAAGGTGATCTCCAGATTCTTGGATTGCAGGATCAGTAATAATTTCGCATTTCGGCCAATTCCACACCCTCAAAACAATGCAACAATATATATAAATAAGAAACACATCTCTTTGATCTTGCCATTTGATTGCTGTAAGATTGGCAGGAATTTTTGTTGCAGGGGATACGATACTTGTAAAGGCTATTTATGGGCCCAATAGAGAATACACAACTTTCTTTAGCAAATGCTCTTTTGCAGGCATTGCCGCATCCGGCTATGCTGATAAATCAGTCTAGAGAGATTATCGCTGCAAATAAATTAGCTACGGAGGCTGGCGCTGTCGTCGGCCAATTTTGCTGGAAAACATTTGGCCATGCTGCCTTTCTCAGCGACGAACATCAACAGTTGCTCCTTGAGAATCCGGAACTGACTGGTGTTCATTGCACATTTTGTCGTGGTGATGCATGTCTTGAAAATATGCATGAAGAAAACGATCCGAATCTCAATGCTCTCGGCAGCATTCTGGATACATATTGGGTTGCCATAAATAAGGATACTTACCTGCATTATGCAATCGATATTACAGAACAGGTCGAAACGCAAGCGGCCAAGAATGAAGCTGAAGAGAATCTTAAAAGAAATCAGAAATTACTTGCTGAAATGAGTAAAGTCGGTAAGGTCGGTGGCTGGGAGCTTGATCTTGATACAGAAGCCCTGCAATGGACTGAAGAGGTTTACCACATCCATGAGGTTGAACTGGACTATGTTCCGACTGTAGATAATGCTCTTGATTTCTATACTGACGCATCAAAGCCCGATATTGCAGAGGCAGTGCGGCGAGCTAGCGAGCAAGGCGAGCCATTTGATCTTGACCTGGAGATAATCACCGCAAAAGGCAATCTCCGGAGTATTCATGCAATCGGTAAGGCTGATCTGGATCAACGCAGGGTTTATGGATTTTTTCAGGACGTCACCGAGCAAAAGCTGGCCGCGAAAGAACTCGAGAATCAGAAGACAACCCTCGAATCGTTGTTAGAATCGATCCCGGATGCCACCGTTCTTGTAAACCAAGAAAGGCGTATTATTACTATTAACAGGGCTTTTACGGAGACCTTCGGCTACACCCTGGACGAAATGGTTGGCAAGCCGACCTCCGTGTTCTATGAGAGCGAGGAGGATTTTCTCCGCCAGGGACGTTTGCGCTACAATTTGTCCCCCGAAAAGGCAACCGAACCCTACGTTGTCACCTACCGAAGAAAAGACGGGACCCTTTTCCCTGGCGAAACCGTTGGCGCAAAGGTATTCACCCCAGATGGCAGCCTCCTGGGCTTTTTTGGCCTCATGCGCGATATTTCTGACAAGTTAAAGCGGGAAGAAGCGCATCGCCAAACCCAGAAGATGGAAGCTATCGGGACCTTGAGTGGAGGAATCGCCCACGATTTTAACAACCTGTTGGCGATTATCAGCAGCAATATTGATATCGTTCAGCATAAGCAGCAAAACGGAACCCGTTCGGAAGAAAACATTGGACATATCAAGGAGACTGTCAGTCGGGCGAAAAGACTTGTCACACAGATTCTTGCCTTTAGCCGTCAGGAAAAACATGAGCTCTCTCCGATTGATCTCTCTATAGTCGTTTCTGACTCCATGAAATTGTTGCGCTCAACCATTCCTGTTACCGTTGAGTTTCTGGTTGAGGTTGAGAATGCGCCTGTTTTCGTTAACGCTGACACGACCCAACTACAGCAGGTTTTAATCAACCTTTGTACCAATGCCGTCCATGCAATGGATGAGAAAGGGTTGTTAAGAGTCAGCCTGGGAAAAGTGGACTCGGCAAGTCAGTCTCTCCCTCAAGGTCTTGGCCGGCAGCCTGGCAGTTATGCAAAACTCTCTGTAAGTGACACCGGATGCGGCATTGAGAAGGAACACATTGCCAGGATATTTGACCCATTCTTTACCACCAAGGAAGTCGGTACTGGTACGGGGATGGGTCTGTCTGCGGCCTATGGCATTGTTGAACAGCATGGTGGTGTGATAACCGTTGATAGCGCACCTGGTCAGGGAACCACTTTTAAAATCTATCTCCCCTTCATTGAAGGACAGCAGCACGAGCCAAAGGTCAACACCGAAGACTCTTTGCCGACCGGTACTGAAAGGATCCTTTTTGTTGACGATGAAGAGTGTATCGCCGAATCATGTTGCGAACTATTGGAGTATCAGGGATACACTGTTACCAGTACAACCAATAGCAGTGAAGCTCTTGAGCTTTTCAAGAAAAACCCTGAGGTCTTTGATCTGGTGTTTACAGACCAAACGATGCCCAAGATGACTGGAACGGATTTGGCAAAAGAACTGTTAAAAATCAGGCCAGATGTTCCAATTATACTCTGTAGTGGTTATGCCGCCAAAGTTTCTGAAGAGGTAGCCAAAGGGATCGGTATCCGCGAGTTTTGCTTGAAGCCGATGGACATAAAGAAACTCGCCACGGTTGCCCGGAAAGTTTTGGATGAGAATGATCCATCGAGTTGAAGAATTTAGAGGGAACTCAATTCCTATAAGTCACGACTGCCAGGACGGATTAAAGGCAACCTCTGGATTCTTGGAATACAGGGTAAGCAATAATTTCGCATCACACCCAATCTTTGCACCCCAAAACAATGTAGTAGGATAAACAAGAAATATATTTCTTTGCTCAAGTCTTCGATTGATGTAGATTGGAAACGTCTGATTTATATAGGTATCTGAGAATACTGGGGGTGCGATAAAAGATGACTACAGGCCATCCGTAGAATAGCGGGTGGCTTGTCTTGTTTTGATCTGTTCATTTTGCGCAAGCTTACCTACGCAGATGCTCCAAAGCGGCAATTTGTCAGGTGACTTTTGGGCGTTCAAGCGACTTACCTCTGGTAAAGATCGAGTGAGAGACCTGTTTTGAGTTCAATAAAAAAAAATCTGATGTTGCTGGTCATTTTTGCTGTTTTACCTGCCCTGGCCATCTTGCTGTATTCTGGTGAAGAGCAAAGGCAGGCGTCTATAGAAAATGCTAAAAATAATGTTTCCCTGCTGGCGAACGTCATGGCCGAAAGTCAAAGAAACATGGCACTGGTCACCAGAAAGATGCTCTCCACCTTATCCCTGCTTCCTCAAATCCAGGCTCTTGACATTCAGGCCACCAACCAGATTTTCAAGGCTGTGATCGAAAATAATCCCGGCTACCACAATATCGTCCTGATCGATATTGATGGCAAAATCATAGCTTCAAACCGCCCCTTTGACCAAGTATACCTGGGAGACAGAAAACATTTCCGCGAAGCTGTTGAGAGCAAGGATTTTGCTGCCGGCGAATATATCCTCACCCGGGTTGGACAGCCTTCTCCAGTCTTCCCCTTTGCGTACCCGGTTCTGGATGAAAAGGGCAACCTGATTGCCGTCCTGTCCACGGTCATCGACCTGACCTTCCTGACTGATTTCTACCAGCCTTCACAACAAAACGAACAATCGATTTTATCCGCAACCGACTGGAAAGGGTTCAGGCTATTTTTCTATCCATCTAAAGAGAGTACCAACGCTATTGGTCAACCAATCAATCCCGCTGCCTGGGAAAAGGCCAGCCATGCACAGGTGCCTGGGGTCTTCATCGGCCAAGGGTCAGACGGAGTGCGTCGCATATACGCTTTTAAACAGATCCGCCTTGATTCTGGCGCCGTTCCCTATATGTATGTCTGGGCAGGTGTCCCCGAATCCTATGCTCTTAAATCCGCGAACAAGCACCTCGCAAGAAACGTCTCACTCATGCTTTTTGCCACAGTGTTGTCACTTTTTGTTTCCTGGACAATTGGCAAGAGGGCCTTCATCTCACCAATTAACAACCTCATCGATATGACGAGAAAATTCTCCGGAGGAAACTTTGATTTTCGCAGTAACTTACCGAGGCAGAACAATGAATTTGGCACGTTGATCAAATCGTTTTACGAGATGTCGGACAGGCTGCAATCGAGTCAAGGGGCATTGATTCAAAGTGAGGAGAAGACCCGTTTGATTCTTGATTCCGCCGCTGAAGCGATTTATGGCGTCGATCAAGCTGGTCATTGTACATTCTGCAACCGAAGCTGCCTGGATCTCCTTGGCTACCATTCAGAACGAGATCTTTTAGGCCTCAATATGCACAGCCTCATTCACCACACATCTGAAGAAGGGCTGCCAAATGCTATCGAAAACTGCCGAATCCATGACCCCCTTAAGTTAGGCAAGCAGGTTCACGTTCAAGAAGAGGTGTTTTGTAAAATTGACGGCACATTTCTTTATGTAGAATGCTGGTCCCACCCTATTCTAAAAAACGGAACCGTTGTAGGGTCCGTCGTCACATTCATCGACATCTCCAAGCGCAAACAGGTGGAAGTGGAGCGTGAATCCCTCATTAAGCAACTTCAAGAGAAAACAGCGGAGCAAGAGCGATTTATTTACACGGTTTCCCATGACCTGAAGTCACCGTTAGTAACGATCGGCTGTTTTTGCGGGGTGGTTAAGGAGGATCTAGCCTCCGGAAACCTGGAACAGTGCAAAAACGACCTTGATATAATTTCAAGTGCGGCAAGCCGTATGGAGCAGTTACTTAACGAACTTCTTCATCTTTCGCGTGTCGGCATCCAAAGGAATCCAAGGGAAGCCGTCAGTCTGGAAGACTTAATAAATGAAGCAACAGAAAGTATTTCAGGTGTGACCACTAAGCACAAAACGACCATTGAAGTAGAATCTGGATTGCCCAATGTTATGGTTGATAGACAACTCTTTTTACAAGTCATTGAAAATCTGCTAGCGAATGCCTCCAGATACTCACGCTCTGCAAATGGCGGTTCTAATGTCAAGATTGGTGTAACCAGGAACTCTGGAGAATTAATCTGTCATGTCAAAGACAACGGTATGGGTATAGATGCAAGATACTTGGAGAAGATCTTTGGTCTGTTTGAGAGGCTTGATGTAAACTCGGATAGCACAGGTGTGGGTCTAGCGATTGTCAAACGGATCGTTGAAAATCATGGTGGGCGTATTTGGGCTGAATCAGAAGGGCTGGGTCACGGCACGACATTCTTCTTTACAGTTCCGGAAGCATAAGTTGTTCACCGTTTTTCCATAAGTCACCACTGCCGAGACGAAAATAGCCGTCTTATTGATCGCTATCAATCGGACACACAGAGTGACCCTTTTGAGGGTCTCACTTCCCGCTTTCAAATCATTTGCAAAATAAGTGTAAGCAATTGATGGTCATCTCTTGACAGAGGATGTTAATCTATCGAAATGAAGCCCAAGCCCCTGGAAAAAACAATCGACCACCACGAAAAAGGTGTCGATGTCCCTTACGGTCAGATTGATCCTGAAACGTTGCGGAATATGATCCAGGAGTTTGTGACCAGGGATGGTGCGGATTGGGGTGACCCCGGTGGTGCTTTGGAAGATAAGATTTCACAGGTCCTCAAGCAACTTAAAAACAAGCAAGTTAAAGTTGTCTTTGATCTAAAATCGGAGACGGCGAACATTGTCTCCTGCCCATAATCATAACGTCACGGTTTCATAGGAATGTGGCTACCAAGGTTCGCTCCTTGGTGGACGTTTCTTTGGGGGACAATGAGTATGAGCAATCGAATTGATGTTACTTTCGACTTTCGATCGGACACACCTCCTGGCAAAGACCCAGACACTCGTAGCAAAACGTTACGCAGTTATCACAAGTTGCTGTGGAGCAAACATTTGCCCAACGGCGAGTTCTTTGGGCTGGATGACACTAAGCCCCGTAGCTACCTGCATCACCAGTCTGCTGTTGGTGAGTTTTGGTTAGCCAGCGATGCGGTGATCCCAACTTTCAGATGGAATACCTACATCAAGGGCTTGATCCCGGTTGAGGAGCTGGAAGCCTTCAACGCCGTCGGGTATACGATTGGCGGTATGATGATCTTCCCAGGGAATCAAATCGACGGGAAATGGACGATCAATCAGGCGCGGGGTTGCACAAAAAAAATCGGAGACCGATTCGATCTGACCTTGGAGTGCATTCGACGTCACTACAGCGACGAAGACAGTCCGCTGAGAAATGTCTTGGCGAGGTATGACCTTTTCTTCGATCTCTTTCAAGACTTTCGAGGCTATGTAGAGTTTTTCTTGCTTCAGGATCTTGTCAATGACAACTTTTCTGTGGTGAAAATATCTGCGCCGTTTGATGACTTTAGTGGATCTCCCATTCCGGCCAATGTTGATGAGTACCGTGCGTACAGGAACGCCGCGATCGCGTTCATTGAGGCCCGCAACCAACGAATTTTGAGTTCAAGCTGATGCGTCGCCCGTAAACTCTATTACAAGTCAGAGTTCCCGAGAATCTGGCGAAACTGCGAAATTCGACTCTTATTAGCCGCTGACATAACTTATAAGAATCCCGATTTTTGACGTATTACTCTCATGAGCGTATATTGGCCACTGTTTCAGTTGCATGGTGTATAGGAATTATATAGGGGGATAGATGAAAGATGACTGTAAGCCATCCATTGAAATAATAAAGAGATTGGAGCTTTGGTAGAATACAATAAATACAGAAAAAGTAGAGACAAATTATATGTAAAAAATTCCAAGCGAGCAATCGCCAAGTTTTATACTGAGATAAGCGATAAAAAGAAATTTGATCTAGAATAAATTACTGGAGAGAAAGCCACGTTCTATCATGAAGAAAGGTTTGAGAATTTCAGGTTTGTTGACTATGTTTATGAAGTATAACCCCACGGCAAATGGTTTTGAACTATAGCTATGATAGAGAAGTAGAAATTAGTGAGGGTTCCAAAAGATTTTCAAAGATTTTTTATATCGATTTCATTTTTACCTATTTTGTGTCTCTGGTGGATTAATAGAAAAGAAGATAATGTTTCGTAATTCACGCCCCTGGAACGCAAAATGGAGCGTGTCGTAACGAGGCTTTGACACATAGGCCTCAACTGGCGACCCAAAGGACAAAGGACCTTTTTAGTGGTGCTGTTGACAGGTCTCTTAATGAATGATATTTATTGGTCATAAGGAGGTGCGAGTATGAATGTGAAATTTTCTGAAGACATTGTCCCTTTGACCGATATGAAGGTCAATCCTGGTAAGGTTGTCAAGCGTACCAACGAATCTCATCGACCAGTTTTGTTGACCAGTCGTGGCCGGGGCGTTGCTGTTGTGCAATCTCTTGATGATTTTGAGCAAGCCGAAGAAGAGAAAGCTTTTATGCGGGCCGTAGTGAAAGGCCTTAATGATCTGGACAACAACTGTGAGATCAGCCTTGATGCTGCAAAAGCACGTTTGGGTCTGAAGTAAATATGTCCGCCCAAATTACTATCACACTTGCCGAATCCGCAGTTCAAGACTTAGAGTCTATTCGGGAATATTATCAGGAGCAAGAAGCCCCAGAGGTTGGGGAGCGGTTCATTAAAGAGATAATCTCTTCGGTTGAAGAACTGGTCATGCATCCTGACCGAGGCCGGATGGTCCCAGAGTTCAACACTCCTCAACTGCGAGAGTTAATTCATCCTCCCTTTCGGATTGTTTATAGACGCTACAAAGTGAAAATAAGTGTTGTTCGAGTATGGCGGTCTGAAAGGTTGATGCGATTGCCATAGAAGAAGTGTGTCAGTCACAGGGTTACTAATAATTTCACAAATCAGCCAATCTGAGTATCCAGAAACAATGCAGTCGTACAAATAAGAAAGAAATCTTTACCCTTTTGCCCTCCTTCTGTAGACTGGTGTCGTCTTACTTGATTTCTTCCATGAGGGATGGAAATGATCAGATCAATGGCAGGACAATCTGTAATAAACTACTGACCGCTATTGTCGGCTTATGCTGACCGGCGGTTTTTTACTTTTAAGCTATCTGCTTAGAGAAAAGTTTACGTGTAAATTTGATTGTGAATAAGAGCTGATATGAAGTTTGGTGAAAATAATAATCAAGACCTGATGCGTCAAATTGAAGACCTGCAGAAACAGGTCAACGATTTAAAGACTACATTATCGGAAAGTGAAGATAAGTTTCGCAGGCTAACAGATTCGGCGCCGGTCGGAATTTATTTTAACGATGCACAGGGGAAAGCCGTCTATATCAACAATAAATGTGCTGAGCTGGTCGGGGTACCTGCGGATAATGCGTTAAACTTTGATTGGATTCCATTCCTTCACCCCGACGACCGTGATCGAATGGTCTCCGAGTGGGAAAATGCGTTCAAAAATAGTACAGAATTTCACTGTGAGTATCGGTGGGTGCATCAGGATGGGAGGATAGTCTGGACACTTGGTGAAGTCATTCCCATATTGGGGGAAGATGGTAAAGCAGCAATGTTTATTGGTACGCTAACTGACATCACAGAACGTAAGCAGGCTGAAAAAGAGCGTGAATCTCTAATCGTTCAGTTGCAAGATAGGACAGCGGAGCAAGAGCGATTTATTTACACGGTCTCCCACGACTTGAAGTCACCCTTAGTAAATATCTCATGTTTTGCAGACCTTGCTGAACTGGATCTTAACTCAGGAGATCAAGTCTCAGCCAAAAACGATCTGGCTATAATTAAACAATCTGCTCTACGAATGAGACGTTTGTTAGATGAACTTCTTGAGATTTCTCGCATTGGTATCAAAAAGAATCAAGAAGAGGTCGTCAACCTCAACACATTGATCGAAGAAGGCATCTTCAACCTTTCAGGGCTGATCAAAGAGTTCCACACCACCATCGAAGTCGAATCTGATCTGCCGGATGTGAGGCTCGATAAACAGCGGTTTATTCAAGTTATTGAGAATCTGATATCGAATGCCTGCCGATACTCACGCTCTGCAAATGGCGGATCGATTGTAAAAATTGGTGTAGTCAGGAACACCGAAAAATTAACATGTTATGTCAAAGACAACGGCGTAGGGCTCGAGGCTGACTACCTGGAGAAGGTTTTTGGTTTATTTGAGAAACTTGATTCAACCTCTGATAGCACTGGTGTTGGTCTGGCGATTGTCAAACGGATCATCGAGAATCATGGTGGGCGGATCTGGGCTGAATCAGAAGGACTGGGTCAAGGCACGACGTTTTTCTTCACCTTACCTGTGGAGAAACAGTAGTTTCTCACAAATCACTATTGGCGAAGAGAAGACCATAACAAGATGAATAGGATAATTAAGAAATGTCTGTAATCCTCCATGTTGAAGATGACCTTGGCCATGCACTGCTGACAGGAAGAGTCCTTGAGAGGCTGCCGTTTGCGTGCGATGTCAAACTCGTCACAGATGGGCAGGCAGCGGTGAATTACTTAAATCACGCGCATGAGTTTGCCGATCCGGCCTCTTCCCCTCGGCCAGCACTTGTGCTTTTGGATCTGAACCTGCCCAAGGTGAAAGGTCTTGAAATCCTCAAGCTGATCAAAGGGAGCGAAGACCTTTGTGACATCCCTGTGGCCATTCTCACCACCTCAGATTCTGCAGAAGACAAAAGGATTTGCTTCGAGAACCAAGCTGACGGCTTCCTTACAAAACCGGGAGACTATTTGGAGCTTGTCAATGCACTCCGCCAAGTTGTGGAAGGATTGCTTGTCAAAGGTGTCCCCTCTAAAAATTGACTCCATGACATACAGTTCTCATTTATCACGACTGATAGGACGGATTAAAGGCGCTACCCAAATTTTTGGATTGCAGGAACACTAATAAATTCACACTTCGTCAAATCCGACGGCTCCAAATCAATGCAAGAGGACTTGTAAGGAGTTTGTGAGAGGTCGAGTGCTATGATCCAGACCGCTGGATTTGGTTCTTAAATGTCAGGGGCAGTAAGATTTTCGCACTTATGCAAGCTTGTATTTTTCCAAAGGCTCTGAGGTAATTATGATATCTACAGCAGAAATCGTATCGCCTCTTACGCAAACACTGCTCGGTGTTTTTCCGCATCCTGCCATGATAATTAATCGTGACCGACAGATTTTGTCTGCAAATCTCCATGCGATAGAGGCAGGTGCAGAGGTTGGTGGACTCTGTTGGCAAACGTTTGGACATGCTGCCTGCTTAAGTGACGAACATAAGATGCTAAGCCAAGAAAATCCCTCCGCTGCGGGCATCAGTTGTACTTTTTGTCGTGCCGATAAATGCTTGGATAACTATTGCCAAGAAAACGACCCGGCCGTACAGGCCTTTGGAAAAACCCTGGATACTTATTGGATTGCGATTAACAATGATTCGTATCTTCATTATGCTATTGATGTTACGGAGCATGAGGGAACAAAAGCTTTACTGCGTTGTGTTCTAGACTCTGCCAATGACCTCATATATTTCAAGGACCTAAACAGTACCTATGTTGGCTGTAATAAGGCTTCTGAGGAATTTACCGGCATTGCAGAACGCGACCAGATAGGCAAGACCGATTTCGATTTCTTTGACCGAGAAATAGCAGAAATCATAGTAAAAAACGATCAGAAAGTTATTGCAAGTCATACTGCTGTTCGTACTGAGGAATGGGTTCCTTCGCCTGTCTTTGGCAGAGTTCTGTTGGAAACCGTAAAAGCTCCTATTTATGGACCAGATGGCAAGCTTTGTGGGTTGGTTGGTATCTCCAGAGATATTACTGAGCGCAAGCAGGCCGAAAAAGAACGTGAAGCCCTCATTGAGCAACTGCAAAATAAAACAGAGGAACTAGAACGTTTCACCTACACGGTCTCACACGGCCTGAAGAGTCCGCTGATCACCATCCGCGGTTTTGTCGGCGTCCTTGAGGAGAGCCTTGGCGAGCGCATCGATGACGATATCCGCCATTCCCTCGACTATATCAACTCTGCAGCGACGAAAATGTCCTCCCTGCTCGACGATCTTCTAAGGCTTAGTCGACTAGGTAAGTTCGTCAACCTGAACGAGCGGGTCGAACTCTCGTCTGTATTCGAAGAAGCGTTAAACCTGATCAAGGGCCGGCTGCTCGGAGAGAAAATTATTGTCAAGATAGCCGACGACCTCCCCGCAGTCACCGGTGACCGCATACGCCTGTGCGAGTTGATGCAGAACCTGCTCGAGAACGCGATCAAGTATATGGGGGAACAACCCGCACCGTTCATCGAAGTCGGTGTCACTGAGATAGGCGGTGAGCGCGCCTGTTTCGTGCGCGACAATGGCAAGGGAATCCCTGAGCGCTATCAGGCAAAGGTCTTCGGCCTGTTCGAGCGGGTCAGCACCGACGGCGAAGGAACTGGTATCGGCCTTTCCATGGTGCAGCGCATCATAGAACTGCACGGCGGCAGAGTCTGGGTCGAATCGACCGGAGTCACCGGGGAGGGGGCAACCTTCTGGTTCACGCTGCCTTGGGAAGATGTTCAGACAGGTACGCCGACAAGCTAAACCAACATCCTTATAAGTCACTACTGCTGAGACAAAAACAGGCGTGTTATTGATAGAGCAATTTAAGAAGCTTTTTCATCCTGAAATTTAAGGCCACCGGATCAGAGTCTGGTGCCCTTTTGTTTATGCAGATAATGCTTGTCTGTTCTCGTAATATAGTCGATAGACAGATGATTTGCTGATGCCATATAGCTCTGCAATCTCCCTTTTGCTTAAACCTGGTGTTTCATAGTCGCGTAGGAGCGACTGAATCTCAGCAGATGACAACTTTGGCTTTGCACCAAAAACAACTCCGCGCTCTTTTGCTTTTTGGCGCCCTTCCAGAGAGCGTTCTGTAATCAGACCTCTTTCAAACTCACCAATCGAGGCAAGAATGTTGAACTGCAATTTGCCATAGATGGTCGTGGTGTCAATTCCCTGGTCAAGAACAATAAGATCGACATTCTTTTCCTCAAGCAGTTGAATGATGTTGGATAGGTCCACCACTGATCGTGCCAGGCGATCCAGTTTTGTGACGACGAAAACGTCCTCCTCCCTTACGAAGTCGAGCGCATTCTTCAACTCAGGGCGGTTTTTTGTTGAGCTGGCTGAGACTTTTTCTCGATAGATCCGGTCACAGTCCGCCAGGTGGTCCAATTGAACATCCAGTTTCTGTCCGACGGTACTAACCCTTGCATAACCTACTCGCATGCCCATGATGACCTCCCATAGATACCCGTTTATTCTTGGTCCATAGAAGTTGGAGAAGTAGAATAAATTTATCGTGAGGAGGGGGTGTTGTCTTAGCTTGGGTCAATGGGAATCTGCCGACTCGGGCATTCAGACCGTCCATTCAATACGAGAGCCTAAATATGAGACACCTTATTTTTAACTTGTCCATCTATTAATTAGGGTGCCCAAATAAACGATTGTCGACAGAGAATTGCAGATTTACGAAAATCCAATATTTTATTTTGTATCTCCTGCGACTATGATACATTGAATGCGTTGAATACACTG
>Ga0209231_1000714_pt1 | contig 16259 bp, 16 predicted proteins | sample Deesub45470m_DNA_FD_188086 | JGI IMG/M metagenome (GOLD analysis project Ga0209231, IMG submission 188086) | Deep subsurface microbial communities from North Pacific Ocean - 450_OLKR46/470m Metagenome (SPAdes) (version 2) | ecosystem: Environmental > Terrestrial > Deep subsurface > Unclassified ... | reverse complement strand
CTCCTGCTCCTCGACGGCCAGGGCCGCCGGGGAAGTGCCGTCGAGGAGCAGGAGGATCTGGGCGAGGAGCCCGTGACCGCAGGCCATGTCGACTACGCGCCCGCCGCGGAACTTCCGGCGCACCCGGCGGGCGGTTTCCCAGGCTTCGCACAACTCCTTGCGCGGCAGGCAACCGGCGCGGCAGACGGCGCGGGCGATGCGGTCGAAGAGGGTCTCGGAGGCAAAGAGGGAGAGGTGGCGGTCATTGAGGCGGTTGCGGGAGGATCGATCCATAATGGCGGCCTTTGTTCTCTGCTAGGAGCTGGCGGTTGGAGTGCTTCTCCTGGGAGGAGGAGGCCGACAGGTTCCTGAATGGCCCGCAGCGGAAGAAAGCCGAACTGGGGGTAGATGGCGATGAATTTATTCCGTATCCCCTTGAAAAAGCGCATGGTCCCCCGGTCTCCCTGTCTCGTGTCCAGGGCAATTCTGCAGCTTTTATTCTGGGATTGCAAGGAGGGAGAGTCTTCCCTCAATTCCCTGCCGAATTCAGCAGAAAAAAGGGCATCTGCAGCAACCCGGACAGAGAGCACAAAGCCCCGGCGCACCCAGGCAGGCCAAGGGCCCTACGATCCTGTTTCCTTCGATGCGCAGATGGGATACCCTCAGGGTGCCCCCCCTTTTTCCGAGAGGCCCCATGCAGCTGATCCAGCTCACCGAACTCGAGTCCGTCGAACCCTGCCCCTATCTTCCCGGACGGGACAAGCAGTACGAATACTTCCTGGCGATGGAGGTTTCCGCCGCCGAACTCTCCGGACTGCTGGCGGAGGGGTGGCGCAAGTTCGGCCCCTACTACTTTCGCGTCGCCTGTCCGGGGTGCCGGCTCTGCCTGCCGCTGCGGGTCGATGTGGGCAACTTCACCCCCTCCCGCAGCCAGCGGCGCCTGCTGCGAAAAAGCTCGCAGGTCTCCTTTCGTTTCGGCCCCCTGCGCCCCGACGAGGAGGTCTACGACCTCTATCGCCGCCACAGCCTGATCCGCTTCGGCATCGAAACCGACCGGGAAGCCTTTCACAATCTCTTCTATCTCTCGTCCTGCCCGGCCCTGCAGAGCGAGCTCTACCTGAACGACCGCCTCGTCGGCGTCGGCTTTCTCGACCGGGGGGCCGACGCCCTGAGCAGCGTCTATTTCTCCTACGACCCCGACGACGCCCTCCTGCAGCCGGGGACCCTGAGCATCCTCGCCGAGATCGACCACGCCCGGCGCCTCGGTCTCCCCTGGTATTATCTCGGCTACCATGTTCCCGGCTCGCCGAAGATGGCCTACAAAAGCCATTTCCGGCCGCGCCAGCAGTTCGACTGGTCCCGGCATTGCTGGCAGACCCTCACCTCCGCGCCGGAACCTCATCCCCTTGTCGACGGCGCCGGGAGCGCCGCACCCTGATTTCCCCTCCGTTTTTCAGCGCTCTTTCCCGCACCGTTCCCCCGTCTTGACTCCCCCCTCCCCTTGGCTATACTCCCGGTAAAGGAGGCCATTCGGCGCACTTTTTTGGGCCGTCGCGGCCCCGAAAAAGGAGGAGCCATGAAAGCGATACTGATCATTCTGACGATTGTTGCCCTGATCCTTTCCGGCTGCGCGCCGACCAGCGGCCCGAAGGAAGGTGTCGGAACCCTTATCGGCGCCGGCTCCGGCGCAGTCCTTGGCGCCCAGGTCGGCCAGGGGAAGGGGCGCCTGGTCGCCGTCGCCATCGGCACCCTCGCCGGGGCGATCATGGGCCAGGAGATCGGCCGTTCTCTCGACACCGCCGACCGGCTGGCCATGGAACGCAACGCCCAGTACGCCCTGGAAAACACCCGCACCAATTACAGCACCACCTGGCGCAACCCCGATTCCGGCAACTACGGTAGCATCACCCCGGTGGAAACCTACCAGACCAACGAGGGAAGATACTGCCGCGAGTACCTGCAGAAGGTCGTCATTGCCGGCCAGCAGCAGCAGGCCTACGGCACCGCATGCCGCCAGCCCGACGGAAGCTGGCTGATCGTCAAGTAGCCCGCCGGCAGGGGCCGAAAAAAAGAGGGGCGGTCCGTGCGGACCGCCCCTCTTGCGTACTGCTGGATTGAACTCCCCTACATGAGCGGACCGGCCTTGGTGAAGTCGAAGTCGTCGCCGGACTTGATGTATTTCTGGAAGTTCTCAATGAACATCCCGGCGAGCTTGTTGGCGGTGGCGTCGAAGGACTCCTTGTCGGCCCAGGCATTGCGCGGGTTGAGGAGGGCGCTGTCGACCCCGGGGAGGGCCTTGGGGATGTTGAGGCGGAACCAGCGGGTCTGCTCGAATTGCGCCTTCTCGATGGAGCCGTCGAGGATGGCGTCGACGCAGGCGCGGGTCGCCTTGATGCTCATGCGCTTGCCGACCCCGTAGCCGCCGCCGGCCCAGCCGGTGTTGACGAGGTAGGCGTTGACGCCGTGCTTGGTCATCTTCTCGCCGAGGAGTTTGGCGTAGGCGGTGGGGTGCAGGGGCAAAAAGGCCTCGCCGAAGCAGGCGGAGAAGGTCGCCTGGGGCTCGGTGACGCCGCGCTCGGTCCCGGCGACCTTGGCGGTATAGCCGGAGAGAAAGTAGTACATCGCCTGCTCGCGGGTCAGTTTGGACACCGGGGGGAGGACGCCGAAGGCGTCGCAGGTGAGGAAGATGATGTTCTTGGGGTGGCTCCCCTTGAGGGTCGGCTCGTGATTCTCGATGTGCTCGATGGGGTAGGAAACCCGCGTGTTCTCGGTCTTCGAGCGGTCGTCGAAGTCGACCAGACCCGACTCGTCGGCCACCACGTTTTCGAGGAGGGCGTTGCGGCGGATGGCGCCGTAGATCTCCGGCTCGCTCTCTTCGGCGAGGTTGATGCACTTGGCGTAGCACCCCCCTTCGAAGTTGAAGATGCCGTCGTCGTCCCAGCCGTGCTCGTCGTCGCCGATGAGCTTGCGGTGAGCGTCGGTGGAGAGGGTGGTCTTGCCGGTGCCGGAGAGGCCGAAGAAGAGGCAGACGTCGCCGGCCTTGCCGACGTTGGCGCTGCAGTGCATGGAGAGGATCCCCTGCAGCGGCAGCCAGTAGTTCATCATCGTGAAGATCCCCTTCTTCATCTCGCCGCCGTACCAGGTGCCGCCGATGATGGCGATGTTCTTCTCGATGTTGAAGACGATGAAGACTTCGGAGTTGAGGCCGTGGCGCTCCCAGTCCTTGTTGGGGAGGTTGGAGGCGTTGTAGACGGTGAAGTTGGGGGAAAATCCCTTGATGTCGTCGCCGGCCGGGCGGATGAACATGTTCTTGACAAAGTGCGACTGCCAGGCGAACTCGGTGACGAAACGCACCGATTTGCGCGTCTTGACGTTGGCGCCGCAGAAGCCGTCGGTGACGTAGAGGTCCTTGCCGGCGAGATAGTCGAGGACCTCCCCATGGAGCTCGTCGAAAATCTCGGGCGCGACCGGCTGGTTGAGCTTGCCCCAGGCGATGTTCTCGAAGGAGGGGAGCTGGTGGACGAAATACTTGTCCTTGGGGGAGCGTCCGGTGAACTTGCCGGTGTCGACCATCATGGTGCCGTTGGTGGAGATACGCCCTTCGGCATTCTTGCTCTCGTGAGCAAAGAGGTCATCGTAACCGAGGTTGTGGTAAATCTTGCCAATGCTCTTGAGCCCCAAATCCTTCGCTTCGATCATGATTCGCCCTTCCTTTTCCGCAGAGTCCGGCCGCCCGGTTTTTATTCGGCCTGGGGTTGATGAAAATTGCCCCGACCCGCCCGGTGGAGCCGGGCCGGCCGGATCGAAGGCCGCGGGGGGTGACCGGGGAACCGGCTCGCCGCGAACTTGTCACATATCGGGTATTTTCCACCGAAAACCGGCGGAAGTTACCGTTTTTTTACGGGAAGAAACTTTATCAAATTTATTGTAAATAAAAAAGGGAAAATTAAGCTAAAAAAGGCCCAGCAGAATCCGCTCCCGCTTCACCCCCTGTCGCCCCCTCTCTTCTCCCTTCGAAAAGGAGGAGGAATCTTCCCCGCGGCCGCCGGTCGCGCCCCCCCGTTCCCCTGTTATACTGCTCTGGAAGGAAGAAGCCCTTTTGCCCTCCGGTCCGCTGTGCCGATTCGACGACGGGGAATGGCGATGGAAAACGAACTCATCAGGGAGGTGGTCCGCTTCGAGGAGGAGCTCAATGGCCGCGTCGCCGCCGAGGAGGAGCGGAGCCGCGCCTGGCTTGAAGAGGACCGGGCACGCCTCGCAAAAGAATTCGACCGGCGGCAACAGGCCCTCGAAGAGGAATGCGCCCGGTCCCTGGCGGCGGCAAGAGACGAGGCGCAGCGGGAGGCGGCAGCGGCGGTCGCAGGCGCCGAATCCCGGGCCGGGGCGCTGGAGGGGATCGACGAGGACCTGCTGAAGAAACTCGTCCGCCAGCACCTTTCTGCCATCCTGCCGGGGGGAAGCGATGATCATCCGGATGTCGAAGGTTGAAATCGTCGGACCCAAAGGTCGCCTGCTCGAGGTATTGACGCGCCTCGGCGAGAAGGGGATCCTGCAGCTCGACGACGAGCTCTTCCCCCTGCCGGGGAAGGAACCGCCGGTGAAGGCCCTTCTCCCCGACAAGAAGACCCTGGCCGAGCGCACCTTTTTCCTCGTCCTGCAGGAGGAGATCAAAGAGTTGCTCGGCCTCCTCCCCGCCCCCCCCGTCCGCGACGGCTACCTGGCACCGCTGCCGGTCATCGACGTGGTCGCCGCCCTGGTGAAGAAACATCTCCCCCTCTGCCGGGAGTGGAACCGCACCCGGGAGGTGCTGGGCCGGGAATTGCAGGAGCTTTCCGGCTACGATACCCTTCTGCAGACCTTCGAACCTCTGCTGCAGAAGGCCGGAGGGGACACGTCCCTCGAATTCATCGGCGTGACCATCAAAGACCCCGCTCTCGTCGAACGCTTCCGGCGCCTTGCCGCCGAGGAGACGGCTGGACGCTTCGAGCTGGAAACGGCCCGGACCGCCGACGGCGCCCTGGTCGGACTGATCGCCACGGAAAAGAAGATGGCGCAGCGCCTGCGTCGCGCCCTCAGCGACGGCCAGATTCCGGAGCTCACCCTGCCGAAACCCTACAGCGACCTCCCCCTGGCCGAACGGGGAGCGGCGCTGCGCGCCCGGCAGCAAGAGGTGGAGGAGGAACTCGCGCGCCTTTCCGAAGAGGAGGAGCGCTTCGCCCGGCGCTGGCTGCCGATCTACCGGCGGGTGCTGCATTGGCTCACCGAACGCCTGGCCCTTCTCGAGGCCTCGGCGGCGGTCTTTGAAACCGGCATGTGCTTCTACATCCAGGGGTGGACCCCCGCCGCCGAGGTCGCCCCCCTGCGCGACGACCTCGAGGGGCGTTTCCGTGGCGAAGTCCTCCTCTCCGAGCTCGTCATTCGCGAAGAGGACCTCGACCGGGTCCCGGTCGCCCTGCAGAATCCTCCCTATTTCAAGCCCTTCGAGCTCCTCTCGCGCCTCCTCCCCCTGCCGCGCTACACCTCCTTCGACCCCACCACCTTCCTCGGCCTCTTCTTTCCCCTCTTTTTCGGCATGATTCTCGGCGACATCGGCTACGGACTGGTCCTGGCGGTGCTGGTCGCCGTTCTCCTCCGGGCCTGGCCGACCGGGCAGAACATCACCGACGCCGCCAAAATTCTCGGCGTCTGCGCCGCCTATTCCCTGATCTTCGGCGTCCTCTTCGGCGAGTTTTTCGGCGACTTCGGCGCCCGACGCCTCGGTCTCCAACCGATCCTCTTCGAGCGCAGTCAGGCGCTCCTCCCCCTCCTCTACTTCTCCCTTTCCGTCGGTTTCGCCCATATCCTTCTCGGGCAGATTCTCGGCGTCCTGGCCGCCCTCAACCGGCACCTTCGCCGCGAGGCGCTCCTCAAAGTCCTCGGCATCCTCTTCCTTCTTCTCCTCGTCGCCCTGGTTTCGGCCCGCTTCGTCCCCCATCCCTGGCTGGGGGACACCCATCTCATTCTGGCGCTCCTGGGGATAAGCCTCCTGGCTCTTTTCGCCGGCGGCCTGCTGGCCCCCCTCGAACTCCTCAAGAGCGTCGGCAACATCATCTCCTACACCCGGATCATGGCCATCGGGCTGACTTCGGTCCTCCTCGCCCAGATCGCCAATCGCCTCGGCGGCATGACCGGAGACGTTTTTGCCGGGATCCTCGTCGCCGGCCTCCTGCATTTTTTCAACCTCGTTCTCGGGGTATTCGCCCCTACGGTGCACGCCCTGCGCCTGCATTACGTGGAATTTTTCAGCAAGTTTCTCGAACCGGGGGGGCGCAGATTCGAGCCCCTGGACAGATCGCACCCCTGAAAAGACGAAAGGAGACGACGATGGAACAAGCCCTGCTCGCCCTGGCCGCCGCCCTGGCCATAGGCCTCCCCGCCCTGGCCACCGGCTGGGCCCAGTCGCGCATCGGCGCCGCCGGCGCCGGAACCCTGGCGGAAAAACCGGAACTCTCGGCCACCATCATCATCCTGGTGGCCATCCCCGAAACCATGGTGATCCTCGGCTTCGTGGTGGCGACCATGATCCTGGTCCTGGAGTAGCGGATGAGCCAACGGGAGCTGCTGGCGGCCCTGCGCCAGGAGGGGGAAGAAAAGATTGCCGCCCTGTGGCAGGAGGCCGAGAAGGAAGCCGAAGCCCTGCGCGCCGAACACGCCGGCAGGCTCGAGGCGCTGGAGGCCGGGAGGCGCAAGGCGCTGGAGGAGGAAAAGGAGACGATGAGGCGGCCGATTCTGGCCAAAGCCGCAGCGACGGCGCAGCGCCTGACACTGATGGCCGAAGAAAAGGTGGCGCAGCGCCTCCGGACTCTGGCCGAAGAGCACCTGCCGCACTTGCGAAACGATCTTTACGCCGAAACCTTCGCCGCCCTGGTCGCCGAACTCCCCGCCGCATCCTGGGCCAGGGTGACCCTCCATCCCGACGATCGGGAGCGGGGCGCCTCCTTCTTCCCCGGAGCGCTGCTGCGGACCGACCCCGCCGTCCACGGCGGTGTGGAGGTGGAGACGGCCGGGGGGGGAATCAGGGTCGTCAATACCCTCGACAAGCGCCTGGAAAGAGCCTGGCCGGAGATTCTTCCGGTCCTGATGAAGGAGGTCCGTCGTGCCCTCGATCGTCCCGGGACTGCTGAAAACCGCTGAGGATTGCTGCCACCCGCCGGAGTACCTCCTGGCCAGGGTCCGCGGGCGGAGGGCCCGGATTGCCGGCGACTGGTCGGCCCTCCTCCAGACGTCGCCGGCCGGCGGCGACGGCGCCCAGGAGGCCTTCCGCGGCGAACTGGCCTGGCTCTACGGCCAGATGAACGGTTCGTTGCGGACTCTCTTCGCCCCGGTCTTCGAGTTTCTCGAACTGCGCACCTGGCTTCTGGCGCTGCGCTACCTCGGCGCCGGAGAAGTAAAGGCCCTCCCCGGGATTCTGGCGCCAAGCCTTCTGGCCCCGCCCATCAGGGCTCTTCTCCTGCAATCCCGGGAATTTGCCGCCGTCCTGGCCGGCAGCGAAAAGATCCTGGCCGAAGCCGACACCGATTTTTCCGGCCTCGCAGCCCTCTATCGCAGCCAGGGGCCGGGGGGGCTGGAAGAGGGGGTGATCGACTTCGCCCTGCGGCGCGCCCTGCGCCTCCCCCTCCATCCGGCCGTCCGCACTTTTTTTCGCGAGTTCATCGACACGCGAAACCTCCTCGGCCTTTACAAGCACCTGCAGTGGAAGCTCTCCTTCCCCCCGCCACACCTCGACGGCGGACGGCTGACCAAGGAGCGCCTGTCGGCGCTGTGGCGGGGCGGGTCCATCCCCCCCCTGATGGCCTGCGCCCGAGCCCTGGCCGGAGACCCGGCGGCGGAGGGGAGCCTGGAGAAGATCCTTCTCGACGGCGTGAGCCGCTCCCTGCGCCGGGGCGCCCGGGACCCCCTGGGGCCGGGGGTGATCCTCGACCATCTCTGGTTCTGCCACACCCGGGCGAGAAACCTCGAACTCATGGCCCGCCTCGGTGCCGGGGACGAGGGGCGTCTGGCGGAGGAGCTTTTGGCATGAAAGGAGTCGTCTTCATCACGCCGAAGGATGCCCGCTACGGCTTCAGCCTGGCGGGGGTGACCCAGGTCGTGGTGGAGAAGCAGGAGGCCGAAGCGACCCTCGAAAAGGTTCTGGCCGATCTGGCGACCGGGGTGGTGGTCATCGACGAGCGCCTCCTCGAGGGGATGGGAGAGGAGCGTCTGCGCGAGCTGGAGCGGCGCTGGTACGGCGTCCTCCTCGTCCTCCCCGCCCCCTCCGGGGAAGAGGAGCGGGAAGGGGACTATTTCGAGCGCCTGATCCGCCGGGCCCTCGGCTACCATGTGAGGTTGAAATGAAGAGTGGCCGCATCATCGGCCTCTCGGGGCCGACCGTCAGTGTCGATCTCCCGGGGCTGCAGCTCTACGAGCGGGTCTACGTCGGCCATCAGCGCCTGGCCGGGGAGGTGGTGCGTCTCGAGCGCACAAAGGCGGTGGTTCAGGTCTACGAGGAAACCCGGGGTCTGGCCCTCGGCGAACCGGCCGAGGGGAGCGGCCGGCCCTTGACGGTTCGTCTCGGCCCCGGCCTTCTCGGGGGGATGTTCGACGGCCTGCAGCGTCCGCTGCAGGCGCTGCGCAGGGAAACGGGCCCCTTCATCCGCAGCGGCACCGATCCCTTCCCCCTCGATCTCGAACGCTCCTGGCATTTTTCCCCTCTCAAGAGTCCGGGCGATTCCCTTTCTCCCGGCGAGGTTTTCGGCACCGTCGAGGAGGGGGCCTTTGTCCACCCGATCCGCGCCGCGGTCGGCGGCACCCTGGCCAGCGTCCACCGCGGCGCGTTTACCCTCGATTCCCCCCTGGCGACCCTGAAGGAGGGAGGCGAGCTCTTCGCCTGGCAGGAACGGCCGGTGCGGGAGCCGCGCCGCGACATCGTCCGGCTCTCCACGTCCCTCCCCCTGGTGACCGGCCAGCGCTGCCTCGACTTCCTCTTCCCCTTGAGCAAGGGGGGGACGGCGATTTTCCCCGGCGGATTCGGTACCGGCAAGACGATTCTCGAGCAGTCCATCGCCAAATTCGCCGATGTCGACATCGTGATCTACGTCGGCTGCGGCGAGAGGGGGAACGAGATGGCCGAGATCCTCGAGGAGTTTGCCACCCTTTCCGACCCCTGGCGGGACACGCCGCTGATGGAGCGCACCATCGTCGTCGTCAACACCTCCAACATGCCGGTGGCCGCCCGGGAGGCCTCGATCTACACCGCCGTCGCCATGGGCGAATACTACCGCGACCTGGGGTACGACATTCTGCTTTTGGCCGACAGCATCTCCCGCTGGGCGGAGGCGCTGCGGGAAATCTCCTCCTCCCTGGAAGAGATGCCCGGCGAAGAGGGGTATCCGACCTACCTCGGCTCGCGCCTGTCCGCCTACTTCGAACGGGCGGGGGTCGTCGCCTGCGGCGAAGGGACCGGGTCGCTGAGCATGATCCTCTCCGTCTCCCCTCCGGGAGGGGACTTCACCGAACCGGTCACCCAGGCCTGCCTGCGCTCCGCCGGGGCTCTCTACCTCCTCGACACCGCCCTCGCCCACCGCCGCCACTTTCCCGCCATCCACTGGGGGCAGAGCTACTCCCTCTACGAGCAGGGCCTGGGGCGCCACTTCTGCGCCGAGGTCTCCGGCGACTGGGACCCCTTGCGAATCCGCTGCCGCGAGCTTCTGCAGCAGGAGACGGCCCTGAGCGAAGTGGCGGAAATCGTCGGCCTCGAAGGGCTGCAGGACCGCGACCGGCTGGTGATGCACGCCGCCGAACGGGTGCGCCGGGAGTTCCTCTGCCAGAACGCCTACAGCGAGGACGCCTTCTCCACGCCGCAGCAGACCCTGGAAAAGATCAGCACCATCGTCGCCTTTTTCGAAGACGCCCTGGCCCGCCTCGAACAGGGGGAAGAGCTCGATGAAATCCTGAAAGGTTGAACAGATGCGCCTCGCCGAACACAGCTACCGCACCGTCGCCGCCATCCGCGGCCCCCTCCTCTTTCTCGAGGAGGTCTTCTCCCCCCGCCTCGGCGAGGAGGTGCTCATCGTCTATCCCGACGGCAGCACTCTCGAAGGGGAGGTGCTGCGCATCGAGGAGTCGACGGTGCTGGTCGAGGTCTTCGGGGAGCCGAGGGGGCTCGACCGCGAGCGTTCGACGGTGATCTTCAGCGACGCGGTGAAGCAGGCCCCCCTCTCGGCGGCCTGCATCGGCCGGATATTCGACGGATCCTTTCGCCCCCGCGACGGCCTGCCGATGTACATCCCCGAGCGCTGGGAGCCGGTCACCGGGGCCCCGATCAACCCGGCGGCCCGGGCGCGCCCCGAGCAGTTCATCGAAACGGGATTTGCCGTCATCGACGGCCTCAATACCCTGGTCAAGGGGCAGAAGCTGCCGATCTTCTCCTGCTCCGGTCTCCCGTCCCGGGAGATCGCCGCCGGGATCCTCCGTCAGGCCCGCCTGGTGGACGGAGAAGATTTCGTCGTCGTCTTCGTCGCCCTGGGGCTGACCTACCACAACTACGCCTACTACCTCGCCGTCCTCGAAGGGATGGGAGGGGGATTCGTCGCCTTTGCCAATCTCGCCGACGACCCGGTGGTCGAGCGCCTCCTCGCCCCGCGCCTGGCCCTGGCGGTGGCCGAAGATCTCGCCTTCGAGCGGGGAATGGACGTACTGGTGGTGATCACCGACATGGTCAACTACTGCGACGCCCTGCGGGAGGTCTCGGCGGCCCGGGAGGAACTCCCCGGCCGGCGCGGTTATCCGGGATACCTCTACTCCGATCTGGCTTCGCTCTACGAGCGGGCCGGGCGCATCAAGGGGAGAGAGGGGTCGGTGACCATGCTCCCGGTGGTGACCATGCCCGAAGACGACATCACCCACCCGATCCCCGACCTCACCGGCTACATCACCGAGGGGCAGATCGTTCTGTCGCGGGAGCTGCACCGCCGCGGGATCTTTCCCCCCGTCGATGTGCTGCCGAGCCTCTCAAGGCTCATGCAGCAGGGGATCGGCGCCGGGCGCACCCGGGAGGACCACCGGGCGATCGCCAACCGCCTCTACCGGGCCTACGCCAGGGGGCGGGACCTGCGCAAGCTCGAGGCGATCGTCGGCCGCCAAGGGCTCCCCCCCCGGGAACGGCAGATGCTCTCCTTTGCCGAGGCCTTCGAGGAGCGCTTCGTCCACCAGAAGGGGCGGCGCACCATCGGCGAGAGCCTCGACGCCGGCCTCTCCCTCCTGCAGGAAGCCGAAGGGGAGGGGTCATGATCCATCAGACCCGCACCAATCTCCTCCTCCTCAGGGAAAAGGCCAAATCGGTGGTCGGCAGCGTCGGCATCCTCAAGGGGCGTCGCCAGGCCCTGATCCGCGAACTCCTCGAAACGAGCCGCCCCCTCCTGCGCTCCCGGGAGGAAATACGGAGAGCCTACGGCCGGGGGATCGAGGAGCTGCAGCTGACCCTGGGACACGAAGGGGAAACCTTCGTCGCCTCCCTGGCCGCGGCGGAACGCAGCGATCTGGGGGTGGAGATCCTCTCCCGCCACGCTCTCGGACTCTTCTACCGCGAGGTGCAGGTCGCTCAGAGACCGGTACGCACCCCGGAAAAACGCGGCTACGACTACCGATCCACCACCCCCCATCTCGAAGAAGCCTTCAGTCGCTTCGAAACGATCGTCGAACAGATGCTGGAGATGGCGGCCTTCGAAGGGAAACTCAAACGACTGGGGGAGGAACTGCTGAAGACGACCCGCCGCATCCGGGTTCTCGAGGAACGGATCCTTCCGCGGTTGCGGGGGGAGATTCGCGCCATCGCCCAGCACCTCGGCGAGCGGGAGCGGGAGGCCTTCTACCGCCTGAAACGGTTCAAGGGGAAGAGGACCTAAGAACCGCTGCGCCGGATAATGTAGGCGACCAGCGACCAGATCTCCTCATCGGAGAGATGGGGCCCCCAGGCCGGCATCACCGAGCCGCCCGAGAGGTAGGGTTCGACGGTTTTGCCCTTCTGGATGCGCCAGAAGAGGTAGGCGGGATCGACGCGACGGTAGGTCGCCGAGGTGAAGTCGGGGGCGGGAGGGACGAAAAAGTCGGCCCGCGGCGTGCGCCCCTCTTCGGGGGTGCCGTGACAGACGGCGCAGTGGAGGGAAAAGAGGGCGGCACCGGCCTCCTTCCGGGCGGCCGCGTCGAGAAGGCCGGCCGGCGGTTCCCGGCGGGGATAATCGGGGACCGAGTCGCTGCACCCGGCGACGAACGTTATCAGGAGCAGCAGTCCCATGGCGCTCGAGGAAGGAGACATGGTCTATCCTCCGTTCACGGTAGTCCGCGGCCTGGGAGGTGCCCCCCAGGCCGCCAGGTCGGATGCGACCTCCGAAACCACCCGGTCGAGGGCCGAAACGACCGGCGGCGACATCCGCATCCCCATTTCGATGGACCCCGGCTGCACTCCCCGGAAAATCAGGGTCGGCGGGAGGTTTCCCTGCAGCTCGGCCACCGCCAGAAGGTCCTGCAACCCCATCTGATGAACCGAGAGTTTGCCGGCGAAGGCCCGCGGCACCTCCTCCCCCTCGAGACGAAAGACCGTCCCGGGAGGGGCCCCCATGGCAACGGCATCGACGATGAGCAATTGCTCCACCCCCTCGAGAAACGGCAGGAGGTCGAGGCCGAGGGTGCCGCCATCGACGACGCTGACCTCCTCGGGGAAAGCGTAGCGCTGCTGCAGAAGGGCCACCACCTCCCCGCCGAAGGCGTCGTCGTTCATCAGGCTGTTGCCCAGACCCAGAACGAGAATCGCCATCAGAGATCCCGGGGCTCGATGTAGCGGTAACCGCTGAAAATGCCGCTGATGGTGCCGTTGCGCTCCTTGATGTCCATCAGCCAGGCGCTGTAGATGTGGTTGATGATGAAGCCGATGAGGAGCCACATCACCCCGTGATGCCCCAGCCGCAGCCACTGATTGCCCAGGAGTCCGAAAACCGGGGCAAAGAGTGCCGCAGCGGTCCCCCCGGGATTGTACTGGCTGTAGAGAGCGAAACCCGAAACGATCTGGAGGAAAAAGAGGAAGAAAATCCCCGCATAGGCGAGGGCGGCGACCGGGTTGTGGCCGACCTCGTAGGAGATCTGCTTGCCGGTAAAGGTATAGTAGCGCAGCATCTTGACGAAATTGCGCCGCCCCTGAGCGGTCGTCCAGGGGATAAAGGCTCGCCATGAGGCGTGATGGTTGCCGGCGAACATCCAGTAGATGCGCCCCAGCACCGAAACGGTCAGAGCATAGGCGGCCACGAAGTGGACGAAGCGCACCCAGCCCATGACATAGGCGCCGTCGCCCCCGGCGATAAAGGGGGAGCCGATGTAATAACCGGTCAGGGAGAGGATGACCACACACAGGACGTTGACCCAGTGGGTGATGCGCACCGGCCATTCCCAGACATAGCGGATTTCAAGCATGGCGACCTCCTGATATCGTGACTGGTGACGCGTAACGGGTGACAAATTCCGACCGTGACTCTCTCAGGCGTTAACCTTCCCCTACAGGGCCCGGACCCGGAGAATTTCCGTACCGCGGCCGTCGAGAACGTGAACGGCGCAGGCCAGGCAGGGGTCGAAGGAGTGAATGGTGCGGAGAATTTCCAGGGGTTTTTCCGGATCGGCGACCGGCGTGCCGATCAGGGCCGACTCGTAGGGACCCATCTGCCCCATGGGGTCGCGGGGTCCGGCGTTCCAGGTCGAGGGGACGACGGCCTGGAAATTGGCGATGGCGCCATTCTCGATGCGGATCCAGTGGCCGAGGGCGCCGCGCGGCGCCTCGTGGTAGCCGAAACCGCGGGATTCCTTCGGCCAGGTCGCCGGGTCCCAGCGTTCGCCGTTGTGCACCGCCAGAATCCCCCGCCCCATGTTGTCTGTGAGCTGCTGCAGCCACAGCTCGCTCTTCTGCGCCAGAAGAAGCGTTTCGATCCCGCGGGCGGCGGTGCGCCCCAGGGTCGAGAAGAGGGCTTCCGGGCCGACCCCGAGCTTGCCGAGAACGAAGTTGACCGTGTCCTGCACCTCCTTGTGGCCCCGGGCGTAGGCCACGACCATGCGGGCCAGGGGGCCAACCTCCATCGGCTGATCCATGTAGCGCGGGGCCTTGACCCAGGAATACTTGTCGTCGGTGTCGAGAAAGTCGTAGGGGGGCTTGGGGCCGGTGTAGTTGTGGCTGGTTTCGCCGTCATAGGGATGCAGACCCTTGCCGTCGCCGCCGGAATAGCTGTACCAGGAATGGGTGACGTATTCGGTGATCTTTTCCTCGTCCATCGGCATCACGTTGGCCAGATCCTTGCCGAGAATCACCCCGCGCGGAAAGTAATTGCTCTCGAGGCTGCCGCTGTTGTCCATGGGGAAGTCGCCGTAGGTCAGGAAGTTGCCGACCCCGCCGCCGATCCCCGCCCACTCCTTGTAGAAGGAAGCCACCGCCAGAAGATCGGGGATGTAGACCTGTTCGACGAAGACCCGCGCCTTCTTGAGGAGCTTGCCGATCAGCGCCAGCTTGTCGGCATTGATGGCGTTCTGGCTGTCCGGATCGACGGGGATCGCCATGCCGCCGACGAGAAAGGTCTGGGGATGGGGATTCTTCGAGCCGAGAATGGCATGGATACGGATGATGTCCTTCTGCCATTCGAGAGCCTCGAGATAGTGGGCGACCGCCATCAGGTTGGCTTCCGCCGGCAGGCGATAGGCGCTGTGCCCCCAGTAGCCGTTGGCAAAGGGTCCGAGCCGCCCGGTGCCGACAAAGGCGGCGATGCGTTCCTGGATCGTCTTGAAGTAGGTGGCGCTCGCCTGCGGCCATTCGGAGATGGACTGGGCCAGACGGGCCGTCGCCGCCGGATCGGCCTTCAGGGCCGAGGTGATGTCGACCCAGTCGAGGGCATGCAGATGGTAGAAATGGATGACGTGATCCTGCACGCTCTGGATGGCCATGATCAGGTTGCGGATCAATCGGGCGTTGTCGGGGATCTGGATCTTCAGCGCGTCCTCGACGCAGCGGATGCTGGCGATGGAATGAACCGTTGTGCAGACCCCGCAGAAGCGCTGGGTGAAGTGATGGGCGTCCCTCGGGTCGCGCCCCTTGAGGATCGTTTCGATGCCGCGAAAGGCGGTGGAGGAGCTCCAGGCGTTAACGATCTTTCCGCCTTCGACCTGGGCCTCGATGCGCAGGTGCCCTTCGATGCGGGTCACCGGGTCGACAACAATTTTTTTCGACATCGTTTACTCCTCCTTCTTCACTTTATCCGATTCCATGGCATCCCCCTTGCGGAAGGCGCTCGCCACCCCGTGGGCTCCGAAGGCCAGAGCGGTGGCAGCGGCCAGGCCAAGTCCGATCTTGTCGGCCGTCGCCTCGACGCCGAAGCCGGGCACAGCCGGGAGGCGGCGGTAAAAGGGGGTCATCGTGTCCCAGAAGTGCGGCTCGGCGCAGCCGATGCAGCCGTGACCGGCCATGACCGGCCAGCTCTGCCCCTCGTTGTAGCGCACCGTCGGGCAGTTGTGAAAGGTTTCCGGGCCCTTGCACCCCAGCTTGTACAGGCAGTGCCCCCGGCGATGGCCGTCATCCCCGAAGGCCTCGGCGTACTGACCGGCGTCGAAATGGGCGCGGCGCTCGCAGTTGTCATGGATCCGCTTGCCGTAGGCGAAGAGGGGACGGTTCAGACCGTCGACGGCCGGCAGCCTGCCGAAGGTCAGATAATGGACGATGGTGGCGGTGAGGTTGTCGGCGTTGAGGGGACATCCGGGGAGATTGATCACCGTAGCTCCGGGTACCGCCTGCAGCACGGAGATCGCCCCCGTCGGATTGGGGGCGGCGGCCGGGATGCCGCCGAAGGAGGCGCAGTTGCCGACGGCGATGGTTGCGGCGGCGTTGCCGCAGACCTTCCGGACGATATTCAGGGCGCTGTCGCCGCCGACGCAGCAGTAGACCCCGCCGTCACCGGCGGGGATCGACCCTTCGACCACGGCGATGTATTTCCCCTTGTACTTCTCCACGGCCGCCCATTTGGCCTCTTCGGCCTGGGCGCCTGCGGCGGCCATGATCGTCTCGTGGTATTCGACGGAGAGGCGGTCGAGAATCAGTTCGGCCACCGTCGGCTGGTTGGCCCGCAGCAGCGCCTCCGTATCGCCGGTACACCCCTGGAATTCCAGCCAGATCACCGGCGGCCGGTTATCGGCCTCCATCGCCGCGGCGAGACGCGGGATCAGGGCGGGCGGGAGGGCCAGGG
>Ga0209231_1000712_pt1 | contig 16299 bp, 15 predicted proteins | sample Deesub45470m_DNA_FD_188086 | JGI IMG/M metagenome (GOLD analysis project Ga0209231, IMG submission 188086) | Deep subsurface microbial communities from North Pacific Ocean - 450_OLKR46/470m Metagenome (SPAdes) (version 2) | ecosystem: Environmental > Terrestrial > Deep subsurface > Unclassified ... | reverse complement strand
GGAAATTTAATTCACGAAATTTTATCAAAAATTAAAACTAAAAATGATATTTCAGAAGTGATAAACCTATATCTATATAATGGGGTTATTTCCGAGAATGATAGCGAAGAAATAGTTAATGTTATTAAGCAAATAGTAAATCATAGTCAGTTATCAAACTATTTTGAACAAAATAATTTGGTATATAATGAGCAAGAAATTGTTACCACAGAAAAGACCATCCTTATTCCTGACAGGTTAATTTTTGATAATAATAAAGTGACTATTATAGATTATAAAACAGGAAAACCCGACAAAAAATATCACGAACAAATTTCAAATTACGCCAAAGCGTTAGAAAATTTGAATTATATAATTGACAAAAAATTGTTGGTATATATTAATCACGAAATTAGTATTGAAGAAGTTTAAATTCTAATAACTTTGTAAAAAATGAAACAATTATGTACGGTAAAATACAACAACACTTACAAAAGGAATTAAAAGAAATCAAAGAAGCGGGTTTATATAAAACAGAGCGTATTATTACCTCATCACAAGATGCTGTAATAAAGATTAGTACAGGACAAGAAGTTATTAATTTTTGCGCTAATAATTACTTAGGATTGTCAAATAACCCGGCAGTAATTCAAGCGGCTAAAGACGCCATGAATACTCATGGTTTTGGAATGTCTTCCGTTCGTTTTATTTGTGGAACACAAGATATTCACAAACAACTAGAACAAAAGATAGCTGAATTTTATAAAACCGAAGATACTATTTTATACGCAGCAGCTTTTGATGCTAACGGAGGTGTTTTTGAACCTTTGTTTTCTGATGATGATGCTATTATTTCAGATTCATTAAATCATGCTTCAATAATTGATGGTGTGAGATTATGCAAAGCAGCTCGTTACAGGTATGATAATAATGATATGACTTCTTTAGAAGAACAGCTTATAGAAGCCAATAAAAAAAATCATCGATTTAAAATTATAGTTACTGATGGCGTTTTTTCAATGGATGGTATTGTTGCTAGCCTCGATAAAATCTGTGATTTAGCAGACAAATATGATGCTATGGTAATGGTTGATGAATGCCATGCAGCTGGTTTTATTGGTAAAACAGGAAGAGGTACATTAGAATTGAAAAATGTAATGGGAAGAGTAGACATTATAACTGGAACTCTTGGAAAAGCATTGGGTGGCGCTATGGGAGGATACACTACAGGTAAAAAAGAAATTATTGAATTACTACGGCAACGTTCAAGACCCTATTTGTTTTCAAATTCTTTAGCTCCGGCAATTGTTGGCGCATCATTAAAAGTTTTTGAAATGATTTCAAATGACACTTCGTTAAGAGATAAACTAGAAAAGAATACCAACTATTTTAAAGAGGGAATGATAAAAGCTGGATTTGATATTGTAAAAGGCGATTCCGCAATTGTTCCGGTAATGTTATATGATGCAAAACTTTCTCAAGACATGGCAAATCTCCTTCTTGAAGAAGGGATATATGTGATAGGATTCTTTTTCCCAGTGGTGCCTAAAGGAAAAGCAAGAATTAGAGTTCAAATATCTGCCGCTCACACAACTGAACATTTAGATAAAGCCATGAAAGCTTTTAATAAAGTTGGAAAAACACTGAATATTATTTAGAAAATTAGTAAAAACACTGAATATATAAGATAATTTTGTATTTTTGTGCTTACGGTTAAGCTATTATAGCTGACTTTAGTAAAAAAACGAACATTAAATTAAAATTTTTGAAAATGAAACATTTAAAAGTAGCCTTATTGGCTTTATTATTAATTACTGGTTTCAACGAAGTAAATGCACAAGACAATAACAATCCTTGGGCAATTGGTTTTGGTGTAAATGCAGTAGATTTTTATCCTACAAACCCAGGTCTTTCAGGACACGGGGCTTGGTTCGACGAGTTTATGAACACAGGAGATCATTACAACATTATTCCTGCAATTTCTAGATTAACAGTTGGTAAATATCTGGCAGATGGTTTCACATTAGAAGCTAGTGGATCATTAAACAAAATTACTAAAGTAGGAGATAACGCTGTAAGCGACTTAACTTACTATAGTGTAGATGGAAATTTAAAGTACGATCTTAACAATGTTTTTGGAGAGTCTTCATGGTTTGACCCATATGCTTTAGTTGGAGGTGGTTATACTTGGTTAGATAATTTAGGAACAGGAACATTTAATGGTGGTTTAGGTTTTAACTTATGGTTTTCTGAAAACGTAGGGCTTAATATTGAATCAAAATACAAGCACACTTTTGAAAGTAACATTGTACAACATTTTCAACATTCTGTTGGTTTAGTAATTAAATTTGGTGGAACTGATACTGATGGTGACGGTATTTATGATAAAGATGATGCTTGTCCAGATGTTTTTGGTTTAGCTGAATATAATGGCTGTCCTGATTCAGATAGTGATGGTGTTATTGATTCTAAAGATGATTGTCCAAATGTTGCTGGTTTAGCTTCATTAAATGGTTGTCCAGATGCAGATGAAGATGGAATTGCCGATAAAGATGATGCTTGTCCAAATGCTAAAGGAACTAAAGCTAATAAAGGTTGTCCTGATACAGATGGTGACGGAGTTGTTGACAAAGATGACGCTTGCCCTTCTGTTGCTGGTCCAGCTGCAAACAAAGGTTGCCCATGGCCAGATACTGACGGAGATGGTGTATTAGATAAAGATGATAAATGTCCTTCTGTTGCAGGTCCAGCTTCAAATGATGGTTGTCCAGTAGCGCCAACTGTTGAGGTTATGGCTACTTTAAATGAATATGCAAGAACTATCTTGTTTGATACAGGTAAATCTTCTTTCCATAAAGATGCGATAGATGTACTAAAAGCAATGACAGCAATATTTAAAGATTATCCACAAGCTGATTTTGTAATCGCAGGTCATACTGATAGCGTTGGTTCTGACAAATCTAACCAATTATTGTCTGAAAGAAGAGCCGCTGCTGTTAGAGATTATTTAATCTCAAACGGTATCAATGCAGAAAGATTGACAACTGTAGGTTTTGGAGAAGGCAAACCAATTGACACAAATAAAACAGCTGCAGGCCGTCATAACAACAGACGTACTGAAGTAACACTTAAAAAATAATTAATTTTTAATTAATTTAAATTTTAAAGCGTTCCGAATTTCGGAGCGCTTTTTTTGTTAATTACTTTTGGTAAAGGAGCCCATTATTCCATATCATTTCACAAGAAAGAAAAGTTGGAGTAAAACGAGTTGAGTACCCAATTATTCAGACCTTTTAATAAAAATTCATAGCCATTCGTTAATGAACGTTATTTTTTATTGTAAAATACTTTGAAAATTAACAATTAGAACTTAATTTAGTAGAAAATAAATATATGAAAATGAATCACTTAATTAAAAATTCCTTATTTTTTCTTTTTTTCATATTAGCAATCACTAACTTAAGAGGTCAAAATCAAGATAATCCTTGGTTGATTGGCTTTGGTGTAAATGCTGTAGATTATTACCCTGCTAATATAAGCGGCATGGAATCAGACGACGGAAATTCTACTAAATGGTTTGAAGACTTTTTCAACAGAAAGGATCATTATAATTATATTAAAGCTCCTTCTACCTTAAGTATTGTGAGGTATTTGAATAAAAGTTTCAATTTAGAATTAGCCACAAGTATTAATAAGATAACAAAAATTGGAAATTTAAGTAAACCAAAGAGTGAATCTTATCTGGCAATTGATTTAAACCTTAATTATGATTTAAATAATATTATAGGTGAAACAGCTTGGTTTGATCCTTATGCTGTTTTAGGAGGTGGAGCTAATTTATTACAATCAGATAAAGCTATAACTGTTAATAGTGGTTTTGGGACAAAAATATGGCTTGGTAAAAAAGTGGGGTTAAAATTCCAATCTTTATATAAGCACAGCTTCAAAGGAGCTTATTCTCATTTTCAACATTCAATAAGCTTTATTTATAAATTTGGTGGGTATGATGAAGATAATGATGGTGTGTATGATAAGGATGATAAATGTCCAGAAGTATTTGGTTTAGCTGAATTTGGAGGCTGTCCTGATTCGGATCAAGATGGTATTCAAGATTCAGAAGATGAATGCCCTTCCGTATTTGGTTTTGCAGCGTTAAAGGGGTGTCCTGATGCTGATGGAGATGGTGTTCCAGATAAAGATGATCAATGCTTGTACATTAAAGGAAGTTTAAAACATAATGGTTGTCCAGATTCTGATGGAGATGATATTATCGACCAATTAGACGCTTGTCCAACAGTACCTGGTCCAGCTTCAAATAAAGGATGTCCAGAACCAGATTCCGATGGAGATGGCGTTATTGACAGATTGGATAAATGTAAATTTGAGATAGGACCTGATTCAAATGATGGATGTCCAGATATTAGAAAAGATTTAGAAGGGAAATTATCTGAATTAGCGAATAACATTTTATTTATTTCAGGAACGGATAGCTATTATACTAAATTCGAAAATGAACTCAATCAAATTGCTGATTTAATGAAAAAATACAATAATCTGAAGTTTCAAATACAAGGACATACTGATAATGTTGGGAGTGAAGAATCAAATTTAAATCTTTCATTAAAACGAGTAAATAAAATTCTAAATTATTTAGTATCAAAAGGTGTTAATCAGTTTAATTTAAACATCAAAGGATTTGGTGAAACGATGCCAATTACTACTAATGAAACGAATGAAGGAAGGGCAAGAAATAGAAGAGTTGAGATTAAAATTATAGATTAAAAAAATTAAAATATTTTGTGAAAAGCCATTTCATTTGAAATGGCTTTTCTATTTTTATAAAGTTTAAAAAACCAATATGAATTCATTCATTTCAAACGTTGTTGAAGCCATTTTTAATACCCATAAAAGGGTTGATAATTTAATAATTGTACTTCCAAGCCAGCGTGCGTGTATTTTTCTGAAAGAAGAAATTATAAAGAAAATGCCATCTTCTTCATTTTTGCCAAAAATTATAAGTATTGAAAACTATATTCAAGACCTTGCAGATATAAGCTTAATAGATAATACTCAATTACTATTTGAATTTTATAGTATTTATAAGAAAAACGTACCTAAAGAAAATATTGATTCCTTTGAAGTTTTCTCTCAATGGGCAACCATTGCGCTGAAAGACTTTAATGAAATAGATAGTTATTTAATTAATACAGATGACTTTTTCTCGAATTTAAGAGATATAAAAAAGTTAAATAAATGGTTTCAAGATAAAAAACCAAGTCAGTTAGCCATAAATTACCTTCAATTTTTTGAATATTTAAATGTATTGTATGACACACTTTATGAAAAACTTAAATGTAATAAAATTGGTTATCAGGGTTTGATTTACAGAGAGGCTGCAGATAATTTAGAATTTTACATTGAAAGCAATCAAAACAATCATATTGTTTTTGTAGGATTTAACGCCTTAAATAAAGCTGAAGAATTTATTTTTCAGGAATTATTAAACAACAATATTGCTTCTGTTTATTGGGATGCCAATGAAACTTTTTTCAACAATTCAAATGAAGCGGGTAATTTTATAAGGAAATATAAAAACAACTGGACTTACTATAAAGAGAATCCATTTTTATGGACTGATTCGGAAAGTTCAATTCATAAAAACACAACTATTGTTGGAGCTCCAAAGAACATCACGCAAATTAAATATGTTGGGGAATTGTTATCGAAATTAGAAAATTTTAACAAAACTGCCTTGGTATTAGCTGATGAAAATTTACTTCCTTTAGCATTAAATTCACTTCCAAATACTGTAAAAAATATCAATATAACTATGGGATATCCATTAAAAGATATTCCCGTTGCTCATTTATTTGAAAAGCTATTTAAACTTCATTTAAATCAGCAAAAATTTAATAAATCAGCTGAGGGTAAGTTTTACTATAAAGATGTTCTAAATCTTTTAAATGATCCTTTTTTAAACAAATTAGAAGGAGAAATTCTTCAAAAAATAAGCGCAAACATTAAAAGTGAAAATAATATATTTTTAACGGTTTCTGATTTGGAGAATTTCATTTCAAAAAGCGAAATAGAAACACTAGCCTTATTATTTTCGCTATTTAATTTTTCAACTGATATTAATACTATAATAAAGCTATGTTGTTCGCTAATTAATGAACTAAAAAATGATGTGACCGGAGTTGAAAAAGAATATTTATTTCGTTTTTATACTATTTTTCGGCAATTAGAAACATTGAACTCAACATATAATCATATTACCGATTTAAAAACACTTGCCTTATTTTACAATCAAATTTTAAGAAATGAGAAACTTTCCTTTCAAGGCGAACCTTTGCAAGGATTACAACTTATGGGAATGCTTGAAACAAGAGCTTTAGATTTTGAAACCGTAATAATTACATCTATAAATGAAGGAATTTTACCAGGTGGTAAAAATGATTTTTCATTTATTCCCTTTGATGTAAAAAAGTATTTTGGATTGCCAACTTACCAGGAAAAGGATGCTATTTTTTCGTATCATTTTCAACGATTATTACAACGCGCTTCCAACATCTATTTAATTTATAATACAGAAACGGACGGTTATGGCTCAGGAGAAAAGAGTCGATTTTTAACACAACTTGAAATCAATAATCCAACTATTATAAAAACAATTGTAAGTCCAAAAGTTCAGCAAACAAACTTTCCAATACTGCAAATTGAAAAAACGCCTGAAGTGCTTCAAAAATTAACAGCGGTTTTTACAGAAGGAATTTCTCCGTCATCAATTGCTACATATATTTATAACCCAATTAGTTTTTATGAACAAAAAGTCTTAGGAATTAAAGATGATAATGAGGTGGAAGAAACCATTGCCGCAAACACAATGGGATCTGTAATTCATGATGTTTTAGAAGAAATGTATGTGCCTTTTATCGGTGAATTCTTAAAAAAAGAGGACATCCTTGAAATGCAAAAAAAGAATGATTCATTATTATTAAAATATTTTGGAAAACATTATTTAAAAGGCAATATACAATCGGGCAAAAACAAACTTATTTTTGAAGTTTCAAAAAATCATATTCAACGGTTTTTAACTCTAGAATTAGCATTATTAACTAAAGGAAATCAGTTGAAAATTATTGCTTTAGAGAAAAGATTAACCACAAATATTACTATTGAAGGGATTCATTTTCCAATTAAAATAAAAGGATTTGTTGATAGAATTGATGAGTTAAATGGGGTTACTAGAATTATAGATTACAAAACAGGTAAAGTTGAAGAAAGGGATTTAAAAATTTCAGATTTTAGTGTAATAGGAACAGATTATAAATATACTAAAGCTATACAAGTAATGCTATACGCTTACTTGTTTTCGAAGGAACATGAGCAAGGACTTTCAATTCCAATTGAAGCAGGAATTATTTCATTCAAAAACTTGAATAATGGATTTTTAAAAATGAATTTTTCTGAAAAAAGGGGAGAAACAGATGCTAAAATTACACAGGAAAAAACAACACAATTTTTAAGTGAATTAAAACAAATTTTCATTGAAATTTTAAATCCAGAAGTGCCATTTATTCAAAATCAAAATTTACCATTTTAAAAAATTTATGAAGGAATTAAGAAATATACAAGTAAAAAGTAGTCGCCATCATAAACCTATTTTAACAGATGTATTCTATAATAAGAATAATACCAAAAAACCAATTGTTATTTTTTGCCATGGTTATAAAGGCTATAAAGACTGGGGCGCTTGGAATATGGCTGTTCCAGAATTTGTGAATCATAACTTGTTTTTTGTAAAATTCAATTTTTCCCATAATGGAGGAACGGTATCTAATCCAATAGACTTTCCTGATTTAGAAGCTTTTAGTAAAAATAATTTCATTTTGGAACTAGACGATTTAGAAGATATCATTCATTGGATTACAACGAATCCTGATTTTAAAAATGAAATTGACACTAAAAATATTACATTAATAGGGCATTCTCGTGGTGGAGGAATAGTTTCTATTAAAGCTTCAGAAAACAATAAAATAACCAAATTAATAACTTGGTCGAGCGTGTCAGATTTTGGGGCTCGTTTTCCAAAAGTGGAACTAATAGAGACATGGAAAGAAAAAGGAATTTCCTATATTTTAAATTCGAGAACAAAACAAAACATGCCACATTTATATCAGTTTTATCAAAATTTTAAAGATAACGAGGAGCGTTTAACCATAAAAAATGCTGTTTCAAAATTAGAAATTCCACACTTAATTGTACACGGTGAAAATGATGAAGTAGTGTTGCCAATTGAAGCTAAAAATTTGCATAGTTGGAACCCGAAAAGTAAACTAATTGTTATTGAAGGAATGAATCATCCTTTAGGTTGTACACAACCATGGGAAAGTAATATGATGCCAATTCATTTAGAAGAAGCAGTAAAAAAAAGCATTGAATTTATACTTCAAAAATGATAAAGAAAGCTTCAATATCAGATTTAGAACAGTTGCATTCACTTACAAAAAGTTGTGCCAAATACTTAATAGAAAATGGCATTTTTCAATGGAATGAGCTGTATCCTTCAAAAGAAGTTTTACAAAAAGATATCACATTACAACAAATTTGGAAATTAGAAGTAAACAAAACTATCGCTGGTATAATCGTACTTTCTGAAATTGAAGATAAAGAATATGAAAACGTAAAATGGTTAACCGATAATAACCAGAATTTATACATTCACCGTTTAGCAGTTCATCCAGATTTTCAAGGAAAAGGATATGCGCAGCAATTAATGAATTTTGCTGAAAAATATGCCGAAGAAAACAAATACAAGTCTGTAAGATTAGATACGTTTAGTCAAAATAAAAGAAACCAAATTTTCTATGAACAACGTAATTATGTGAAACTTGAAGCAATCTATTTTCCAAAGCAAAGTAAGTTTCCTTTTTACTGTTACGAATTAATTTTAAATGCATAAAAAATCCAACATATCATTTAAAGCAATTAACAAATTAGCAATACCAGCAATTATAGCTGGTATTGCTGAACCACTTCTTTCACTTACAGATACTGCTATTGTTGGAAATATTCAAAATCATCCTACAGAAGCACTTGCAGCTGTTGGTATTGCGGGTTCATTTATTTCTGCAATGATTTGGATTTTAGCCCAAACCAGATCCGCTATTTCAGCAACTGTTGGAAAATATTTGGGAGCAAAAAAACTACACGAAATTGAAATGCTACCAGCACAAATAATAGGAATTAATATAGCTCTAAGCTTAATAATTTATGTTATCACTATATTTTTTGCAACCGAAATATTTAAACTTTACAATGCAGATGGTTTAATTTTAAATTATTCCGTTGAATATTTTAAAATTAGAGCAATTGGTTTTCCATTAACCTTATTTGTGTTTTCAGTTTTTGGTGTTTTTGGAGGTTTGCAAAACACATTTTGGCCCATGATAATTAGTATTGTTGGCGCGGTATTAAATATTGGTTTAGACTTTGTGTTGGTTTTTGGAATTGATGGTTTTATAAACCCAATGAATATTGCAGGTGCCGCTTGGGCAAGTGTAATTTCCCAAGGAGTAATGGCTGTTTTAGCATTGATATTGTTGTTGAAGAAAACACCTTTTAGGTTGAAAATTTCATTTCCTTTTAATCAAGAAATAAAAAACCTGCTTTCAATAAGTCTAAATTTGGCAATTAGAGCAGCAGCGTTAAATGTAGCTTTGTATTTAGCAAATTCATTTGCAACAAAATATGGTGATAATTATATTGCTGCACAAACCATAGCGTTTCAAATTTGGTTGTTTTTTGCTTTTTTTATTGATGGATATTCTAGTGTTGGTAATATAGTTTCTGGTAAATTATTGGGAGAACAGAACTTTAAAAAACTTTGGAAACTAAGTGTTAAATTGAGCAGGTATGCGGTCATTGTCGCAATCCTATTATCTTCTTTTTGCGCACTATTATATTTTCCAATAGGAAAGCTCTTTTCTCATGACCAAGCGGTTTTAGATTCATTTTATGGTATTTTTTGGATCGTTCTTTTAATGCAACCCATAAACGCAATTGCTTTTGTTTTTGATGGAATTTTTAAAGGTTTGGCAGAAGCTGCTACTTTGCGAAATTTATTAATAGTTGCCACTTTTTTAGGGTTTATGCCAGTCTTGTTAATTGGAGATTATTTCAATTTGAAGCTATACGGTATTTGGATGGCATTTTCAGTTTGGATGTTTATAAGAGCAAGCGTATTGGTTATTAAATTTAGACGGAAATATTTACATAAAATCACGTAACTTTGAATCTTATGAGCAACGGAAGTTTATACACACATATTCAAAATAACATTGCCACAGTTGAGTTTTATCATCCGGCAAGTAATTCGTTTCCTAGCGAATTGTTACAACGGTTAACAATTGCTTTTAATGAATTAAGTTTTAATAATGAAGTTCATGTAATTATTTTAAAAAGCGAAAAAGAAAATGCATTTTGTGCAGGAGCTTCTTTTGATGAATTAATAAAAATTTCAAATTTCGAAGAAGGGAAACAATTCTTTTTAGGATTTGCAAACGTTATAAATGCAATGAGAACTTGTTCAAAATTAATAATTGGTCGTGTGCAAGGCAAAGCTGTTGGTGGTGGAGTTGGTTTAGCTGCAGCTTGTGATTATTGTTTTGCTACGGAGTTAGCTTCTATAAAATTATCTGAGTTTACTATTGGAATTGGTCCGTTTGTAATTGCGCCAGCGGTAGAACGAAAAATTGGTATTGCTGCATTAAGCGAATTAACCTTAGACGCTACAAGCTGGCAAAACGCTTATTGGGCAAAAGAAAAAGGTTTATACGCTAAAGTTTTTGAAACAATTAAAGAAATGGATATTGAAGTAGATAATTTAGCTTCAAAACTAGCCATTTATAATCCTGAAGCATTAAAAGTAATGAAGAAAGTACTTTGGGAAGGTACTGAAAAATGGAATGAATTGTTAGATATTCGTGCTGGAATTAGTGGTAAATTAGCGGTATCAGAATTCACGAAGGATGCTATACAAAAAATTAAGAAATAAATAATGATAGCAAATTTTATAACGCTTTTACTACAAGTAAATATTGAAGAAAAATTAAAAGCTGCGCCCGATAAGGGATATGAAATAGGTGTAGTTATAGGAACTTATTTACCTCTTATTGTCTTGTTTGCAATTGCTTATTTTGTCTATTATAAAGCAAAAAACAGAAAGGATTTAGAAGATTAAATTAAAACAGTGATTTAAAAAATGAGTATTATAAGATTAACGAAGCATTTTGATTTTGAAACCGGTCATGCTTTATATGGTTATGATGGGAAATGTAAAAATGTACACGGACATAGTTATAAGCTTTCTGTAACAGTTATTGGTGAGCCTATAAGCGATTCTAAAAATGTAAAATACGGGATGGTAATTGATTTTGGAGACTTAAAAAAGATTGTTAAATCTGAAATAGTTGACCTATTTGATCACGCTACCATTTTTAATAAAAACACGCCTCATATTGAGTTGGCTGAAGAACTCCAAAAAAGAGGACACAATATAATTTTGGTTGATTATCAGCCAACAAGCGAAATGATGCTGATTGATTTTGCTGAGAAAATTAAAAGAAGATTACCAGAAACCATTAAATTACATTCGCTAAAACTACAAGAAACAGGCACTTCGCATGCAGAGTGGTTTGCTTCAGATCAATAATATATTCCCATCCTTAATCCTTCCCAAAGGGAAGGAAACTTTATCTTTTTAACTCTTTAAAAGTCTTCCCTTTGGGAAGATTTAGATGGGAATTTACTTTCCATTAAAGGTGTTCATCGTATTATTTAAACCTGCTGTGCCAAAAGATATGATAAGTTGATTCGCTATATCTAATCGTTCCGGCAAAAGTTTATATTCTTCAGCATCCCATTCACCCAATACAAAATCTGATTGACGTCCTTTTGAAAATTCAGAACCAACTCCAAATCTAAAACGCGCATATTGATTGGTTTGAAGAACGGCATTAATATCTTTTAAACCATTATGACCACCATCGCTTCCTTTTGCTTTAACCCGGATACTTCCAAATGGCAAATTTAAATCGTCACAAATAACCAATAAATTTTCAATAGGTATGTTTTCTTTGGTAAGCCAGTAATTCACAGCTTTTCCACTTAAATTCATATAAGTAGAAGGCTTCAATAAAATGAAAGTCCTTCCTTTAAATTTAAATTGTGAAATAGCACCTAGTTTATCACTTTCAAAAGTAATTTCCTTTTTTTTTGCGAGTTCATCTAAAATAGTAAAACCAATATTATGTCTTGTATTAGCATATTTTTCTCCAATATTTCCTAAGCCAACAATTAAATATTTCTTCATATTTTGGGTTGTTGTATTTTCTTTTTTAAAACCAACTAAAAATTTTATGAATTGCTGAAGTTCCATTCAACAAAAGTACTAAAAAGTATGTCTTTAACTAAAAAGAAAAAGCGCTGCCAATAAGCAACGCTTTTTTAATGTATTATTTAAAAATGTTATTCTGAAGCTTCTGAACTTTCCTCAGTTCCTTCTTCTGCACCTTCTTCACCTTCTTCACCTTCCTCTTCTTCTTCCTGATCAGCAATAGCAGTACGTGCAGTTCTAACCTGAACCACAACAGAATTTTCAGGATGTAAAATTGTAAATTTATCACTAGCCAAAGCAGTAACATATAATTTATGACCAATTCTCATTTTTGAAATATCAGCATTTATAAAATCTGGTAAATCAGCAGGTAAAGCTCTTACACTTAATTTACGCATTGCAAAACGTAAAGAACCTCCATTAATAACACCAGGAGCTGTTCCAACTAATCTTACAGGAATATTCATTGTTACCAATTTATCATCAAATAATTGATAAAAATCTACGTGTAAAATTTTGTCAGACACTGGGTGAAACTGAATGTCTTGTAAAATTGCATGATAATTTGTTCCGTCTAGTTCAATCGTTGCAGTATATACATTAGCCGTGTACACTAAATTTTTGAATGAAACTTCATCTGCTGAAAAGTGTAATGGCTTGTCTCCTCCGTATAATACGCAAGGTACCTTTCCAGCATTACGTAAGGCTTTGGTAGCTACCTTGCCCACGCTTTCTCTTTGAGATCCGTTGATTGTAATTGATTGCATTTATGTATAGTTATTTAATTGTTTACATTAAAAATTGCCCGCTAATGGATGTGTTATCTTGTACTTTATGCATAACATCAGCGAATAAAGGGGCGCAAGATACAACTTTTATTTTAGAACTTTCTCTTTTTAAAGGAATTGTATCAGACACTATTAATTCTAATAATTTAGAATTTTCTATGCGTTCGTAGGCTTTGCCAGATAATATAGGATGCGTACAAATTGCACGGACACTTAAAGCTCCTTTTTCCATCATTAAATCAGCAGCTTTAGTTAAAGTTCCTCCAGTATCAATCATATCATCTACAATTATAACATGCCTATCTTTTACTTCGCCAATTAATTCCATGGTAGAAATTATATTTGCTTTTGATCGTTGTTTATAACAAATAACAACATCACTTTCTAAAAATTTTGAATAGGCATAAGCTCTTTTTGAACCACCCATATCTGGTGAAGCAATGGTAATATCCTCTAAATTTAATTGTTTGATGTATGGTAAAAAGATAAATGAAGCAAATAAATGATCTACAGGTTTTTCAAAAAAACCTTGAATTTGATCTGCGTGTAAATCCATTGTCATTATTCTGGTAGCGCCTGCAGTTTGTAAAAGATTTGCCACTAATTTTGCTCCAATAGCAACACGAGGTTGGTCTTTACGGTCTTGTCTTGCCCATCCGAAATAAGGAATTACAGCTGTTATATGACGAGCCGAAGCTCTTTTGGCAGCATCTAACATAAGCAACATTTCCATTAAATTATCAGAATTTGGGAATGTTGAACCAACAATAAATATCCGTCGTCCTCTTACCGATTCAGTAAAAGCAGGCTGAAATTCACCATCACTAAACCTAGTTACTACTACATTCCCTAGTGGAGATCCATAGTGTTTGGCTATATTTTCAGCTAATTCTTTACTTTGCGAACATGCAAATATTTTAGGTTCTAGATAAGAATTTCCCATTTTTTAGTTGAGTTTGAGTTTTGAAAGTTATGTTTTGTTGTAAGTTTTGTGCAAATTTAAAATTAAATAAGCAACTTCCTTAAGTTTTTACAATTTAGATTAAAAATATTTATAAATTTGCAATCCAATTGCCTCGATCCTGCCTGTTGGCAAACAGGGCGGAATTGGTAGACCTGTCTGCCGACAGGCAGGCCAGCCTACCGACAGGCAGGCGCGCTAATTGTGATGAAAATATGTTTTATGTGTATGCAATATCAAGTTTAAACCATAAATACATATATGTTGGATTAACGCAAGATATTGAAGCAAGAGCAAAAAGACATAATGACGGTAGAGAAAGAACTACAAGGTTTTATAGCCCTTTTGAAATAATTTATTCAGAAGTTTGTGAAACTAGAATGGAAGCCAGACTGAAGGAAAAATATTGGAAGTCTGGTATTGGAAAAGAGAAACTTAAAGCGATGAAAAACGCTTAAAATTGCCTCGATGGCGGAATTGGTAGACGCGCTGGATTCAAAATCCAGTTTCTGCAAGGAAGTGTGGGTTCGATTCCCACTCGAGGTACTAGGTAACTAGTTTAGGGAAAGTTAGAAAAAACTTAAAACACTATAAATCAAGTGTTTAATTTAAAAAAAGTTTTTCTCACTTTCCCTTTTTTAGTTCTTTTTTTCATATATTTGGTACTAATATGGTACTGAAAATTAACACACGATGTATGTAAACTTAAGGACTAGAAAGCAAAGTAAAGGTTCTATTCGATATTTTTTAGACATAAATCACAATGGGAAAAGGTATTATGATTTTTTAGATATAAGAATTTATACAACCGACACCAAAGAAATTAAGACAGACAAAAAGAATTTTGCTGAATTAATGCGGTCTAACAGAGAAATTGAATTACTAACTGAAACTACTTCTTACGTTCCTAAACATTTAAAAAGTGTTAACTTCTTTGATTTTGCAGACAGCTACATTAAAAGTTATAAGAAGAAAGATGTTAGAATGATACAAGCATCTTTGAATTATTTTAAAGAATATATTAAGGATAACCAATTAACAATTTTACAATTATCACCTTCCATAATGTATGGGTTTAAAGATTTTTTAACTGATGATTGTGGTTTGACAGGCGAAACACCTCATAATTACTTTACAAGATTTAAAAAAATATTAAAAAGTGCTGAATTAAAAGGGTTGTTAATTAATAACCCCACTAAAGAAATAAAGTTTAGAAAAACAATTGGAGATAGTGTTTTAAAAAAACAAATACTTACAACGGATGAATTGCAATTGTTAGTTAAAACCAGATGTGGTAATGAAGAAACTAAAAAGGCTTTTTTATTTGCTTGTTATACTGGATTAGGTTTAGCAGAAATAAAAAAACTCACTTGGAAGAATGTTGTAAATGGTAAATTGGTTACAAATCGTGAAAAAACAAAACAAAAAATAGAAATTAAGTTAAAAGAAGGGTTGTTAAAATTGATTGGAGAAAAACAACTTAAACCAACACCTATTTTTATGTTAGATAATGAAAATAAAGTTTCTTTATCAACAAATGCTATTAATAAATGTTTAAAAAATTGGGTTGAAAGAGCCGAAATAGATAAACACATTACTTTTTATTGTGCAAGACACACTTTTGCCACCCAATTATTACAGTATGGAGCCAATTTAAAAACTGTTGCGGATGCAATGGGGCATACTTCTACAAAAAGCACTATTAAGTATCTCAATTACATTGAAAACTTAAAAGACGAAGCTATTGATAACTTACCAGATATAACTTTTTAAAATTGCAACTATGGAAAATGAATACTCAAAATTATACAATTACTTTTATAATAAAACAGAATGTAAAGCTGAACAATTACTAAAAAATCTTTTTTTATTCCACAAGAATAAAAACAAAACTTATTCCTATTTCTATAATCCAACGCTTCTAAAAATTGAAGAAAAATCAAGGGGTATGTTTTATATAAATTCTTCAAAAAAATTTAATTCAGTAATTGAAATATTTAATAGTAAGCATAATATTTATAGTCCTGAATTTGAAAATCTAGTTTTTCAAGAAGAAATGTTTGAAGCATTTAAAACTATAGAAGATATTGAGGATAATTATAATTACAAAAAATTTATTTCTGAATTGGGTCAAATAAACGCATTGAAAGAAGTAGGTAGAAAGTTTAGGAAAT
>Ga0209231_1000709_pt1 | contig 16414 bp, 11 predicted proteins | sample Deesub45470m_DNA_FD_188086 | JGI IMG/M metagenome (GOLD analysis project Ga0209231, IMG submission 188086) | Deep subsurface microbial communities from North Pacific Ocean - 450_OLKR46/470m Metagenome (SPAdes) (version 2) | ecosystem: Environmental > Terrestrial > Deep subsurface > Unclassified ... | reverse complement strand
CAACGGGCCGCCGGATCGTTTACTGTTCCGGCGGCCCGTTGCCGTTTGCGGTCTTTCCAACGCACCCTTTTTTGACAAAGCGCCCCAAAGGTGGTATAAATTGCTTCGCATTGAAAACATTTGGACAGAAACCTTTTTTACCGACATTTCTTTGAACGACCACCAGAAAAGAGAAGAGCCATGACCTTCAGAGAAGCCAAACCCTCCGGTTTTGCCCAGGGGACAGAGATTGCCGCCGACCCGGGGGCGACCATCCTGAGCTATGTACCCAAAATACCTAAAGGAAGTTATGAATTGCGCATCCTCCAGTCGCTGCGGCAGATCATACGCGCCATCGAAATTCATTCCCACAAACTGGTCCAGGATTACCAGATCACCGGCCCGCAGCTCAACTGCCTCCTCGCTCTGCAGGCACACGAGAGTTTGACACCGACCGCCCTGGCCCACATCGTCTACCTGAGCCCGAGCACCATCGTCGGTATCGTCGACCGGCTCGAAGAAAAGGGACTGGTCGACCGCAGCCGCAGCAACAAGGATCGCCGGCAGGTGCAGATCACCATCACCGCCGCAGGACGGGAACTGACGACCAGCGCCCCCTCCCCTCTTCAGGAGACCCTGGTCGAACGCCTCAGGGCGCTGCCGGAAACCGAGCAGGTGACCATCATCCGGGCTCTGGAAAAAGTCGCCGATCTGATGGACGCCCGCAAAATCGACGCCGGACCGGTTCTGGAAACCGGACCCCTTTTGCCCCCCGCGCACCCAAAGTAACGCCTCGAAAAGAACCCACGCCGTCCCTGCGCCCTCCGATAAAGATCCCGGGGGGGGGCCTGGAAACCCAATAAGTTTCACAACGACTTCAGCAGAAAGAAATCGACGTCCCTGGCGGCTGCACCCGCTTCGCCACCAAAGACGCCCTTACCTATTTCTGCCCAACCCAGGAGAAACAAATGCCCATCTACAGCCCCAACCAGCAGGAACTTGCCGGAAAGATTTCCCAGGACAAAGTCACCCTGTCGAACTGGAGAGACTGGGCCTGGCAGCGCAAGCATTCCATTCAGGACATATCCACCGTCGAGTCGCTTCTGGGGATTACCTTCGGCGCCGACGAACGGAAGAAACTCGAGGAGACCCTCGAAACCTTCCCCCTCTCCATCACCCCCTATTACCTCTCCTTGATCGACACCGACGACTGGCGCAACGACCCGGTCTTCCGCCAGGCCTTCCCCTCCCCCTGCGAACTGGAGATCGACCGCCACGACATGGCCGACCCCCTGGACGAGGACAAGGACAGCCCGACCCCGGGCATCACCCACCGCTATCCCGACCGGGTCCTGCTGCAGATCAGCAATGTCTGCGCCATGTACTGCCGTCACTGCACCCGCAAGCGCAAGGTCGGGGATGTCGACTCGATTCCGGCCAAGGAAGCGATCCGCGCCGGCATCGACTACATCCGCAACACCCCGGTGATCCGCGACGTCCTCCTTTCCGGCGGCGACCCGTTCATGCTCTCGGACGAGTACCTCGACTGGATTCTCACCGAACTGCGCCAGATTCCCCATGTGCAGGTGATCCGCATCGGGACGCGCATGCCGGTGGTTCTCCCCTACCGGGTCACCGACAAGCTGGTAGCCATGCTCAAGAAACACCACCCCCTGTGGATCAACACCCACTTCAACCATCCCCGGGAAATCACCACCTCGGCCCGGGAAGCCCTGGCGCGCATGGCCGACGCCGGCATTCCTCTCGGCAACCAGACCGTCCTCCTCGCCGGAGTCAACGACTGCCCGCGGATCATGAAATCCCTGGTGCACAAGCTGGTGGAAAACCGGGTGCGCCCCTACTACCTCTACCAGTGCGACCTCTCACGCGGGCTCTCCCACTTCCGCACCCCGGTCGGCAAGGGGATCGAGATCATGGAGAGCCTGATCGGCCACACCAGCGGCTTTTCGGTGCCGACCTACGTCATCGACGCCCCCGGCGGCGGCGGCAAGATCCCGCTGACGCCCAACTACCTCATCTCCCTCTCCACCAACAAGGTGGTGCTGCGCAACTTCGAAGGCGTCATCACCACCTACCAGGAGCCGGAAAATTACCAGTCAAACTTCTGCGACCGCAACTGTCAGGACTGCCACCTGCAGCTCAATCTGGAAGAGGCCGAGGAAATCGGTGCCACCGGAATCGAGATGCTGCTGTCGGACCACGACTCCACCATTTCCCTCACCCCCGAGAACAACGAACGCATGGAGCGCCGCAACAATGACTGATGAAATCATCACCATCGGCAATTCGTCGATCCAGCACGGCAAGCACAGCAACCGGGCCTATCTCATGAATCTGGCCCCCGGCGACCTCCCGACCGTCATGTCCTACCTGGACGACCTCGCCCGCACCGAGGGCTACACCAAAATATTCGCCAAGGTTCCGGCGAAGGCGAAGAAGGATTTCATGGCCAACAGCTATCTCTCCGAGGCGACCATCCCCGGCTTTTATCAGGGGGAGCGGGACGTCTGCTTCATGGGGAAATATTTCGATTCGGAGCGGAAAGAGGAGCAGAACCCCGACCTTGTTCAGGCCGCTCTCGACGCCGCCCAGGGGAAGGAGCCGCTTTTCGAGGTGCCGCCCCTTGCGGCGCCCCTGCACTGCCGGGAAGCCGGGGCCGGGGATGCAGAGGCCATGGCGCAACTTTACCGCCAGGTCTTTGCCACCTACCCCTTTCCGATTCACGACCCGGAATACCTGCAGGAGACGATGGCCTCCCATGTCGATTATTTCGGGATCTGGAACGGTGAGGAGCTCATCGCCCTGGCTTCGGCTGAGAAGGATGTGGCAGGGGAAAACGCCGAGATGACCGACTTCGCCACCGACCCCGCCTTCCGTTCCCGGGGGCTGGCCAACTACCTTCTCGCCCGCCTGGAGGAATCGGCGGGCCGCCAGGGGATCCGCACCGCCTTCACCATCGCCCGCGCCTATTCCTACGGCATGAACATCACCTTTGCCAAGAGCAGCTACACCTACAGCGGCACCCTGACCCACAACACCCAGATTTCCGGGAAACTCGAGAGCATGAACGTCTGGTACAAGGATCTGCAGGCCTGAGCTCCTTCTCGTCCCGAGATTTACCCCACCTGAACACCTGGCTGCGGATACTTTTTCGATCGAGCTTAACGCCCAGGCACAGGACCGCGGCGGCACCTCTTCCAGGGGAGGACCAGGGAGGGTCGCTGCCGCCGTCTTGCCCCTGTCAGCGGCCGGAGAAAAATTTCAATTCGAACCCCGGTTCCTTGCAAATCTCGACGCTTGCCTTTATATTTACATTTAGATTCCGGTTACTTGTCGGACCCTGACGTCCTAGAGTTCAGCGTGAACTCAAATTCTGATGTTTTTCCGGAAATCGACTCCTCGATTTCTCGAGAGGAGGATCACGGCACCCATGGCAGGCACAAAAAATAGAAAAAAAAACGGTAAAACGCCGACCTCCCCCAGGCAAATAAAGAGCGCTACGGCAAAAGATCAAACCGCTCCGGAGCAACCTTTGCATGACCGATCCCACCGGCCACCCTTCCCCGTCGTCGGCCTCGGTGCCTCCGCCGGCGGACTCGATGCCCTCGAAAAATTCCTCACCAACCTGCCGACCCCCAACGGCATGGCCTTTGTCATCGTCACCCATCTCGATCCGACCCGCGACAGCCTCCTGCCGGAGATCCTCGCCAAATACACGCGGATGCCTCTTGACGTCGCCGAGGAAGGGGTTACTGTCGAACCCGATCGAGTCTATGTCATTCCGCCGAACAAGCACCTTGAAATCAGCGCCGGAGCCCTGCATCTGATCGATCCCCAGCAACCCCGCGGCCAGCGTCACCCCATCGACCATTTTCTCCGATCCCTGGCCAGGGATCAGGGCGAAGGGGCCATCTGCGTCATCCTCTCCGGAACCGGTTCCGACGGCACCCTCGGACTGAAGGCGATCAAGGAGTCAGGGGGAGTCACCATCGTCCAGGAAGAGAGTTCGGCCCAGTATGCCTCGATGCCCTTAAGCGCCATCGGGACCGGCCAGGCCGATCTGATTCTGCCGGTGGAGGCGATCCCCGGGAAACTCGTCGACCTGATGAGACACCGGGCCTCGCCCGACCGCATGGCTCACGGGCAGGTCCCGGAGCGGGAGCTGCTCGATCAACTGCCGCAGGTCTTCAAGCTGATCCAGAAAAGGTCCGGACAGGATTTCAGCAGCTACAAACCGAATACGATCATGCGCCGCATCGAGCGGCGCATGATGTTCAACGACATTGCCACCCTCGGCGAATATATCGAACACCTGAAAAGTACTCCCGAGGAAGTCACCGCCCTGTTCAAGGATCTGCTGATCGGCGTCACCAATTTTTTCCGCGACCCCGAGGCCTTTTCTTCTCTTGAGGAAAAGGCGCTCCCCCCGCTCTTCGAGGCCAAAAGCGCCAATGACACCTTCAGGGTCTGGATCGCCGGATGCGGCAGCGGCGAGGAAGCCTATTCAATCACCATGCTGTTGCAGGAACTGGCGGCAAAGACCGGCAAGAACCCCAGGATCCAGGTCTTTGCCACCGACCTTGACAGGGCCTCCATCGACAAGGCCCGCGCCGGCGTCTACCCGGAGAGCATCGCTGGCGACATTTCCCCGGAGCGCCTGCGTCATTTTTTCAAAAAACAGGACGGCGCCTACAAGGTGTCCGCCCAGCTTCGCGAATGCGTGATTTTCGCTCCCCACAACCTCATCAAGGATCCTCCTTTCTCCAAGCTCGACCTGGTCTGCTGCCGCAACCTGCTGATATACCTCAAGCCTGTCATTCAGAAAAAAATCATCCCCCTCTTCTGGTACGCCCTCAACCCCACCGGGCTCCTCTTCCTCGGAGCCTCGGAAACCATCGGCGGCAGTGAATCGCTCTTTGACACCGTGGATAAGCGCTGGAAGATTTTCGCGCGAAGGGAATCCCCGAGGCCGCTCGACCTCTCCTTTCCCCTCGGTCTGCCCATGGAGTTCTCTTCCGACCTCAAACCGTCGGCGGATATCGCCCGGGGCCTCCGCCAGGGGATCGGCGCCGCGGCAGAGACCTTCCTTCTCCAGCGCTACGCCCCCCCCTGCGTGGTCATCAATGACCGGTACGAGGTGGTGCACTTCTCCACTCGCACCGACCCGTACCTGCACTCTCCTCTCGGCGAACCGACCAACAACCTGCTGAGCATGGTTTCCGACGAGCTGCGGGCGCAGCTGCGCCTGTTGGTCCGCAACGCCTTCAGCGACAAGAAACGCGCTTTCTTCAAGGGGCTCAGGTTTCAGAACGGGCAGGAGGAACGAATCATCAACCTGGTCGCCGAACCGATCAGGGATCCGTCCAGCGGCCGCGACCTGGTCGCGGTGATTTTCGAAGAAACGGGGGCCCATCCTTTGCCCGAAGGGGGCGAACCGCTCCTGGCTGGGGCGGAAACGCCCGAGGGACTGGCCCTGCGCCATCTCGAAGAGGAGTTCAAAACCAATCGGGAGCAGCTGCGCATTACCGTGGAGGAAGCCGAGGCGGCGACCGAAGAGCTGAAGTCCTCCAACGAAGAACTCATGTCGATGAACGAGGAGCTCCAGTCCACAAACGAGGAGTTGGAAACCTCCAAGGAGGAGTTGCAGGCGCTCAACGAAGAGCTGATTTCGGTCAACAGCGAAATCCAGGGGAAGTCCCTGGAGATGGAGGACACGAACAGCGACCTGATCAACCTCATGGAGAGCACCCGGATCGCCACCATCTTTCTCGACAAACAGTTGCGGGTCAAGCGCTTCACCCAGGCGGCGAGGGAGATCTTTGCCCTCCTCCCCGGAGACGTCGGCCGCCCGCTATTCCATCTGACCAGCAAGGTCCTGGAGCGCAATCTCATCGAGGATGCCCGGAAGGTTCTGCAGAGCCTCGAGCCTTTCGAAGAGGAGGTGACCTGCGAGGGGGACCGGTTTTATCTCATGCAGATCCGCCCCTATCGCACGGTCAGGGACGTGATCGACGGGGTGGTGCTCACCTTCGCGAACATCACCGCCCAGAAACGCAACGAAAAGGCGGCCCAGGAGGCCAGACACCTGGCCGAAAGCATCATCGCCACGGTCGCCAGCCCGCTGCTGGTCCTCGACGGCGCCCTCAGGGTCGTTTCCGCCAACCCGGCATTTTTCAGGATCTTTTCCGCCAAACCAGAGGAAACGGTGGGACGCTATCTCTACAAACTCGGTGCCCGGCAGTGGGACATCCCGCAACTTCGAAAGCTCCTCGGCGAGATTCTCCCCAAACGGAGGGAGGTCCTCAATTTCGACGTAACCAACGATTTTCAGGGGATCGGACGGCGAACCATGCTCCTCAACGCCCGCCAGGTCGACGCCCAGGACATCATCCTCCTGTCGCTCAAGGACGTGACCGACAGCGTCAGCATGGAAGCCTACCGACTGGCCAAGGAAAAGGCCGAGGCGGCCAACCGGGCCAAAAGCGAGTTTCTCGCCAACATGAGCCATGAAATCCGCACCCCGCTGACCATCACCCTCTCGGCCCTGGAGCAGGCACTGGAAACCGAACTCTCCGACCTGCAGCGCCACCTCCTCACCATGGCCCAGGACGCATCCGAATCGCTGTTGCAGCTCATCGAGGATATCCTCGACCTCTCCAAAATCGAATCGGGAAAAATGCAGTTCGACAATTCTCCTTTTCTGCTGAAAGACCTGATTGAAAACCTCCGGAAAATCTTCCAGCTGGCGGCCGAGCAAAAGAACCTGAAACTCACCGCCAATATAGCTGCCGATGTTCCGGAGCTGGTCATCGGCGATCCGGTTCGCCTGCGACAGGTCCTGGTCAACCTCATCGGAAACGCCATCAAGTTCACCGAAAAGGGCTCGGTCTCGGTGACCGTCTCCCGAGGCAATGGACCGGAGGCTCCGGGGAAGGTTCCGATCCGCTTTGCCATCAAGGACAGCGGCATCGGCATTCCCGGGGAGAAAATCAGGGAGCTGTTCCAGAGTTTCACCCAGCTCGACAGTTCGTCTTCCAGAGCCCACGGCGGCACCGGCCTCGGCCTGGCGATCTGCAAAAAAATCGTCGATCTCGGAGGGGGGACGATCGACGTCGAAAGCATCGAAGGACGAGGGAGCACCTTCTCCTTTACCCTCCCCTTCGGGCGGGTCGAGGAGGACGGGTGGAAGTCGGACGCCGGGAGGGCGACCGGCGACGGGCGGTCGGGAAAAGACCCTTCCACAGAGAAGCAGGAGAAGCCGCCGCACATCCTGATCGTCGAAAACGACCCGGCGATCCGCGACCTGATCGGTCTCTTTTTCCTGCGCAAGGGATGGAAAACGACCAATGCAGCCAGCGGCAGGGAAGGAATCGAGATCTGGAAAAAGGGGGATATGGATTTCATCCTCATGGATCTGATGATGCCCGACATGGACGGACTCGAAACAACCCGCCTCATTCGCCAGCAGGAAAAGGAGCGGGGGGGGCACATCCCCATCTTCGCCCTCACCGCCCAGGCCATGAAGGACCAGGAGGAAAAATGTCTGCAGGGCGGAATGGACGGCTTCGTTGTCAAACCGATTCGCTTTGAAGAACTCTTCACCCGGATCCAAACCTGCCTCGGCTAAATTTTCCGTTTCTAAAAGAGCACGGCCCCGGGAAAGGACTATCCTTTCGCCGGGGCCGTGCTGTTTTGACTTTACCACCTCACGTCAACTAGAACACCCGATTGCCGATCCTCCTGACGAGCGCCTGGGCCGGAACGAAGCCAGGCTCGATCCCCAGGACCCGGCGGCAGTCTTCCAGGGCCGGGGTGAAGAACTGCAGCTCGTAGCAGGTCTGGGCTCGACCCCAGAAGGCATCGAACTGGGAAGGGTTGATGGCCAGGGAACGATCGTAATCCTTCAGGGAGTCGTGGAAATGGTTCAGGACCCGGAAGGTCAGGGCGCGGTTATTGAGGCAGCGGACATTCTCTCCGTCGAGATCAAGAGCCCGGGAAAAATCTTTCAGGGAGCGGTTGTAGTCCGAAAGGGCGAAATAGGCCATCCCCCGGTGATTGTAGACCAGGGAGCGCACCGAATCGGTCAGCTTCATGCGCAGTATCTGCGAGTAAAGTCCGACGGCCCGTTCCAGTTCGTCATTGCTGTGGGCCCGGAGGGCTTCGAGCATCGCCTTTTCCAGTGAGACGCCGCCGCGCAAAAGAGGCGCCTCGGCCGTGAAAGGGGGATGGAGATCAGGGGAAGGCGGCGGGGTGATGGCGATGCGCCGTTCCCCCGACAGCGTGGATTCCAGGCTCTGGCGGCGTTTACGGTCGCGGGAGCGGATCTCCTTCTGATAGTCGCGTATTTCCTGAAAAATAAGATCCGAGAGGGTCAGAGTGGCATTGAGAGAGGCCAGTTTGCGCTTGATCGATTCGTTGGGGAGGGAAATATCCGACTTGTAGATCAGCTCGTGTTCCACCTCGGCCCAGGCATCCTGGAGAATAGTCCGCAGCTGCACCTCGCAGACCGCGGCGCCGTACGGCACCCCGCCGTCGAGGCGTCGGTCATCGATTCTGACGAGGAGATGAACCGAATCGTAGGCAAACTCCCTGAAGGAGTGATGCCCTCCTTTATGCTCCCATTCGACGATCTCCAATGCAGAGGAGAGCAGACGCTCGACGGCATTGACGTCTTCGAGGAAGGGAAAGATGATCCGCAGGGCGATAACGTCGGTGATGACCGACGGTTTTTCTCCCTCCGGGCGCCGGCTGACCCGCAGCAGTTTGTCGAAGTAGGCGTCGAAGCGCTTGACCCGGCATTTGATGGTCGGGGCAAATCCGTTTTTTTCCAGCAGGGTGCGCACCTGCCCCTGCAGATCCTGCAGAATCGCGTCGTAGGCCGGTTTCTCGGCCTCATAGACCGCCAGAACCGCTTCCCGGTCAAAGATTTCACACTCCTTCCTTGTGGCCGGTTTTTCCATCGGCACCTTTCCCTCCCTTAAACAAGCCTAAGAATTTTCCAGGGTTCCGCTATCTTGAACGTCCTGAGGCGCCTCCACCGCGGTCGTTTTCAGCAGAGCCCTGGCCTGCTCAAGTTCCGCCGCGGCGCCGAGGACCACCAGGGTGTCTCCACCTTCGAGGCGCTGTTCGGCCGGCGGGGAATAGATGATCCGCTCGTTGCGCAGCACCCCGACCACCGTCACCCCGGTACGGCTGCGGAAGGCCAGTTCGGCCAGACTCTTGCCGACACCGGAGAAGGCAGCGGGAACCTCCATGAATTCGATCTCTCCTTCCTGCAAGGCGGAAAGATAGCGGGAAAGATCGGCTGGAGGCGCGGTGGGGCGGCGCAGGCCGCCGTAGTGGGCCTGACGCAGGCCGGCAATCAGCTTCAGGGTTCGCCCTTCGGGAACGGCAAAGCGGCGCAGCAGACAGGCGGAGAGCTGCAGACTGGCCTCGAACTCGTCGGGGATCACCTCGTCGGCGCCGAGAGCGGTGAGATGATCGAGCTCGAGAACAAAACGGGTCCGGGCGAGGATGTAGAGGGAGGAATTGAGCTCCCGGGCGGCACTGATGGCCCGAGCCAGGGCCGAAGGGTCGTTGATCGCCAGGACCACCGCCCGCGCGTGCTCGATCCCCACCCCCTCGAGAACCGCCGGGGAGGTGGCGTCGCCATAGACGATCATTTCTCCGGTCCCCCGGGCCCGGCGCACCACCTCGCCGTTCATCTCCACATGAACATAGGGGATATGCACCTCCCGCAGCACCCGGGCGACGTTGCGCCCCGAGACGCCATAGCCGGCGATGATCACATGCCCCTCGAGAACGGAAGCGCCCCCCAGTTCCGTCCCGAAATCGACCTCCTCCCTGCTGCCGAACCAGGAGGCCAGGCGGGCGGCGAGCGCCGGAGCCCGGGAAATCAGGAGCGGAGTCGCCATCATGGTCAGAGCGATCACCGACAGGGTCACCTGGTAGATCGACTCGGGGAGAAGTTCGAGAAGCATCGCCTTCTTCAGGAGGATGAAGGAGAATTCCCCGACCTGAAAAAGGAAGAGCCCCGAGAGAAGGGCGATGCGCAGGGGATAACGCGGCCAGAGGGCAGCCAGGGCGGCGACCAGGATCTTGAGGAGGGAAAGGAGGAGAAAAAGACCGAGAACCAGGGGCCAGTCGGTGACGAGGCTGCCAACGTTGACCAACATCCCCATGGAGATGAAGAAGAGGGCGAGGAAGGCGTCGCGAAAGGGGATGATGTCGCTGAGCACCTGGTGGGAATAGTCCGACTCGGCCAGAGCCAGGCCGGCGAGAAAGGCGCCGAGCGCCAGGGAGAGACCGGCCTCGTTGGTGAGCCAGGCGGTCCCCAGAATCAGGGCGAGAATCGTCAGACGGAAGAGTTCCGGGGCGCGGGTGCGGAGGATCGACCGCAAAAGCGGCTGCAGCAGGTAACGGGAGAAGACGAAAAGCCCGCCGAGCAGGGCCGCCGCCCGGAAGATCCCCACCGGCGAAAGATCCCCCCCCGTCCCCCCGAGAAGAGGGAGCACGACGAGAAAGAGGATGACGGCCAGATCCTGAAAGAGGAGGACGGCCAGGGAAACGCGGCCGTGAGCCGAGTCGACCTCTCCCCTTTCCATGAGAAGTTTGAGAACGATGGCCGTCGACGAGAGGGCCAGGGCCATCCCCAGGACAGCAGCGGTTCGCGAAGAGAGCCCCAACAGCAGGGCGCCGGCGAAGACCAGGACACCGGTGAGCAGGACCTGGGTCAGGCCGCATTTGAACATCAGCCCCTTGAGGCGCAGAATCCGGGTGAAGGAAAACTCGAGGCCGATGGTGAAGAGAAGCATGATCACACCGATCTCGGCCATGATCTCGACTTCGTGAACACCGCTGATCAGAGAGAACCCGTAGGGACCGACGAGCATTCCGCTGACCAGATAACCGATGATCGGCGACAGATTCAGCCGGCTGAAGAGCCAGGCGCTGGCCAGGGCGACCCCCAACAGGGTCAGGATATCCTGAAGAAGAGAAAGTTCGGGCATGGAAATCGAAACTCCTGACGTTGTCCGGAAAGGGGTCGCTGGCCTTTTTCGCTTCCGGCAAGTCTAGCAGAGTCTGCCCTGGGTGTCGTTCCTAATTGTCCCGGAGAGGAAGGGGGGACCGGCATGTTCTCAGGGCTCGGCGGAAAAAAAGACCTTTACCCGCGGCCTGGAATCAAGCAGCGGATAAAGGTCTTGCCAAGGGTGATTTGCCGTCGCGATCGGCCGGAAGCTTATCCCCCGTAGGAGTGGAGCCCCGAGAGGACCAGGTTGACCCCGAGATAGCAGAAGATGGTGGCGGCAAAGCCTGCGATCGACAGCCAGGCGGCGCGCCGGCCGACCCAGCCGCGGGTAAAGCGGGCATGAAGGAAGGCGGCGTAGATGAACCAGACGATGAGGCTCCAGGTCTCCTTGGGGTCCCAGCTCCAGTAAGTCCCCCAGGCGTAGTTGGCCCAGGCGGCGCCGGTGACGATCCCCAGGGTCAGGAGGGGAAAACCGATCATGATCGCCTTGTAGTTGATGTCGTCGAGAATGCGGCTGTCAGGAAAGAGGGCGAGAATCCCCGACGGCTTTTGTCCGTCTTTGCCGGCGACGAGCAGATACATGATGGAGGCGCCGCAGGCGACGGCGAAGCCGGCATAGCCGAGGAAGCAGGTGATGACGTGGTAGGTCAGCCAGTTGCTCTGCAGGGCCGGCACCAGCGGCTCGATGGCGTCGTTGAGGCCGAACTGGGCCCAGACCATGCCGAAGAAGGCGAAGGGGAGGACAAAGGCTCCGAGGGAGCGCTGCCGGTAGCGCAGGTCGATGAGCAGATAAAAGAGGAGGATCGACCAGGCGAAAAAGACGATGGACTCGTAGAGGTTGGAGAGGGGGGCCTGGTCGAACCCCAGCGCCCGGGCCTCCAGCCAGCGGGTGAGAATCGCGCCGCTGTTGGCGGCAAAGCCCGCCCAGGCGATGAGGGTGGCAATCAGGCCGACCTTGGGAGAGCGGGTGACGAGATAGGCGAGAAAGAGAATCATCGCCGCGAAATAGGCGATGGTGGTGATATTAAAGAGCTGGGAACTGGTCATGAACAACTATCTCCTTGGGGCAGAAGTTTGATTCAGGCGTCGAGTTCCGTCCCGAGATCCCGGGACAGGTCGTCAAAAAAGAGGGCGAAGGCCGGCTGATTGCGATGGGCATTCCCCCCCAGCCGGATGATGGAGCCGCTCCCTCTCTCCTCGACCGTCACCCAGATCCGCCGGTGCGAAAAGGAAAAGGCGGCGATGGAGCCGACGATCATCAGCAGGCAGCCGAGCCAGACCACCCAGACGCCGGGATCCTTTTTCACCTGGAGGCCGGTGTACTCCTTCTGCGCATAGTCAAGGAGGGTGAAGCTGTAGGTTCCTCCCCGCTTTTCGTCAAAACCGGCAAAGTTCTGCAGAACGATGAAGGGATTGCCGTGCTGGCCATCGGGGGTATTGACGTGCATCTGGATCGCCGGACCGAAGCGCTCATAGGAATTGGTATAGCCGGTGACGGCAAAGGAGCCCCCGCCCGGCAGCGGAACATGCTCTCCTTCGCGGGCGGAAATGTCAATGATTTCTCCGGTATCCCGGACCTTGACCCGTATCTTGAGGGTCGCATTCCCCGCCGGACCGTAACTCGACTGATAAAAGGTGATCCCCTTGTAGCTGAGGGGATCGTTAACGACGATCTTGCGGTCAGAAATCACTTCCCGGCCGCCATCGACGACATCGAGAATGCTCATGAATTCCCGCGGCCGGTTGGTTCCGTCGTAGTAGGTCACGGCAAAATCGTCGCAGCGCAGGGAAAAACCGAGCAGGAGCGGCTCTCTCATCCCCTGGACCCAGACCTTGTCCGTGGAGGTCCCCTCTTCGATATTGACGTAGGCCTTGAATCCCCAGATATTGCCGATGATAGCGCCGGCAAAGACCACCAGAATGGAGAGGTGGGTCACATAGACGCCGAAACGGGACCAGGCTCCTTTTTCGGCATAGAGGTGGATCTTGCCGTCCTGTTCGGTGATTTTTGCCGTCGCGAAGCGGCGACCGAGGGTGTCCGTCAGACGCCGGAGGGCCTCCCGGGGAGCGAGGGGACTGCGAAGCTCGCCGCCATTGGTCAGGGACTTGTAGTGTCCCTCGTCGGCCACCAGCAGCGGCACGGTCACAGTTTTCCAGACCCGGGGAAAGCGCTTGATCGAGCAGGCGATCAGGTTGAGAGAGATGACCGTGAGGAGGCCGAGGAACCACCAGGACTGATACATGCTGAAGAACTGCAGGGTCTCGAAGAGATCGTAGAGTTTCTTTCCGTAGAGCTCCAGGTACTCCTGCTGCGAGCGGTTCTGCTGAATGACCGTCCCGATGATCGAGGTCAAAGCCAGCAGAATCAGGGTGATAATGGTCAGTTTCAGGGAACAGAAAAAATCCCAGATGACCTGAAAAAAAGTCGGTTGTTTTGAATTCAAAACGTTTTAGCTCCTATCATTTTTCAAAAGAGGACGAAGAAATGGCCTCTCCCCATGAAGCTGACGCTCGGGGAGAAAAAAACGTGCAAGGGGGGGAGGGGCGGGTTAATTGAGCAGAACAACCGTGCGAAGATGAATCAGCGCCGGGGAAGCCCCGGCCAGGAATTGTTGCGGCGAAGACTCAAGGCGAAGGTCGGCGGGGGGGAAGGGGGTGAAAAAAACCGGCGGTGCGCAGGCGAGACAGGGAACGTTGAGGCTGCGCCCGGTGCGAAGGCGCGACTTGAGAACCGGCGGAGTCAGCGGAAGGTCGAAACAGGGACCGCAGCCGCTTGCCAGAAGCCCATCCGTCTCCCCGGTGGGCAAAACGGACCCTTCCTCGCCGGGACAGCAGGTCGGAGCCGCCACAGGCGGCAGGCCCTCCCGCCCCTCGTGAAGACACCAGACCGCCCCGAATGCACTGCCGAATCCGGTCAGCAAATAGACGAGGAGGGAGAACCAGATCAGTCTGTTTGTCAGAAATGCTTTAAAGCTCAAGGCCATCTTCCTCGGGAAGGGTACCGAAAGATACTAAGCCAGACCCAAGGTTTTTTGCAACTGCAATCGGGGCGCCGTTTCAGCCGATACTCCCCAGACTCGCCAGAGCCATCATTTTCTTCAGATCGACCGCCGCCCGGTCGCCGGAAACCATCAGCGCCGCTCCGCCGCCCGGCGCAAACCCGGAGGCGGCCAGCAGGGAGCGCAGGGGCGAGGACGCCAACAGGTCGCAGGCGATCTCCACTGCGGGATCGGCGGCCGCCAGCAGGTTCGTGAGAACCTGGCGATTTTCCCGGGGGCAGCACGTCGCCGAGTACCAGGGGCCGAGCACCTGCAAATCTGTCCCCCCCTGGAGAAGGGCAACCGTCTCGCTGCAGGCAAAGGCCTGTCCGGAGGCGGTCAGGGCGTCGAGGAGGAGAAGTCGCCTCTCCCCCCAGGCCCGGCGATCGGCGGCCGACAGCGCCTCGATGGCACCGGACTCGGCGGCCGGAGGAGATTGCTGGCGGCAGCGGGGAGGAGAGATCCAACGCTCGATGCGGTCGACGGCGACAAAGCCGTGGCCTTCGTAGAGCGGGCGCCCGAGCTCCGAGGCGGTCAGCCAGAGGGCCGTGGCCCCCGTCTCCTGCAGGGCCGCCAGGGCGTGGGCGAAGAGCCGCCCCCCGTACCCCCGGCGTCGCGCGGCCGGGTCGACGATGAGGTTGCCGATCCAGCCGTTCCTGCCGTGGGAAACGGCGCTGACGAAGCCGCACGCGGCTCCTCCATCGCGCAGCACCGAGACGCAGGGCGAAAGGACGCCGGTCAGGAGCGCTACCTCGGTCTGCGGCACCCGCCACCCCTCGGCCTCCGCCAGGAGCAGAAAGTCGGGCCAGTCCCCCTCCCCTGCCGCCGCGATTTTCATCAGGCGACCCGCGGCAGGGAGCGGCAGAGGCTGAGGAGCTCGCCATCGTTGAGAGGACGCTTGTTGCGCTGGGAGATCCCCCGCACCCGTTCCAGCAGATCCATGGCTTCCAGGCGGTCGACTTCAATCCCCAGTTCGCCGAGGCGATGGATCAGCCCCTGACTCCCCGAATGCTTGCCGAGCACGAGGTGACGGTGGAGACCGACCTCGCCGGGATCGAACCCTTCGTAATTGAGGGGGTTTTTCAGCACGCCGTCGGTGTGGAGCCCCGACTCGTGGGAGAAGACCTTTTCGCCGACCACCGCCTTCCAGTCGGGGACCGGCCGACAGCTCGCCTGACCGACATAGCGGGAGAGTTCGACGAAGCGCCGGGTGTCGATACCGGTCTCGACTCCGCAGGCGTGACGCAGAGCCATCACCACCTCCTCGAGGGGGGCGTTGCCGGCCCGCTCGCCGAGGCCGTTGACCGTGGTGTTGACAAAGGTCGCCCCGGCCCGCAGACCGGCGAGGGCGTTGGCCGTCGCCATCCCCAGATCGTTGTGGGTGTGGACCTCGATGTCGAGATCGACCCGGGCGCGGAGGAAGCGGATGTTGTCGTACATGGTGAAAGGGTCGAGAACGCCGAGGGTGTCGCAGTAGCGAAAACGGTCTGCCCCCAACTCCCGGGCAATGGTCATCAGCTCGGCGAGAAAGTCGAGATCGGCGCGGCTGGCGTCCTCGCCGCCGACGGAGACGTAGAGGCCGTGGTCCTTGGCGAAGCCGAGAGCCACCTTGAGCTGCTCCAGCACCCAGGCCCGGTCCTTCCGCAGCTTGTGAACGATATGCTGGTCGGACACCGACAGGGAGATATCCACCGCCCGCACACCGGACTCGATGGACGCCTGGATGTCGGAGATCAGGGCCCGGTTCCAGGTGATCAGCCGGGCGTTGAGGCCGAGATCGACCAGGGCCCGGACGCCGGCCTTTTCCTCGGCCCCCATGGCCGGGATGCCGCACTCCAGTTCGCCGACGCCGATTTCGTCGAGCATGGAGGCGATGCGGATCTTCTCCTCAAGAGAAAAGACGACCCCGGCGGTCTGCTCGCCGTCCCGCAGCGTCGTGTCGTCGATGATGATCCGCCGCCCTGCCAATGTCTCCATGCCGACCTCCCCATAAAAAAGCCCCGGGATCCAGGGATCCCGGGGCTGCGCTGCCCGTCGACCGGCGTCCTTGCCGGTTTATTTTTTTAAGTTGCTCCTCTTTCAATTAGCATGGGGCGTGCCAAGAGGAGAAGCGGGCTGAACCTGGGGGTCACGACGGGAGGCAGCCGCCAACTGCCGCAAAATCAGTCACAGTTGAACGCTTTGGAAGCAGGAAAAGGATTCCGGAGGGCGGCGACAGCCAGAAAATTTCCCAGGATCAGCCGCGCCAGCTCGCGGTGGTCCTCCTCGGCGGCGGCAAATCCCCGGGCGAAAAGACCTTCCGTATCGGCGGCAGCGCTCCAGGCAGCGACGGTGGCGCGGCTGATCC
>Ga0209231_1000708_pt1 | contig 16415 bp, 15 predicted proteins | sample Deesub45470m_DNA_FD_188086 | JGI IMG/M metagenome (GOLD analysis project Ga0209231, IMG submission 188086) | Deep subsurface microbial communities from North Pacific Ocean - 450_OLKR46/470m Metagenome (SPAdes) (version 2) | ecosystem: Environmental > Terrestrial > Deep subsurface > Unclassified ... | reverse complement strand
CTCGCTCACCGGTCCCGGCGATTTCCACGGCAATGGCCTCGTCGTCGACCATCTCGACGCCACCCTCACCGGCCCCGGCACGATCGCGGTCGGACCGACCCGCGTCGCCCGCGCCACCCTGACCGGTCCGGGCGATATCGTCATCGCCGGCACGCCGCGCTGCACGGTGAAAAAGACCGGCCCCGGCAGCATCATATGCGGGAACTGACGAAAGCGTTGGCCGGTCAGGCGGACCAGTCGGCGATATTCTCCGATTGCCCGATCAGCGCGAGGCCATGGGCGATCGAGGTGAGCTCGCCGCCGCCGCCGATCCGATCCTCGCCGAAGCGCCGGACGAAGATGGCCCTGATCGCCGGAATCAGGGACGATCCGCCGGTGAGGAACACGCGGTCGATCTGGTCGGGGGCCGTGCCCGCCTGAACCAGCGCCTGGTCCACCGAGGCTTCGATGCGGGCGATATCGGCGGCGATCCAGCTTTCGAAATCGGCGCGGCGCACTTCGGCTTCGATCTCCAGCCCACCGCCGGTGAAGCGGAACCCAGCCTGTTCCTCGGTCGATAGCGCCCGCTTGAGCTGGCCGACGGCATCGTAGAGCGAATAGCCCAGCTCGTTCTCGACGATCGCGATCATGCGGCCGATGGCGTCGGGATCGACGGCATTACGCTTCAGTTTCGCCAGCTCGTCGAGCGTGCGCCGGTTGCGCATCAGCGCGAGCTTCGACCAGTCGGAGAAATCGGCGAAATAGCCCCCCGGAATTTCGAGGATCTTGTCGAAGGACCGATAATTGCTCCCCTTGCCGAGCAGAGGCAGCACCAGCCGCTCGACGATGCGCGAATCGAAGCGATCGCCGGCGATACCGACACCCGTCGAACTCAGCGGCACGCAGCGTGGACGCACATCGGGTTCGGCCACCCGGACAACCGAGAAATCGCTGGTGCCGCCGCCGAAGTCGGCCACCAGCAAGGTGGTGGGGCGCGTCAACCGCGACGCGAAGCTGAAGGCCGCGCCGAGCGGTTCGTAGACATAATGAACCTCGGCGCCGAAATCGGCGAACATCCGGTCGTAACGCTCGCGGGCCAGCGCCGCGTCGGCGCGAGCGCCGGCATAGTTCACCGGACGTCCGACGACGATCCGAGCGCCCTTGGTATCGAGCGTGCCGCCGGCATGGGCGGTCAGCCGCTCGAGGAAGAGCTGGCCGAGCTCCTCGAAGCGCAATCGCTTGTTGAAGACCGACGCGGTTTCGAACAGCGGGCTCGCCGCCACCGACTTGAACGACTGGATGAAACGGCTGCCCAGCGGATAATCGAGATATTCGGCGATGGCCCACGGCCCGGCCTCATGCGCGAGACCGCCGCGGACATCGTCGTCCTGCCAGAAACACAGCGCCGATCGGAATACCGAGCCCGCGGCGTGCTCTCCGGTGAACGCAAGCAGTTCCGCCGACTCACCGCCCTGCGACAGCGCGGCAACCGTGTTGGTCGTGCCGAAATCCAGGCCTATCGCCCGGCTGGCTGCAGTGATCGGCATGGATGCTCCTGCGGGTGCGCGGGCCGGCGCCTATGGCAGCGCAGCCATCCTACGGCAAGGCGGAACCGTGGCGCATCGGGAAGAAACGCACCATTTTGGTGGGTTTCCGAATTCGGCTCACGCGTCGCGAAGAGCGGCTTCGACCTGTTCGATCGCAATGCCGAACACCTTGGCCAATCCGTCGATACTTGCCCCGCGCCGGGCGAGTTCGCGAATTCGCCCGGTATCGACCTGGGTCACATAATTGCGCGTATTCCGCACGATCTTCTGCTCGCCGGTGCGGGACAGCGCGCCGGATGCCCGCCGCTTGGGGCGCTCCTCGCGCTCGGCGGCCAGGGCAGTGCGGCGCGCTTCGTCCTCGATGCGGCGCTTGTCCCGCGCCTCTTCGCGCAGGCGCGCCGCCGCCTCCCGTTCGGCCGCACGGCGATCGCTGCGGGCCTGTGAGGCTTCGGCACGCTCGGCGATGCGGCGGTTGCGCTCAATCTCTCGGCTGCGCGACCAATCGGGCGGCGCGTCGTCCGAATCCTGGTGCATCGGCGGGTCGTCTTCGTTCATTCCGTCTCTCGGCTATCCGATCGGTGCGGCCTTGTTCGGACCATTCATCCGTCAGTCAATGCAATTTCGCCATTGTGCTCGGGTGCCACGATATCGTAGGCAAACCGCAATATTGCAGTGATAGCAACGAGATAAGAGACCGGAGAAGGCCATGTCGGACCTCGGCGAAAATTCATCCTATTTTCTCCTGCGCGCCAAGCAGGAAGAGGAGCAGGCGGCAGCGGCCGAAAAGCCCGAAGCCGTCGCGGCCCACCGCGAGCTTGCCATGCGCTATTCGGTCAAGGCGCTGCTCGCCCATGTCGAAGACGACGAAGACCAATAGGTCGCACCGCCGCCCGGGCGATCGTCAGAGCAAACCCATCGCCGCCAGCTCGGCGTGGAGGCCGACCGGAATCTGGTCTCCCTCCGCCCCACCCTGCGGCATGTCCTTCGGAGCATCCTCGACGCTCAGATATCGCCAGCCCTGATGCGCACGGTGCGGGCGCGGCTCGACCTCGATCAGGGTCGGCGCGAGCACGATCCCGCAACGGCCCCCTTCGATTTCACTGAAACCTAGTAACGGCTGTCGCAACCCGAATCGGTGCTGCGAGATCCAGTAGAGCGACCCGCCCACCATCTCTTCGGCGCGCTTGGGCATGTAGCGCGTGGACAGGACGATCGGTTCGCCCAGTGCCATCCGCGCGGCCAGCCGCGCCCGAAGGTCGTCGAAGCCGTCGCAGCCGAAGGCGATCTTGGAAAGACTCAGTCCGCTCATGCCGTCCATATCGGCATGATCCGTCCCCCGATCAACCGCGCGCGATCAACCGTGCAGACCCCACAGGGCGGCGAGCCCCAGGAAGGAGAAGAAGCCCATCACGTCGGTCGCGGTGGTGACGAACACGGCCGACGAAACCGCCGGATCCGCCCCCGCCTTGTCGAGACCGACCGGGACCAGGATACCGGCCAGACCGGCAGTGATGTTGTTGATGATCATCGCCAGGCAGATCACGATTCCGAGATCGCGATTGCCATAGATCAGATAGACCGCCGTCCCGAGCAGCACTCCGATGCAGATGCCGTTGGTGATGGCGATGCGGAATTCGCGCATGACCATGCGGGCGGTGTTCGACGATGTCAGCTGGTTGAGCGCAAGCGCACGCACGGCGACCGCCATCGTCTGGGTACCGGCATTGCCGCCCATGCCCGACACGATCGGCATCAGCACCGCCAGGATGACCAGCCCCGCGATCGTCTCCTGGAACATACCGACGACCGAGGCTGCGATCACCGCAGTGCCGAGGTTGACGATCAGCCAGCTCAGGCGGACCTTCACCGTCTCCAGAATCGGCTCGTTGATGTCGCCGTCACCCGCGCCGGACAGCTTGAGGATGTCCTCGCCGGCCTCTTCCTGGATGATGTGGACGATGTCGTCGACCGTGATCATACCGACGAGACGCCCGGCATGGTCGACCACGGCGGCGGAGATCAGCGCATATTTCTGGAACCGAAGCGCGACCTCTTCCTGGTCCATGTCGATCGGGATCAGGCTCTGCTCGCGCTGCATGACGTCGCCGATCGCAATACGGCGCGGGGTCCGCATCAGCCAGCTGAGCTTGCAGGTGCCAATCGGGTGATGCCCCGCATCGACGACGAAGACCTCCCAGAAATCGGTGGTCAGATCCTCGTTGCCGCGCAGATAATCGAGCACGTCGCCGACCGTCCAATGCTCTGGCACCGCGATCAGGTCGCGCTGCATCAAGCGGCCGGCGGACTCCTCCGGGTGGGACAGCGCCTCTTCGATAGCGGCGCGATCGTCGGGCTCCATCGCGCGCAGCACCGCGCGCTGCTCCTCTTCCTCGAGCTCTTCGATGATCGCGACGGCGTCGTCGGTGTCGAGCTGGGTCGCGAGCTCGGCCACCTCATGCGGGGCCAGCGCGTCGATCAGTTCCTCGCGCACCCACTCGTTCATCTCGGCGAGCACGTCGCCGTCGAGCATCTCGGCGATCGCAGTGGCGAGCGGACGGCGCATGTCCTGCGGCGCCAGCTCGAACAGATCGGCGATGTCGGCGGGATGCAGCGGATGGACGAGCCCGCGGGCGCCCTCGATGTCGCCCTCTTCGAGACAGGCGATGACGGCATCGACGAAGCTCGACTTCAGCCGGTCGTCCTCGTCATGCAGCGTCTCGCGGCGCGCGGGACCGTCGACGGTTTCGGTGTCCGTTTCGCTCATGCCGTCCTCCGCCTTTCGAGCCGCGCAGCGGCCCGTCTAGGCGCTGCGCCTGTAAACGGCAATGCGGTACGGGCGGAAACCGAGCGCGATCATGGGCTTGGACGGGCCCGATCAGTCGGCCAGAGCCACCAGGCTTTCGCCGCCTTTCGGCGCACGCCGCATCGGCCTCAGCAGCAGGATCAACGGCAGCAGCGCGACGATGGTCCACATCATCGCCCAGAAATCGTTGATATAGGCGACCATCATCGCCTGCCGGTTCACTTCCAGTTCGGCGAAGGCGGCGAACGGCGCATCGAGGCTGTTCCCTGCGACGATCCGCGATAGCGGCAACGGGGTGCTGTCCGCGCCCAGTCGCGCACCGATCTCGGCATGATTGACCTGAACGCTGTGCGCGAAGGTCGCCGTGAAGATCGCCAGCATGATCGACGATCCGGTGTTGCGGAACAGCGCATACATCGCCGCCGCCTCGGTCCGCAGTGCGAGCGGGACGCTCGACATTGCGATGAAGTTGAGCACGGTCATCGCCATGCCGGTGCCGAACCCCTGCAACGCCCCCGCCAGAACGATCAGGCGCGCGTCCATCTCGATCGTGAAGCCCGTCTGGATGTACAGCGACCAGATGATGATCAGCACGCCGAGCGAGACCTGCAGCCGCGCGTCCATCCAGCGGCTGAAATTCCCGCCGAGGAAAATGCCGGCCGTCATCGCGAGGCCGCGCGGAAGCATCATCTCTCCCGCCGTCGAGACCGGATAGCCGAGCAGCTGCACGAATAGCTGAGGCAATAGCGCATTGCCGGCGATGATCGTCGGCAACAGCACGAAGGTCAGGATCATCGCGCCGGTGAAGCTGCGATTGGCGAACAACGCCGGAGAGATGATCGGTTGCCTGGCCTGCCGCAGGTGGAAGATCAGCAGCCAGAAAGCGGCGATGCTGATGCCGAACTCGGCGATGATCTCCGGCGAATCGAACCAGTCCTGCTGGGTCCCGCGATCGAGCGCGATCTGCAGCGCGCACAGCGCCACCGCGATCATGATGAAACCGACATGGTCGAACGCGCGGCGCACCGACGGAAACTCGGGCAGCGCGAAATAGATGCCCGCCAGTGCAACGATGCCGACGGGCACGTTGATGAAGAACACCCAGCGCCAATCGAAAGCTTCGGTCAGATAGCCGCCGAGCACGGGTCCGGCGATCGGCCCCACCATCGCCCCGATCCCCCAGATGGTGATCGCACGGACCTGCAGCGACGGCGGGTTCATATCGTAGAGGAAGGCCTGCGACATCGGCAGCAGAAAGGCCCCGAAAAAGCCCTGCGCCAAACGGCAGCCGACCATCATCGGCAGCGACGCCGCAACGCCGCAGAGCATCGAACTGACGATGAAGCCGAGGACGCTCACCAGGAAAACCTGCCGCCGGCCGAAGCGCCCCGTCAGCCAGGCGGTGAGCGGCGTCCCGATCGCCGTCGCCAGGATATAGGAGGTCAGCACCCAGGTAATGCTGTCGGGAGTGGCGCCGAGCGCCGCCTGCATATGCAGCAGCGCAACAGTGGCGATCGTCTGGTCGAGCACGACCAGGATGGTCGCCGCCATGATCGCGCCGGTCACGATCATCTTCGGAACGCGCGCGATCGGGACCGCCGCCCGATCCTGTTGCTGAATTGTTTCCGACTCCATGACAGTCCCGTCTATAGGGGGCTGCTGCCCTGCGAAAGCCGCTGCGGCGGGCAACGGGGCACCACCTTCCCGTCCGTGCATGGCTCAACCATCGACCGTCGAGAGGCCCCAGCGACCGCCGGATCCAGCAATCCCCCTCGCCTTGCCGCGAACTTCCCGATAGGGACGGCCCCAGATTCGCTTGCCTACAGGAGATTATGATGGCCGCAGATCCCGAGAACACATTGATCGTGACGCTGGACGGTGGCGATGTCACCATCGCGCTGCGCCCCGATCTCGCCCCCGACCATGTCGCGCAGATCAAGGAACTCGCTCGCGAGGGCTTCTATGACGGCGTCGTCTTCCACCGCGTGATCGATGGCTTCATGGCGCAGGGTGGCGATCCCACCGGCAGCGGCATGGGCGGTTCGCCCAAGCCGAACCTGAAGGCCGAGTTCAGCCGCGAGCCGCACGTTCGCGGCGTCTGCTCGATGGCGCGCAGCTCGAACCCGAATAGCGCCAACAGCCAATTCTTCATCTGCCTGGACGACGCGCGCTTCCTAGATGGTCAGTACACCGTCTGGGGCGTCGTCGAATCGGGCATGGAGCATGTCGACGCGCTGCCGAAGGGCGAGCCGCCCCGTCAGCCGGGCAAGATCGTGAAGATGAAGGTCGCCGCTGACGCCTGATCGTCCGAACGATAGTCACGACAGGATGAGGCGGGGGCTTGCTCCCGCCTTTTTCTTTGCCGGCCATTGTTGGAACGGACTCCGGACCTTAAGGGGCGCCGAACAGCCAGTCGTGGAACAGCCGCACCGCGCGCGTCGACAGCGCCGGACGGCGACAGGCGAACCAGTAGCCATAGGGGCTGTCGACGCTGTCATCGAACAGGTTCGTCAGCCGGTCGTCATGCGAATCCTCGAGATGGCTCTTGAGCATGAAGGCGACCCCAAGGCCCGACGCCGCCGCATCGAGCATCAGCTGGCCCGAGTCGAACAGGTCGACCGCCGCGGGCTCGATATCGGGCCGGCCCAGCGCCTCGCGCCACATGTTGAACAATTCGGGCATGTCGCGGTGCAGGAAGATGGTCAGCCGACCGATATCGTCGAGCTTGGTCACCGGATATCGACCGGTCAGCAGCGCGCGGCTGACGATGGCGACGGCCAGGTCCTTGTCGATCCGCCGCGAATAGAGGCTCGAGTCGATCTCGCGTGCCAGCACGATCGCGGCGTCGACCCCCTCGCCGAGCCGCGCCAGGGCATGGCTGGCGGTGTCGATGTCGATATGCAGTTCGGGATGGCGTTCGCGCAGTTCGGGAAGCCGCGCCATCAGCCGCTGCGACGCGAACAGCGGCATCACACCCAGCCGCAACCGCACCAGTTCACTTTCGCCCGAGGTCGCATCGATCGCCAGTGTCAGCTGATCGAGCGCCGGCGCGATCCGCGACAGCAGCTTCTCGCCCTCCGCCGACAGAATCATGCTCTGGTGGCGCCGTTCGAACAGATTGCGGCCCATGAATCGCTCGAGCGCCTGCACACGGCGGCTCAGCGCCGGCGACGACAACGCCAGTTCCTCCGCGGCGGCCTTGACCGAACCCAGGCGGGCGACCTGCACGAAGGCCTCGATCGCGGTCAGCGGTGGCAATCTGCGCATGCTTTGCTCCCAACCGGCTGACTACGTTGCAATGCAAAATAGCGCCAGGGCCGACCCATCCGACCGGAGAGGGTTATAAGCTGCGGTTTATAAGGATTTCAAGGTTGCATTTTATGCAACCATATCTCCACTTTCAGCATTTGCGAAAATTCATGCCGCATCGCAATAAGGTCAGGCCTTTCAGGCATCCTCTCCTAAAACTATACGGCCGGTCCTTAGGGATCGGCCTTTTTTTTGCCTGTCGCCGCAACCTCTGTCCGTCCGGGCGGTTGGGGAGGTCGTTCCGTCGTATCGATGATCGGTCCCGCTTGCCTTTGGCGGAATGATTTGCGAACGGGGAACCATAAGGATCACAAGCCCGACAGGGCCAGCATAGGTGGAATTATGGCGGACCGGACGCTTGGCAGCAGCGAAGCCCGCAAGCCGTCCGCTTCCCTCAACCCCTTCGCCCTGTTCTTCCGCGAGTTCCTGCGCCATCCGGTAATGATTGGATCGATCATCCCGTCGTCGCAGCGGACGATCGACGCGATGCTGGCGCGGGTCGATTGGGCGAACACGAAGCTGTTCGTCGAATATGGGCCTGGCGTCGGGACCTTTTGCGGTTCGATCCTCGAACGCCTGCCTACCGATGCGACCCTGCTGGTGATCGACACCAACCCTGTCTTCATCGACTTCCTGCGCCGCAAGTTCGCCGACAGCCGATTCGTCGCCATCCATGGATCGGCGGCCGACGTCAACGAGATCGTGGCTGCGCACGGCTTCGAGAAAGCCGATTATGTGCTGTCCGGTCTGCCCTTCTCGACGCTGCCCGCCGGCATAGGGCGTGCGATCGCCGAAGCGACCCATCGGGTGCTCCAGCCAGGAGGTACCTTCCTGATCTATCAATATTCGTCCTATGTGGCCTCGCTGCTCGAGCCACTGTTCGAGTCGATCGATCGCGATCGCCAATGGTGGAACGTGCCGCCGTGCGGCTTGTTCTGGGCGCACAAGGCCTCCGAAGAATAAGTGTTCCCAGCGCGGACCGCCCATTTTTCTTTACATTCGGGCCTTCGCCTGATAGCCGCCCGTCTTTCCGAATTTCCCAGTTATAGCGGAGCGTTCTATGGCGCGCGTCACTGTCGAGGATTGCGTCGACAAGATTTCCAACCGGTTCGATCTGGTTCTCATGGCCGCCCAGCGCGCCCGCCAGATTTCGGGCGGTGCCGAACTGACCATCGATCGCGATCGCGATAAGAACCCGGTCGTCGCGCTGCGCGAGATCGCCGAGCAGACGGTCATGCCTGACGAACTGCACGAAGCGGTCGTCTCGTCGCTGCAGCGCGTTCGCGTCGACGATGACGACGCTCCGGATGAGAACGGCTCGCTGGCCGCTTCGGCAGAGGCCTTGCGCCTCACCGCCGCCGCTCCGCCGCGCAACCAGAATATCGGCGGCGACTACGAGTAATCGCTCCGCCTTCGAGCATCGAGACCGTGAGTCACGCTTCGACCTGAAGCGATCGGGTTCACTCCGGATGCACTTGCAACGACCCGCCAGCCTCCCGGCCGGCGGGTCGTTTCGCATTTGATGCATTCGGGACGCGCTTTGTAGCTGATTCGTCACAAATTTCCGCTTTTGGCAGTTGCAACGGCGCGGGCCGAACCCCCATCATGAAATCGTGCTGAGACAATATGAACTAGTCGATCGGGTGTTGAGCTACGATCCGGACGCGGACGAGGCGTTGCTCAACCGCGCCTATGTGTTTTCGATGCAGGCGCATGGCAGCCAGAAGCGCGCCAGCGGCGATCCCTATTTCAGCCACCCGATCGAGGTGGCCGGCATCCTGACCGATCTCCAGCTCGATGACGAAACGATCGCCACCGCGATTCTCCACGACACGATCGAGGATACCGTCGCCACCGTGGAGCAGATCGAGAAAAGCTTCGGCCCCTCGGTCGCGCGACTCGTCGACGGCGTCACCAAATTGTCGAAGATCGAGGCGCAGACCGAGAACGAGCGCGCTGCCGAGAATTTGCGCAAGTTTCTGCTCGCCATGTCGACGGACATTCGCGTCCTGCTGGTCAAGCTGGCCGACCGTCTGCACAACATGCGGACGCTGCACCACATCCCCGCGGAGGCGAAACGCCGCCGCATCGCCCGGGAGACGATGGATATCTACGCGCCGCTCGCCGAGCGGATCGGCATGTACGAGTTCATGCGCGAAATGCAGACGCTGGCCTTTCAGCAACTCGAACCCGACGCCTATGACTCGATCACCAAGCGACTGAAGCAGCTCAACGACGGCGGCGGCGACCTGATCTCGCGGATCAGTTCCGGGCTACGGCTCCAGCTCGGCCGCGCGGGCGTCCAGGCCGAAATCCAGGGGCGCGAGAAGCACCCCTATTCGATCTGGAAGAAGATGGCCGAACGGCACATCAGCTTCGAGCAGCTGTCCGATGTGATGGCCTTTCGCGTGGTCGTGAAGGACATCGACGAATGCTACAAGGCGTTGGGCGTTCTGCACCGCCGCTGGCCGATGGTGCCGGGCCGCTTCAAGGATTATATCTCCACCCCCAAGCGCAACGGCTACCGTTCGCTCCACACCTCGATCATCCATTCGGAAAAGATGCGGATCGAGGTGCAGATCCGCACCGAGGAAATGCACGCCGAGGCCGAATATGGCCTCGCCGCACACTGGGCCTACAAGCAGGGCAAGCCCGCCAGCGAATCGGGCAATCACAGCTGGATTCGCGATCTGGTCGATATCCTCGAGCATGCCGACAATCCGGAAGAGCTGCTCGAGCACACCCGCATGGCGATGTACCAGGACCGGATCTTCGCCTTCAGTCCGACCGGCGAACTGATCCAGCTGCCTAAGGGATCGACGGCGATCGACTTCGCCTATGCCGTCCACACCGATGTCGGCGACACGACGGTGGGCGCGAAGATCAACGGCCGGGTCGTGCCGCTGCGCACCCTGATTGAGAATGGCGACCAGGTGCAGATTCTGCGCTCGAAGGCGCAGGAACCGCAGGTCGAATGGCTGACCTTCGCCTTCACCGGCAAGGCCCGCGCCGCGATCCGCCGCTTTGTCCGCCACAAGGAGCGCGAGGAGACGATCGCCCTCGGCCGCAAATTCTATGAAGAGATCGTCCGGCGCATTCCCGCCGCGCTCGGCCCGGAAGCGCTGCCCGAAGCGCTGAAGCGCCTCAAGCTTCCCGACGAGGAGGCGCTGATGGAAGCCGTCGCGCGCAAATTGCTCGACGATGCGACCGTCATGGACGCGCTGATGCCGGGCAGCGCCGAGAAGGCCGGCGTCAAACGGCGCGAGAGCGGACAGCGCGAGGCGATCTCGATGAAGGGCCTGACCCCCGGCGTCGCCTTCCAGCTCGCCAGTTGCTGCAACCCCGTGCCGGGCGACCGCATCATCGGCGTGCGGCGGTCGGACGAGCCGGTCGAGGTCCATACCATCGACTGCCGCAAGCTTGCCGAGCAGCAGGATGCCGAGTGGGTGGACCTCGCCTGGGGCGACGGATCGGACGGCGGCACGGCGCGCCTGGTCGTAGTCGTCAAGAACGAGCCCGGCGCGCTCGGGATCATGTCGGGGATATTGGGCGCGCACCACGCCAACATCGTCAACCTGTCGCTGTCGCACCGCGACGCCGCGTTCCACACCTATGACGTGACCGTCGAGGTCCACGACGTGCAGCATCTGATGAAGATCCTCGCGGCCCTGCGCGCCGCCGATGCCGTGTCGCAGGCGGAACGCACCCCGGCGGGCTGACGATCGGCCGCCAGGATTAACGCAATGTTTCGACCCGCCCTGCCGTCACGCGGATGACCCGGTCGGCCTGGTCGAGCATGAAGCCGCCATGGCTGATCGTCACGATCGTCACCCGGCCGTGCAACGCGACGATGGCATCGGCGATCGCGGCCTGATTCTCGGCATCGAGGGCGCTCGTCGCCTCGTCGAGGATCAGCAATTCGGGGCGGGTCAGCAGCGCGCGGGCAAGGGCGAGCCGCTGGCGCTCGCCACCCGACAGGCGCACGCCATTGTCGCCGACCGGCGTATCGAGCCCCGCCGGCAGCGCTGCGACGAAGCCGGCCGAAGCCGACGCCAGCGCATCGCGCAACTCGGCCTCGCCGGCATCGGGCATGGCGGCCAGAAGATTGTCGCGGATCGTACCGTTGAGCAGCGCCGACTGCTGCTCGACATAGGCGACCGATCGCCGCCACCGCAGCCGCTCCTGCCCAGCGATCGGCCTGCCGTCGATGCTGATGACGCCGGTGTCGGCCTCGATCATGCCCATCAGCAGATCGGCTAGGGTGCTCTTGCCCGCCCCGGATGGACCGACGATCGCAGTGGTGGTGCGCGCCGGGATCGTCAGCGAGACCGCATCAAGGACGGCGCCTTCGCGACCGGGATGCCAGAGCGAAACGCCGTCGAGACGCAGCGCATTCGTCAGGGGGAAATGTGGCGCATCCGCGGAGAGCCGGGGCTCTGCTGCGGCATCGAGCTTGTCGATCAGACCCAGCACGCTTTCGGCGGCGGGCACCGCGATCAGCCAGTTGTTCCAGCCATCCTGGACCCGGCCGATCATCGGTCCTACCCGCACCACCGCGAACAGCAGCGGCAACAGCTTGGCGATCGACAGTCCCATCAGCAGATGACCGAACCCGACCAACCCGACTCCGAGCAGCGCGGTGAGAATCTGGCCCAGCGCCGATATCCGCGCCAGGCCGGCCGCATGGCGAAGCTGCGTGATCCTCAACTGGTCGACCGCCGCATCGAGGTCCGCCTCGGCACGATCCTGCCGGTGGAGGAGCCGGTTGAGACGCACATCGCCCATGCCGTCCTGCGAGATACGGTGCACGTCGCGGGCCAGCGGCCCCACCGCCTGGCCGAGCTGTGAGGCGCGGCTGCGCTGCCCGATCAGCAGCAGGCCGACCAGCAGGCCGCCCGCAACCGAGACCAGCGCCGTCTGCCACGAAATCAGTACAATAACCGCGAGATGGGTCAGGATCGAGATCGACACCGCGAAGACCTGCGCCGCGGAGAAGATGCCATGCCCCAACCGGCCGAGCTCGGTCGACATGACCGCGATATGATCGGCGGTCCGCTGCCCCGCGAGCCAGCGCCATTCGGCGCGCCCCACGGCGGCGAACAGGCGCCGGCGCATCCTGTCGACGATATGATGCTCGAGGGCCCGGTGCTCAAGGGTCGTCGCCCGGCCGATCAGCGCGCGGGCGACGACGATCGCGACACCCAGCGCGAGGATGAAGAGGATCGCCTGCGCATCGGGAAGGCCCAGCCTGTCGATCACTCGCCGCACCGCCGATCCCCGGTCCTCGATCGAGGCGAGGATGGGAATCAGCACAAGCAGCCCCAGCCCTTCGGTCAGACTCGACAGAATCGAGAGGGTCACGACGCTCCTGACCCGCGGCGCACCGCGCAGCAGCGTGGCCAGGACGACAAAGGAGCTTCGCGAGGGGATGGGTTCGACGGCGGCGTGCATGACCCCCGTGCATAAGGGGTCGGCGGGCAATCATCCAGCCATCGGATGGCGAGCCGTCAGGGCGCTGAGCGATGCTCGGTTGCGCGCGCGAGGATGATCAGGAAATCGTCGCCGCTGTCGGTCCACTGCGCCGCCGGGCTCCATCCCCCGGCCTGCAGCATCAACCGCGCCTGGTTGGGCGTATATTTGTGGCTGTTCTCGGTGTGGATCGTCTCGCCCTGGTCCATCGCGAAGCGACGCCCCGAAACCTCGAAGGCGATCGTGTCGGTCGCCTCCAGATGCATCTCGATCCGGCTCCAGTCCTCGTTCCAGCGAGCGACATGGCGAAAGCGCTCGATGGGAATATCGCCGCCCAGTTCGCGATTGATCCGCGCCAGAAGGTTGAGATTGAAGCGCGCGGTCACGCCTTCCGCGTCGTCATAAGCGGCGATCAGACGGCGGACGTCCTTCGCACGATCGAAACCGATCAGCAGGTGCGAGCGATCGCCCAGCGTCTCGCGCATCGAGCGCAGCAGGTCGATCGCGGTGTGGGGGACCATGTTGCCGATCGTCGAGCCGGGAAAGAAACCGAGCCGCTCGAGGCCTGCGACCGACGCCGGAAGGCTCACCGGCTTCATGAAATCGCCCTCGATCGGAATCACCGGAACCGCTGGAAATTTCTCGGCGAGCTTTTCGCTCGACTGGCGAAGGAAGTCGCCGGAGATGTCGATCGGCACATAGGCTCCGGCATCCATCTCGCGCAGCAGCAATGGGGTCTTTACCGAGCTTCCCGAACCGAACTCGACCACCGCACGGCCAGACCCGACGAGGGTCGCCACCTCCCGACAATGCGCGTCGAGCAATGCCGTTTCGGTGCGGGTCGGATAATATTCGGGCAGGTCGGTGATCCGCTCGAACAGCTCGGATCCCGCGAGATCGTAGAACCAGCGAGCGGGGACCGCCTTTTGCTGTTGGGCGAGACCGCTCAGCACATCCGAACGAAAGGCGAGGTCGACGCCGTCGTCGTCATGGTCAACCAGCTTGATGTCGGCATGGACGCCCATGTCACAGATCCTTTGCGAGGCGCAGGCCGGTGAACTGCCAGCGCTGATGGGGATAGAAGAAATTGCGATAGGAGGCGCGCAGATGCCCGCGCGGCGTGGCGCAGCTGCCGCCCTTCAGGACGAACTGCCCGCTCATGAACTTCCCGTTATATTCGCCCACCGCCCCCGGCGCGGTGCGAAAGCCGGGATAGGGCCGATAGGCCGAGCCCGTCCATTCCCAGACATTGCCGAACATCGATGACCCGCCCTCCGGCTCGCACCGCGGCGCGACCGGGCCGGCCTCGTCGAGCTGGACGCCGCCCAGCGGGTCCAGGCCGTGCGCCGCCGCTTCCCATTCCGGCTCGGTCGGAACCCGGGCGCCGGCCCACGTCGCATAGGCATCCGCTTCGTAGAAGCTGATGTGGGTAACGGGGGCGCGAAGATCCACCGATCGCCAGCCCGTCAGCGAGAAATGCTCCCATCCCTCGCCGGCGCGGCGCCAGTAAAGCGGGCTGCCTACATGCTCCGCCTTCACCCAGGCCCAACCATCGGACAGCCAAAGGCTGGCGGTCTCATAGCCCTTGTCCTGCATGAAGCTGAGCCATTCGCCATTGGTGACCGGCCGATCGGCCAGGGCATATGGGTTCAGAAAAACCTGATGGCAGGGCCGTTCATTGTCGAAGAAAAAGCCCTCGCCGCGATCGCCGATCTCGATCAGGCCGGAGGGCCCTTTTCGCCACCGCAGCGGCGGCGGGACATCCATAGCGGGTTGCGAAGTCCTTGCGGCCGGCCAGACGGCTGGTCCCAGCGGATTGAGGGAGAGCAGATGCTTGAGGTCGGTGAGGAGCAGTTCCTGATGCTGTTGCTCGTGATGAAGACCGAGCTCGATCAGCGCACCGCAGCTTTCCGCCAGCTGTGGAAGCGCGCTCATCATCGCATCGTCGACCCAGACTCGGTAGGCGATCACCTCGTCGAGCGATGGGCGGGTGAGCAAGCCGCGCTGCGGCCGCGCGTGGCGCGCACCTTCGGCCTCGTAATAGCTGTTGAACAAGAACGGCCAGCGCGCGTCGAACAGGCGGTAACCCGGAAGATGATCGCGCAGGACGAAGGTTTCGAAGAACCAGGTGAGATGAGCAAGATGCCATTTCACGGGCGAAGCATCGGCCATCGATTGCGCCGTTGCGTCGGCGTCCGATAGCGGCGCCGCCAGCGCGAGGCTGAGCGCTCGCACCTCCGCATAGCGCGAGGCGATCGCACCCCGAGAGGCCTCTGCCTGGCGGCCGATCTGGTTCGTCATCACCGACAAGCTTGCGTCCCTCTCGCTTCGAACCCGCCGCTCGGCGCGGAGTCGGATATACTACGCTTGAAAGCCCATTCGGTTACACCGGTCCGACGATTTCAGGGCATCGCGGGCAATGATCTAGCCCAACTGTCTCGCGACAGCGCTATCGGTCCTTGTCGACTTTCGCTACCGCTGCCGATTCCTGCGTGATTGGCGGGCTTTTGCGCAGGATGATCGTGATCCGCCTGTTGCGCGAGCGGCCCTTCTCGGTCGCATTGTCGGCGATCGGCTCGTCCATGCTACGGCCCGATGCGGTCAGCCGACGGGCGCTGATCCCGTTGGCGACGAGGGTTCTCACCACAGCCTGCGCGCGTGCGATCGAAAGCGCCGCATTGCGATCACGATCGCCGACATTGTCAGTGTGCCCGACGATCTCCACATAAATGTCCGGATAGGCCTTGAGGATCTGCGTGAACGCGGTCAGCCGCGCTTGGGCTTCCGGCGTCGGATTGCCCGACCAGGGAAGATACTCTCGCCCGCCGGGCTCGAAACTCCGCGGCTCCAGGTCGCCCGAGGACAGGTAGGCGATCATCTGATGCCCGACCGAATGGGGTGCGGCGACGATCGTCGCCCCATTGGGAAGCGCGATGATATTCGCGCTCACCGCCCTGCGGGCGACGTCGTCGGAAATCTGCGGCGAACTGTCTTGCGTGCCGTATGCGATGCGGACAATCACCGCGATCAGCGCGATACCCACAAGCAAACCAAGAACCGTTTTCGCCATGATCTGCCCCCGCCGCCAGATCCACGATGCATATCGCAATCTCGGCGAACCGCAAAATGCGAGGCCTGGCTATTCCGTAGCGTTGTCGCTGGTGGAGCGACGGCGTCGCGGCTGTTTGTGCGGAAACGCAGAAAAGCCCGGTCCGGGTGTGGGGCCGGCCGCGAATGGCTGAACGCGGAAATCCCCGCGCGGGTTACCGAGCGGGGTGTATGTGTATGTGTATGTGTATGTGTATGTT
>Ga0209231_1000706_pt1 | contig 16488 bp, 16 predicted proteins | sample Deesub45470m_DNA_FD_188086 | JGI IMG/M metagenome (GOLD analysis project Ga0209231, IMG submission 188086) | Deep subsurface microbial communities from North Pacific Ocean - 450_OLKR46/470m Metagenome (SPAdes) (version 2) | ecosystem: Environmental > Terrestrial > Deep subsurface > Unclassified ... | reverse complement strand
AAAAAACCGAGCTGGCAGTCGGTGCGGTAGGTCAGCTCATAGCGATAGGTGCCGGGAGAGAGGGTGTGTTCTTTGCGGCCGATGTAGACCCGCACTTTGTCCCCCTCCTGCTTCTGATGCCACCCCTCAGGTTGACCATCGCGCTGCACGGCGACCACCTCGAATCCGACCCGGACCTTGTTGCCGAAACGATCGCGGTAATCGGTGGGAAAGTCGCGGTAGATGCCGCGCTTTATCTGGTCCTGCTCGGCGTTGACCACGATGGTCTCGGTGACCTGTAGCGAGCCGTCGGTTGCCACCTTTATGTCGCTGTGGAAGGAGAGGATGCGCTCATCAGCCGTGGCGGGCAGGACCAGGGCCAGAAGAATCAGGAGAACCGGAAAAAATTTTTTCATGACCGCAACTCGGGTGGACCGGCCTGCCCGGCCGATTCCAGTTCGAAAAACGGTTGCAGGGTATAGTGAAACAGGCGGGCGATGATCAGGTCGGGGAACGATTCAATGCGGATATTAAGATTACGCACCGCGCCATTATAAAAGCGCCGGGCATACTGAATCTGGTTTTCGACTTCGGTCAGTTCGGTTTGCAGTTGCAGGAAGCTCCCGTCGGCTTTGAGCTCCGGATAAGCCTCAGCGAGGGCGATCAGGGTTTGCAGGCCGTTGCCGATGGCGCCTTCAATCTCCCCTTTTTCACCCATATCAGACGCTTGTGCCGTGCGGCTGCGGAGTTCGGTCAGGGTGGTCAGGGTGGCGCGCTCATAGGCGGCATATTGATCAACCGCCGCGACCAGTTTGGGGATCAGGTCGTAGCGGCGTTTGAGTTGAATATCGATATCACTCCAGGCGGTTTGCACCCGGTTGCGGTCGCGGACCAGTCGGTTGTAGAGGGCGATGCCCCATAGTCCGAACGATCCGAAGCCCAGAAGCAGAAAGAAGGTCACGAATGCTCCATGGTTCTGGAAAGCGCAGAGCGCATCAGGTGCGCTTGTGGCACGATTTGCAGTCCGTCGGGATGTTCTTATGGGTCATGTGGCAGGCCAGGCAGAACTTGTGGCCGAAGTCCTCATTAACGATGCCGCCGAAGGTCTTCAGGTTGTTGTGGCAGAACGCACAGTCCTTAAGCTGGTCGGCGTGGGTCTGATGGTTGAAGGAGACGACTCCTTCGCTGCTTTTATAGTCTTTTATGAAATTGGTCGCGAGCTCGGTCGCCAGCAGTGGTTGCGCCAGAGACAGGAGCAGGGTGACAAGGATGAACAGGATCAGGCGCATGATTATCAAGTCTCCGGTGAGGCATCTGCTGCGGCAAGCCATTGCCATTGGCAGGTGCAGAGCGACAGGCAGAGTTCCGCTTCGGCAGCGGTGAGATTCTGCAATGCGAGGGGGAGTTCTGTTTTCTCGAGCCAGCTGCCATCGGGCGGCGTCAGGTGCAGGGTGACGCTGCTGTCGCGATTGCCGTCATGGATAAAAATCCGCTCCGGTTCGAGGCCGGTGTGCATCCCGAAGCGCAGGGCGATGTCGTAGGCACCAAGCGGAGTCAGGCCGGCCGGAGCACCGTGGTGCAGCAGTCTCCCATGGAGTTCAGCGAAATCAGTGCAGCTGGCCAGGGCGGTTGCTTCCGGTAGGAGAAGGCCGGTTAAGCGATTGACCACAGCAATCGATAAAGCACTGTGCATGGGACGCAGGCCAATGTCATCGGCCAACGCTAAAATAGCCTCGCGTAAGGCGTCAGGCGCTGTCGTGAGCTCGGAATAAAAGGCTCCTTCGGCGGCTAGACTCCCCTGAGTCTGCTGGAAACAGGCGACCAGTTGCGCGGCATCGGTCAGGCGGGCATTGCCGGATGGCGGGCAGGGGCAAGGCCAGGGCGCATGATTGCCACAGCCCCCGGATGAGCAGTGTGCGTGCATGGGAAAACCGTTGGTAAGGGGTCAGAAGCGACAGGGTTAACGCTAAAGGAAAGTTTTTTGTGATGCAAGGCTTAAAATCGGGATTGCTGATTTCAGGGCATGGCGAGGGCAGGGAAGTGGTCGCTGCCGGAGGTGAACTGGAGGAGATCTTCGAAGGTCATGCCGGCCGGCTTGACCAGCAGCAGAACCATGACAGTGATGACGAGGCAGGTTGCCACCCAGTTGAGGACGGCAGTACGCAGGGCCCAGTTGGGCTCCTCTGCTGCCTCTTTGGCCTCCTCTTGCGGCTTTTCCGGCAGACGGGCGGCGGCCTGCCGCATCAACTTGCCGGAAAACAGAAAGAAGATGATGGAGATGGCGTACTGGGGAAGAATCTCCAGGCTGGCTTCACCGCTGGCGAGCAGAGCGGCATAGAAGGCGAGGACGCCAAGCCCGAGAAAAGTCATTTGTCGGCTGAGTTTTGCTTTCATAGCCTGCCTGTAGCGCGGGTGGTCAGGTGAGGATACGTGTTCAGCCCGGACTTTGTCAAGGACGTCAGCACGGGTGCTTCAGGGCTGGCGCCGTGCGCGCTCCGTCGCGACATCACCCGTGGTCCGCAGACCCTGGAATGCATAGTGGAGACCGGCGGCCAGGCCGAGCAGGCCGGCCGTTGCGCCGCTGGCCAGAGCAACAGGGTGCAGGATCGCCACATAAGGGGTTGCGGCAAGCAAAAACATAAACAGTGCCGTCCCGGCAAAAAAGGCTCGGCAGACCGGAGATATTTGAACTTCCGCTTGCAGGGGGAGGAGCCCGAACAGGCCCCAGAAGGCGAGAAAGCCGGAGAGGGCGAGTGGCCCGGGTGCATTACCAAATCCGCCCGCCGGCAGGATGTCGAGGGCGAGGATTGATGACCAGAGCAGGCCGCCACCGATAAACATCATGCCTCGAAACGGTTTTTTCTTCAGGGCGAGCATGCCGACGATAATTTGAATGATCACCGCCAGAAAGACCAGTGCACCCGTCAGGTGAACATCGCTGCCGAGAAAGCCGGTTTTGTGCAGAGTGTAAAGGAGTACTGCGCAGCCGGCTGCAGCCAGACCGGTTGCAATACCGGCCTCACCGCTGACGACGGCCGGCGGCGCGATGCTGGTCGGAATCCGGACTTCCGGCAATCGTTTGCTGGCGGCCCCGAAACGATCAACCAGCTCGGTGAATTTCGGGCAGGCCTGATACTCGGAGGAACAGTAACGGCTGATTTGGCTGGCGTCGTGAGCGGTGATGTAACCACAACCGACGTCGCAGATGTCTTCATTGCATCCGTAGTAGGGGCAAACAGCGAATCTGGCCATGTTTTCCTCCGATTTGCGACTGAGCGCTCTGCTAAGCGCGGTACGACCTGGCTATTAGCAAGGGCCGTACCAAATCATAATATCGGCGTAAATAGAGGCTTGAGACCGGGTGGGGGGCGGGGCATTTTTGCAACGCTGCAAGGTGCAGCGCAAAATTGAGCGGCGTTCGGGACGGTTTAACGTCCAGTTTGTTTAAAGCGAAGTTTATTCAGCTGGTTAGCGACCATGTTCAGTGGCTTCAGCTTTTTTGCATTTTTGCGACAAGCGTTTTTGCATTTTTGCAAGAAGCGGTCTTTCTAGTTGAGGCTGGTTTTGCTGATGGCGTACTTCTTCAGTTTGCGGTAGATGGTGGCCATGTTCATCCCGGCCTCGGCTGCTGCTGCTTCAACGTTACCACCGTTCTTGCGCAACAATCGTCTCAGGTAGTCGACTTCAAAGTGGGCCAGAGCGCTGGTGTAGTCGGATTCGTCGAGCAGTGGTGGTCCGCCGGCAACCTTGATAAATTGCCCCATGATCGGCAGCCCGATGTAGGCATCGCTGGTCAGGGTCATGGCCGCCTCAATGACGTTACGCAACTGGCGGATATTGCCGGGCCAGTTGAAGGCCTGGGCAACGGCCATCGCCTCCGGAGTCAACCCTTTGATCTGAATGTCAAATTTTTCGTTCTGTTCAGCGATGAAACGGCTGATCAGCAACGGGATGTCTTCACTGCGCTCGCGCAGAGGCGGCAGATGCAGGTTGATGACATTGAGTCGATAATAGAGATCTTCGCGGAAGCTGCCGTCGGCAACGGCCGCCTGCAGGTCGGCGTTGGTGGCCGACAGGATGCGAACATCAACTTTGGTCGGCTCGCGGTCGCCAACCCGCATAAACTCGCGTTCCTGCAGAAAACGGAGCAGGGTTTTCTGGACGTGGAGGGGGAGATTGCCGACCTCATCCAGAAACAGGGTGCCGCCGTCAGCACTCTCCAGCAGTCCGCGCCGGCTCTCCTGGGCACCGGTAAACGCCCCCTTGCGATGACCGAACAGCTCACTCTCAAGAATGCTTTCCGGCAGGGCGCCGCAGTTCAGGGCGACGAAGCGGTTCTCGCGCCGCGGCGAGTTGTAGTGGATCGCCTGGGCAATCAGCTCCTTGCCGGTCCCCGATTCGCCGGTGATCAACGCCGCCGTGTCGCGTACCGCCACCTTGGCAACGGTCTCCAGCAGGCGTTTGAGGGCGGCGGAGGTGCCGATGATTTTGTCAAAAAGGAATTTGCCAGTGAGCTCTTCCTTTAATTCACGGTTTTCATCGACCAGGTCGCGATGCTGCAGTGCATTTTTGACCCGGTAGATCAGTTCGTCCGGTTCAAACGGCTTGGTCAGCATGTCGTAGGCCCCTTTACGCAGGGCCTGGATCGACATTTCGACCGTAGCGTAAGCGGTGATGATGATCACCGGGATCTCCGGGTCACGGTTGCGGATGTTCTGCAGCACTTCCAGCCCGTCCATCTCCGGCATCTTGATGTCGGTGATAACCAGATCAAAGGCACCGGCTGCAAAACCGGCGACCGCCTGAACCGGCTTGGTGTGGGCGGTGACGGTATAACCAGCGTCGGAAAGCACGGCCTCCATCATCCGGCACAGGCCCTCTTCGTTGTCGATAAGCAGTATGCGTGCTTTGGACATTTAGAATCTCTCCCGGTTCAGCGGTAGGCGGATGGTGATCGTCGTCCCCTTGCCAACCTCACTGTCGAGTTGGATGCGGCCTTGATGTTGTTCGATCAGCTGGCGGGTGATGGCGAGGCCAAGCCCGGTCCCCCTCTCTTTGGTGGTAAAAAAGGGCTCAAAAACCCGTTCGCGCTCCTCTTCCGGGATGCCACAACCGGTGTCAGTCACGGTAATGACAATATGCTCATTGTCCAGGCTGGTGCGCAAGGTCAGAGTTCCTCCATCCGGCATGGCAGCGCCGGCGTTGAGGAGCAGATTGATCGCCACCTGACGGATATGATCGCCATCGAGGGAGGCCAGGGGGAGCTCCGGATCAAGGTCGCGCACGATCTGCACCCGGCTGAGATCGGTATGATTAGCGGCAAAGTCGGCAATCTGCCCCAGAAGATCATTGAGATTGATCTCTTCGAACTCCGGCTGCGGCGTGCGCGCGTAGCTGAGCAGATCCTGAACGATCTTTTTGCAGCGTTTGCTCTCGCGCTTGATTTCGGCGACATAGCGGAAGTTCGGATCGTTTGGATCGAGTTTCTTTTCCAGATAGCCGGCATAGCCGAGGATAACGCCGAGCGGGTTGTTGATCTCATGGGCGACGCCGGAGGAGAGGATGCCGAGGGAGGCCATCTTTCCTTGCTGGGCCAGGTTGGCTTCCAGTTCACGATTGCGGCCGACGATCTGGGCCATGCGGTTGAACACCCGTGCCAGTTCGCCGAGTTCATCGTTGCTGTCAACCTCCATCCGGCGATCGAAGTTGCCGCGTTTGATGTCGCGCAGGACCGCAATCATGTGCTGGATCGGATCGGTCAGGACGCGCGCCGCCAGGTAGACCATGCCGGCAGAAAGCAAGGCAGCGAGAAAAGAGATAACGGCCAGGCTCTGCAGGATGCGCCCCTTGATCAGATTGGCCTCGGCGTAAAACTCATCTTCATAAGAGCCGACGGCGATGATCCACTCCCAGGGTTTGTAATAGAGGTAGCGCACGATCTTGCGCCGGGCTTTTGGTTCGCCGCTGTTGCGCCAGTCGTAGTGAATCCACCCCTCTTTTTCGTCGCACATGATCTGCACAAAGCGTGAGCCGTTGGAGTCGCGGACCTCATAAATATTCTCCCCCTCGGCGTCGGGGTGAATGATCAAATTCCCTTTGAGGTCGAGGACATAGATGTAACCGGTCTGCCCGACTTTTTTTGCTTTGATTTTTGTTTTCAGCTCAGCAAAGGCTTCTTGCTCAATGGCCGGATTATCGTAGGTCTCGTCGATGTAGCCGCCGGCAGCGATAATCCAGTCCCATGCCGGAAAATAGCGATAGACAACCATCTTGCGCCGCGGCTTCGTATCGCCGAGGGCCGGATTGCGCCAGGGATAGATGATGTTGAGGGCGGTGCCGGGAGGGGCGTTTTTGGCTTTGGCGCACATGGCGCGGATAAAATAGCGCCCCTCTTCGTCCTGCTCGTCAAAAACATTCTCACCTTCACGGCTGACATGGACGGCCAGATCGCCCTTGCTGGTCATGGCGTAAATATAGCCACTGTCGCCGACCTGCACCTTTTTCAGGGCGCGGCGGGCCGCATCCTGGGCGCGGGCGGTGTTGCTAAGGGACTGGTTCTCCGCTTCGACCAGCTGATAGGCCAGGTTGGTCAGCGATTCCATCTCCTGCTGAACAATGGCTTTCTTGTCGGCGCGGTAGACTTCAAACTGCTGATAATGGGCATCGAGCAGATCGATGGTGAAGCGGGCCAGATGGTCAAGGTCGTCCATGCTGGTCTGGGTAATACCGCGCTGTGCCTGCCGGTAACCGATAAAGCCGACCACCGTGCCGACCAGAAAGATCGGAATCAACACCAGCGGCAGCACCACCACCAGCATCTTGGCGCGGATGCTTAAGTTGTTGACGAAGCGGAACAGATGTCGGGGCATGGTTTATCCGCCAGCAGGCAAGTGGCTAAAGGTCAGGCGCGGGAGATAAAGCGCCCATCGCGGGTATCGACCTTGATTTTAACTCCGGATTCGACGTAGGACGGCACCTGAATGGTCAATCCGGTCTCCAGTATCGCCTCCTTGGTCTGCGCCTGGGCGGTGGCGTTTTTGACCGCCGGAGCGGTCTCGGTCACGATCAGCTCCACCGACATTGGTGGTTCGATGGAGACCACGCGCCCCTCGTAGACGCCGAGGGTGACTTCGGCTCCGTCGAGCAGATAGCCGCTGACCGGATCAAAGATCTCGGCACCGAGCTCGTACTGCTCGTAGCTCTCCAGATCCATAAAGATGCCGTTATCGCCATCGGCATAAAGAAACTGCCCCTTGCGTTTTTCAAAGTCGGCCTCATCCACCTTGTCTCCGGCCTTGAACGCTTTTTCCAGTACCTGGCCGGTGAGCAGGTTGCGGTATTTGGTTTTGACCAGCGTGCTGCCGCCGCGTGCCGATGGGGACTGGGTGGTGTAGTCGAGAATCAGGCAGGGGGCGTTGTCGAGCTGGAAGACCAGGCCGCGTTTAAAATCGGCAGTGCTGAGCATGGGAATTCTCCTTGGGAATAATAGGTCGAACGAACAGCGGGACTGTAGCACATCAGACGGGCGCGACTCAAGAAAGCTAATCAGCGAATTATTCCTCAGGTTCAAAGCACCGGCGCGAACTTTGACGGTGACAATTTGGTCGATCTATGCTTAAATGCGCCGTTTTTCGGTGAAAAATTGATGACGTCACATAGCCAGAACAAGGAGTCCGAGGCATGGTCTATTCATGTGCCGACCTGAAAAAAGGTCTTAAGATGATGGTTGAAGGCGAGCCGCACACCATCACTCAGTTCGATTTCACCAAGCCGGGCAAGGGGCAGGCGCTCTACAAGTGCCGTCTGCGCAACATGATCACCGGCGCGCAATTCGACCGTACCTACCGTTCAGGGGAGAGCTTCGAATCGGCGGCTCTCGACGAGCGTGATATGCAGTTTCTCTACAAAGACGAGTCCGGATACGTCTTTATGGATCAGAAGAACTACGAGCAGAGCACTCTCGACGAGGAGGTGCTCGGTGACGACCGTTTTTTCCTCAAAGACAATATGGATGTGAAAATCCTGCTGTTCGGCGAGCGCGGCATCGGCATGACTCTCCCCAATTTTGTCACTTTGCGTGTCACCAAAGCTGACCCTTGGCTTAAGGGGGACACCGCTTCCGGCAACAACAAGCCGGTGACGGTAGAGACCGGCTACACTCTGGCGGTACCGGCGTTTGTCGAAGAGGGGACCCTGATCCAGATCGACACCCGCACCGGTGACTACGTCACCCGGGTTAAGGAGTAGCCCATGGCGCTGCCGGATTCCGGCCTGGCCCGCAAGCGGCATTATCTTCAACAAAGGGCCCGGATCGTACAGACGATTCGGGCTTTTTTTATCGAGCGCGGCTTTCTTGAAGTCGAGACCCCGCTGCGCATTCCGGCCAATGCCCCCGAAGAGTACATCGATCCGGTGCCCAGCGGTGACTGGTGGCTGCAGACCTCGCCGGAACTGGCGATGAAGCGGCTGCTCGCCGCTGGCTACGGCAATATCTTTCAGATCAGCCGGGTCTGGCGCAGCGCCGAGCGCGGCCAGCGGCACCTGCCGGAATTCACCCTCCTCGAATGGTACCGCCCCGACGCCGACTACACCGCCTTGATGGACGATTGCGAGCAGCTCCTTGCCGCTCTGGCCCCGACCGACAATCTGCAACGCGCGGGGCAGTCTATCGATCTTCTCGCCCCCTGGCCGCGGCTGCCGCTGGCCGAGGCGTTTTCCCGTTACGCCGATTGTCCTCTCGCTGCGGCCCTGGATGCCGGCGATTACGAAGAGGTTCTGACCGCTCAGGTTGAGCCCCAGCTCGGTGCTGCGCCGCTGTTTGTCACCGATTTTCCCGCCTCAATGGCGGCCCTGGCGCGCTTGAAGCCGAACGACCCGGCGTTTGCCGAGCGGTTTGAGCTTTATCTCGGCGGGCTGGAACTGGCCAACGGCTTCTCCGAGCTGACCGATCCGATTGAACAACGCTCCCGCTTTATGGCCGCCGAAGCCGCCCGGCGCGCAGCCGGTAAACCGCCGATTGCCTTGCCCGAACCGTTTCTGGCCGATTTGCCGCAGATGCCGCCAGCCGCCGGTATCGCCCTGGGAGTTGATCGGCTGGTCATGTTGCTGACCGGTGCTCAGACCATTGATGAGGTGGTGGCGTTCACACCGGAGGAGTTGTAGTCGTTTGATGATGGATGATTTATGCAAAAGGCCCGGAAACTTTAAGTTTCCGGGCCTTTTTCTCTTCGAAGGCCGGAATCGAATAAATTGTTTAATGCTTCGATCTGCATAGGTTTATAAATCTCTTGAAAGCAACCTGACCCCGAAATCTACCCCAGCATGATTTTTTTCTGAAGCAATATTTACGACAAATTCTTGCTGTGAAAATTCCCTTGCGCCATTCGCGATTCGCGAATAGAATATGGACATGAATTTAAAACCACAAGACATATTGGTTGTGCTCAAGCTTGTTGCCATGGGTGATCGCGCCTGGAGCTATGTGCAGCTGGCCAATGAGTTGTCGATGAGCGCATCCGAAATCAATGCAGGGGTGAAGCGTTGTTTGGCGGCTAACCTTTTGGTGACGGACTTTGTTGGAGGGAAAAATCCAAAACCCGCTTTGAAGGCCGTCGAGGAATTCCTTGTCCATGGTCTGAAGTATGCGTTTGTTGCCAAGAGAGGGGAGCTGACGCGTGGAGTGCCAACCAGTTATGCAGCGCAACCGCTGAAGGAGATGATTTTAGTGAGTGATGAGCCTCCTCCCGTCTGGCCGTATTCGGCCGGGGAGGTGCGTGGCTATTCTTTTTCTCCCCTTTATCGTTCCGCGCCCCAGGCCGCTCTTGCAGATCAGCGGCTGTACGAGTTGCTCGTTCTGGTTGATGCCATTCGCGGCGGCAAGGCCCGAGAGAGGGAGATGGCGATTGCTGAGTTGCGGAAACGTTTGGGGGGAGAATGGTAGCCGTTAAAGACATCAATCTCCAGATGCTCTGCCTGGTTGCCAGACGGTTGGAGCCTTTGCTTGATCGATTGGTTTTTCTTGGTGGCTGCACGACGGCACTGTTTATCACCGATGAGGCGGCATCTGACGTGCGTGTTACGCATGATGTTGATGTGATCGTCGAGGTGCTGTCGCGAAATGAATATTGGCAGCTGGAAGAGCGGTTGCGGGAACTCGGCTGCTCCCAGGAGATTGACGAAGAGCTGACTTGTCGCTGGAAGCTCGATGGGATCACTCTCGATGTTATGCCGACGGACGAAAGCATTCTGGGTTTCAGCAATCGTTGGTATTCCGATGCCATCAATTATGCAGATACTGTTTCGCTAAACGCAGATCTTGCTATTCGGCTTGTTACCCCCGCTCATTTTATTGCGACGAAATTGGAGGCTTTTTTCGGGCGCGGGAATGATGATTATTGGGGGAGTCACGACTTGGAAGATATTGTGACGGTTATTGACGGGCGCGCTGGGATTTTGGCTGAGCTTTCGGTGGTAGATGCTGAGTTGAAAGAATATATTGCCAGGACAATTTCAGGACTTATAACCGCAGAAGGATTTAGAGAGGCCCTTTCGGGTCATCTGCCTCCAGACCGTGCAAGCCAGGAGCGCTTGCCTTTGCTTTGGCAGCGACTGGGTGCTATTGCCGCATTGGACTGATTTCAAACAACCGGGAGGTCATCTTGCGATCCGACCCGATACCCCACGGCCCGATAACTGAGCAGCAACTAGCTGTCGGTGGGCCTTGAACCGATCCATTAGGGTCTGGTGCGGGCCATTGGTAAAGAAGGTGAGGTCGGTGTTTTGTTTGCTCATGGAGTCTCTATGATCCCCTCGCAGATGAAAAACTATAAATGCTTTGTAAATTAACAAGCTTTCTGAATTTTCCTGAAGAAAAAAATCATCTCACTCCTATGAGGCTGCAAACGAGCTAAAACCTGTTCTAAAACTTCCGGGTTTTCGCTTCGGCCCTTATTCTCTGACAGCCTCCTGGGAGAATTCGGCCAGCGCCATGCGCAGAAACAATTCCCTGCGCCAGATTCGGCTGATGGTTGGGCGTGGATTTTATGTGATACTTCTGGACGGAGAAGGATAAAGAAAAAGCCCCCGACGTATCGAGGGCTATTTCTTCTTAATGGTACCGAAGGCCGGACTCGAACCGGCACGCCGTGAAGCAACGGTGTTTGAGACCGTCGTGTCTACCAATTCCACCACTTCGGCTTGAAAGAACGGCGATTATATAGCCAGTCAGTCCTCTGGTCAAGGCTATTTCAGCCTGAAAATACGAGGATAAATTCGGCCGTACAGACTCGGCCGATTGAACTCTTTGGTTACTTTTCCTTCTTGGCTTTTTTATCTTTTCCGACGGTGAACGGGTGGGCCTGCCGGCTGATAATGTAGTCGACTAGAAGCTTCATCCATAAGGTGACCCCGGCGATTTCAATCCAGCGGTCAAAAGTGTAGCGACCAAGAGGGACACAGATTGCCAGCCAGATGGCGATGCCACCGGCGATCAGGTTGACTGTCCCGGACACCGGTGCCCATCCCTTCGGATTGGGGGGTGATTCGCCGCGTTTGAGTGCGACTTCCGAGTAGTCGCGTTGGATAAAGATTCTCCATGCCCGGCGCAGCCAGTAATAGGCGACTGGGAACAGCGCCAGATAGAGAACCCAGTTGAGGACAAAACTGATCAGCTCGTTACCCATGAAAACTCCCTTGTTCCGGGTGGTGACAAATATGGATATTGCAGATGGTATGTACCTGAGAAAAGCTGGTTAGTGCAAGGATTTTGTGAAAAAAAACCCCGCCAGCACAACTGGCGGGGTCATATGAGTCATGGATGTTTAGTCCATCAACAGAGCGGGGTAACGATTAGTGAGCCCCGTCAACTGCTTTCGAGCCACGCGGGATACGAACCTGCTCGACCATGGCAGCGATATCGTCAGGAACTTTGGCAGTCAGGTTTTTAACCCCGAAGGCCACAGCAAAGTTGACGATGGCGCCGATGGTGCCGAAGGCGTTCGGCTCGATGCCGAAGAAGAAGTTCTCACCACCAACGGCGTTGACGAACTCGGTGCCTTTGATGAAGAAGATCCCTTTGTGGGCAAAGACGTAGAACATGGTGATGCCGATACCGGCCAACATACCGGCAATGGCACCTTCTTTGTTCATGGTTTTGCTGAAGATACCCATCATCAGCGCCGGGAAGATCGAGCTGGCAGCCAGACCGAAGGCGATGGCGACGGTACCGGCAGCAAAGCCCGGCGGGTTGAGGCCGAGATAGCCGGCGACGACAATGGCGCCAGCCATGGCGATTTTACCCGCCAACAACTCCTGCTTCTCGTCCAAGTTCGGCATGAAGTTTTCTTTCAGCAGGTCATGCGAGATCGCCGAAGAGATGGCGAGGAGCAGACCGGCTGCAGTCGAGAGCGCGGCGGCAAGACCACCGGCGGCGACCAGGGCGATGACCCAGTTCGGCAACAGCGCGATTTCCGGGTTGGCGAGAACGATGATGTCGGCGTTAACCGTCAACTCGCTGCCTTTCCAGCCAGCTGCTTCAGCTTTGGCCATGAACTCGGGGTTCTTGCTCTTGTCGTTGTAGTACTGGATGCGACCGTCGCCGTTTTTGTCAGAAAACTTGAGCAGGCCGGTGACTTCCCAGCGCTTCATCCAGTCCGGACGGCTTTCGTACTCCAGCTGGCCATCGGCGGCGAAGACGTTGTTGTCGGTCATGATCTGCGGGTTGATGGTTTTAAGCAGGTTCATCTTTGCCATGGCGGCCACGGCCGGAGCGGTGGTGTAGAGGACGGCGATGAAGACCAGAGCCCAACCAGCCGAAGAACGGGCGTCCTTGACCTTGGGGACAGTGAAGAAACGAATGATAACGTGCGGCAGACCGGCAGTACCGATCATCAGCGACACCGTGTAGACGAAGGTGTTGAGCATGCTGATACGGGTGCTGGTGGTGTACTGGGCAAAGCCGAGATCCTGAACAATCAGGTCAAGCTTGTGCAGCAGGGCAACGTTGCTGCCGACCATGTCGGAACCAAGGCCAAGCTGCGGAATCGGGTTGCCGGTTAATTGCAGCGAAATAAAGATCGCCGGAATGGTGTAGGCAAGGATCAAAACGACATACTGGGCGACCTGGGTGTAGGTGATCCCTTTCATGCCGCCGAAAACGGCGTACATGAAAACGATGCCCATGCCGATGTAGATCCCCATGGAGTTCGAAACACCAAGAAAACGGGAGAAGGCAACGCCGACGCCGGTCATCTGGCCGATGATGTAGGTGGTCGAAGCGATCAGCAGGCAGGCAACTGCAACCATACTGGCCGTTTTCGAGTAGTAGCGGGTGCCGAAGAACTGGGGCACGGTAAACTTGCCGAATTTGCGCAAGTAGGGGGCGAGGAGCATGGCGAGCAGAACGTAGCCGCCGGTCCAGCCCATCAGGAACAGGGCGCCGCCGTATCCCATATTGGAGATCAGGCCGGCCATGGAGATAAAGGAGGCCGCCGACATCCAGTCAGCGCCAGTCGCCATACCGTTCATGACCGGATGGACGGAACCGCCCGCGACATAGAACTCTTTGGTGCTGCCAGCCCGCGCCCAGACGGCGATGCCGATGTAGAGGGCAAAAGTAAGCCCGACGATGAGATATGTAACCGCTTGAAGACTCATGTATTTGCTCCTCCTTATTCTTCGTGAACGTCAAATTTGCGGTCAATATTACCCATCAGCTTCGCATAAATGAAGATGAGCGCCACAAAGACATACATTGAACCCTGTTGAGCAAACCAGAATCCGAGCGGATAACCGCCGACATGCATGGTGTTCATTACGTCGACCAGCAAAATGCCGAAGCCGTAAGAAACGACAAACCAGACGATCAGGACGTTCCTGATCAGGGCAAGGGTTGCTTTCCAATAAGCAGAACTGTCATGTGTAACCATAATGCCTCCTCTCTTCTTGCATGAAAAAAACTACCGACCATTGATTGGATGTAAAGGGCCCGGCGATGGGAGCGTACCGGGGTGCTGTTAAACAGTGTTTCGGCCTCCTTTCGACTCTTTTCGATTTGTAGTTTCGTGATCCCGTGGATAAATTAATTCAGTTCAAAAATTTAGGCTGACTGTAAAACCGTACAACATTATCCGGCCAAATCAAGCGCGGAAATAAAACGGGAGTTTTTATTTTGCAATCTGCACGCTTAATTTTCGACATACTATTCACGATACGCGCGAACATGTCAATGATGAAATATAACTGCGTTTGATTTTTTTTCGACAAAACTTGCTAAAGCGCCGTTTGCTGCGGGTGTCGTGGTTTTATTTGCTGGCTTTGAGGTGTTCCGTGGCACTATTTTGGTTCCAGCCCTGAATTTCATGGCACGGGAATGCACTCAATGATTGTTTTTGTCGCAAGACAACTATAAACTTTCGAAAAGTAAAACGATTGCGGAGGGTTCATGCCGTACGGCGAGTTTAATGAAGAAAGCCTGTTTTTTGTGAAGGTCAATTCCCTGATCAAGGGGCCGGCGATCACCTGTGATCAGCATATAACCGTACTTGAAGCCGCCCGGTTGATGCAGGAGCATGATATTACCGGGTTGATTGTTTTGTGCGATGGAATTCCCGGGGGGGTCTATTCCGTGCGCAACCTGCGCAATTTTGTGGCTGATGCTTCTGCACGGGCTGAGGATGAAGTTGTCAGAGATTATATGTCCAGCGGCCTGATTACCCTCAATCACAAGGCTTATGTTTTTGAAGCCATTTTCAAAATGGCCAAACACAACATCCATCGCCTTGCTCTGCTCGATGGTGAAGGCAAATTGGTCGGTATTCTGACCGATACCGACCTGCTCCGTTCCCGAACCAAAACCCCCCTCTATCTCAATCAGGAGATCGAGCTTGCCCAGTCGATCGAAGAGTTACGCGGGCTCTCGTCCAGGCTGCTGGAAACCATCCGTTTTGCGATTAAGGCCGGCGCTGATGCGCGCAGCCTGGTGCAACTGATCTCGCATTTTAACGACTCCTTCACTCTGCGCATTATTGCTCTGCTTGAGGAGCAGGAAGGCATCTCTCTTCCTGCCGGTGCGGCTTATCTGGCCCTGGGGAGTGAAGGTCGCAACGAACAGACGCTGCGCACCGATCAGGACAGTGCCATCGTTTATCGCGATGATCTGCCGGAGAGTGCTCAAGAGGGGATTGCGCGCTTTTCGGCGCGACTGGTTGACGCTCTGGAGCAGGTCGGTGTTCCGCGTTGTCCCGGTAACACCATGGCGAGTAACCCCCAGTGGCGGCACAGCCTTTCGGAATGGAAGGGGATCGTCGAAGAGTGGATCAATACGCCAAAACCGGAAAACACCGTTAACTTCGGCATGTTTCAGGATCTGCGTACACTGCATGGCGACCCTGACCTGGAAGGTGAACTGCGCCAGCATATTATCGCCAGCGTCAAGAACTGCTTTCTTTTTTTGCCGCATATGGCGCGTCACATTGTCCGGTTTACCCCCCCCCTCGGCATGTTCGGTCGCATCAAGGGGGAGAGCCGCGGTGAGCACCGGGGCAAGGTTGATTTGAAAAAAGGCGGTATCTTTGCTTTGACCGTCGGCGTAAGTCTTCTCGCGCTTGAAGCAGGGACGGTCGGCGGCAGTACCTGGAGCAAGCTTGATCTTCTCGGAGAGCAGAAATTTCTTTCGGCTGCCGAGTTGCGGGTGATCGAAGAATCCTTCACCTTTTTAGTTTATTTGCGACTGCAGCGGCAGTTGCGGTCATTTTCCGAGGGGAAACCGCCTGGCAACCATGTCGATCCTCTGGTCATCTCCGATCGCGAACGCGAGCAGTTGCGCAGCGCCCTCAAAGGGGTCAACTCCCTATTCAAGATTCTCAGTGATCGTTACCGGCTCAATTCGATCGCCAGGTAAGGTGTTTGATCGTTCCTGCGGGATTTTGGCGGGAGATAGACGGGGGGGAGGCGAGCAGACTGGCTGATGTCATGCTGCTGCAGGTGCTATGTTTACGGGAGTAATGAAAATGGCTTACCGGTGTAAACCGGTAAGCCATTATTTTTTCATGGTGGAGCTAGGCGGGATCGAACCGCCGACCTCTTGAATGCCATTCAAGCGCTCTCCCAGCTGAGCTATAGCCCCGTGAAGGAGGCAACTTTATAACAGAGCGACCATCTGCTGTCAACTGCTTTTTTGCTGGCCTTTTTGCATGTGGCAGGAGTCTGTGGGCGGCTTAAAAAGCGAGGCTGACCGCTGACAACAATGCCGCACCAATCAGATAAGGATCGCATTCCCGGGCGCGGCCGGAGAAGAGTCGCAACAGGACATAAGAGACAAATCCGAAGGCAAGGCCGGTGGCAATAGAAAAGGTTAACGGCATCAGAATGATGGTTAAAAAAGCCGGCAGGGCTTCGGAGAAATCGTAGAAGTCGAGCTGACCGATGCCACGGAGCATGAAGATGCCAACGACAATCAGGGCCGGTGCGGTGGCAAAGGCCGGAACCACGGCGATCAGCGGTGAAAAGAAG
>Ga0209231_1000705_pt1 | contig 16502 bp, 16 predicted proteins | sample Deesub45470m_DNA_FD_188086 | JGI IMG/M metagenome (GOLD analysis project Ga0209231, IMG submission 188086) | Deep subsurface microbial communities from North Pacific Ocean - 450_OLKR46/470m Metagenome (SPAdes) (version 2) | ecosystem: Environmental > Terrestrial > Deep subsurface > Unclassified ... | reverse complement strand
CCTATGCGCGCAGCCAAGGCTGCGCGCATAGGTCATGATCGGCTTGAGCTCGGGGGTCGCGCCTGAGTTGGACAGCAAGACGAGCAGATCGCCCGCCAGCAGCATGCCGAGATCGCCATGCGCGGCCTCACCCGGATGAACGAAGATCGCCGGCGTGCCGGTCGAGGCGAAGGTCGCCGCCATCTTCCGGGCGATATGGCCTGATTTTCCCATTCCGCTGACGATGACGCGCCCCTGCGTCGCCAGGACGAGCTCGACTGCGTTGACGAAATCCCCATCCAGAGCGTCGCGCAGCAGGGTCAGCGCCTGCGCCTCGACTCCCAACACTTCCCGGCCATGGTTCAAGACACGCTGCCGGCTGATGGCAGGCGGCTGCGCCTCGGTATGGATCTCCTGATACATCAGGCGGCCCGCAGCCGTTCATTTTCGCGCTCCAGGTCACGTGCCCAGGACGCGAGGCCGAAGCGGCGGATATCGACTTGCCGCCAGAACAGCCCCGGGTCACGCTGCCATAACGGGAAATGGGCGAGCGCATTGGCGCATTGCGAACCCATGTCGATCACTTCGGCCAGTTCCTGCAGGTAGAAGGGCAGCGGCTGTCCATCGGCACCCATCTGCTGATCGTGCGGGAAGGCTGCCGCCTTGAGTGCGGTATCTACGCCGTGGCGGAAACAGGCGAGCGCGGTCTGCGGGTCGCCGTCGGCGAGATGAATGCGCGCTTCGTAGAAGCAAGCGGCGATGCTCTTGGTGGCCAGGAGCGGTGAGAAGCTCGACCAGTCGGCTTCGGCCGCGCAGCGGTACCATCGCCTGGCAGCGCCTCGATCCCCCGCCAGTTCGCTCAGTCGCCCTGCGAGGAAAGCGAGTGAAATGCGCCAGCGTCGAACATGGACGGGCGTGTCGTCGGTGACCGGTACGGCAACATACGCATCGATCAGGGGCATCATAGCTCGCGCCAGATCAAGTCGCCGCATTTCCAGCACTCGATAGCCAAGCACCGCGATCGCCGCGCCGCGATCGGCCGAATCCGCTCGGGAATCCTCGATCACGCATTCGGCCAGCCGCGCGAGTTTAACGTCATGGGCCAGCCGCTCGCCCATCTGCACCATCGATCGGTACAGCCAGGGATTGTCATAAGCTTCGCCGAAGTCGACCAGGGCCGGAAGCGGCCCCTTTGCTCGCGGATAAGACGGGTGGTCGAACCCGCCGGCGTGAGCCGCACCCATCAGCGGATTGACCGACGCCACGATCATCAGCCAGTCGGTGGCTGCGGGCTGCTCGACGTCGATCGGAAAGATTGCATGTGCGCCCCGTGGATCCGCGCTGACCGCCATGTGGACATAGCGCTTTTCGGGCAGGAAACGCTCCGAAATCGCGTCGCTGAAACTGTCCCAATCGATCGGACGCCTGGCGTCGCCGGCTCCCCGCTTCCAGCCGATCACCACGCGTCCGTCATATTTCAGCACCCGAGCATAATCGTCCAGCCGGGCGATCCAGTCGGTCGGTACGGCCGGTTCGATGGCGACGATCAGGTCGATCGATTCGTCGGTGAGCCGGCCAAGCTGCGCATCGACGGTTTCTCCGCCTTTCGCGGAGCTGTCTCCGCCGTCGACCCGGACCACCGATCCCGCCCGCGATAGAGCCATGACGATGGCGGCGCCGTCGGCGGCGCCAGTGCCGTCTACGAGCACCCGATCGCCGGGCCGGACATGATCGACCGCTGCTGCATAGCGAGCGATCAGCGCATCGGCCTCGACGCCCTTCTGCAACCAGGACCCGTTTTTGCCACGCGCGCGCTGCCAGATGGTGGCCCCGGGAAGGTGCGTTGCGGTCCAGTTCGGATATTCGCCCGACATCATTCCGCCGGGATGGCGCTGCCATCCGGCCTCGAACAGATCGCTCTCGATCGAACGACGGTCCTGCCCCTGGCTCTGCAGCACCAGCAGGTCCATGGCGCGAAAAGGGCTCAGCGCGGAGACGAAGCTGGCCTTGGAATAAGGCTGGGTCCATGACAGGAAGCCTGCCGTCATCCCGTGGCCGTCTGTGCGGAAACCGACCGAGATATCGGCCGTCTCGCATCCCAGCATCGCAAGTTCGCAATCGAGTTCGGGGAAGGCTGCCCGATCCAAAGCAATGCGGCAGGGGCCGATCCGCTGGACGATGGCATTCGCATTCTGAATGGTCACTCGGATCTCCAGACCGCCGATCGCCGGACCCGGCGGCCAAGGCGCATGTTTCGGTAATCTCGAGGGGAGTAGGCCCAAAGCGTTGAGGTTCCGTTAACCATGTCGGCGCGCTGGGCGGCGAAACATCGTCCGGATGTGGACAGCCGTCGCCTGCGGGGTGACGCGGGCGAAGTGAGCGGTTAAGCCTTCACCAATGGAGGATGTTTCCCGTCGCTTGTCCCGCCCGTTGATCCTTGCCGGCGCGGGTGTCGTATTGCTTGCCGGCGGAGGGATCTGGCTATGGGCCGAGCGAACCCCGATCGCGGCGTCCTACATCGACGAGGCATTGCGGACCCGGAACGTCCCGGCCAGCTATCGGCTGGCGCATATCGGCATACGCACCCACCGGATCGAGGCGATCCGCCTTGGCGACCCACGCGCACCCGATCTGACAGCCGACTGGGCTGAGATCGAGCTTGCGATCGGGCTGTCGGGTGTCACTGTCCATGCGGTCGATGCGGGCGGGGTGAGGTTGCACGGACGGCTGGTCGACGGCAAATTGTCGCTGGGTACGATCGATCGGCTGTTGCCGACGACGAAGGGCAATCAGCCTTTCGCGCTGCCCGACATGATCTTCAGGGCACGGTCGCTTCGGGCTGACATCGCCACGCCGCAAGGCCTCGTTCAAGCGACTCTGGATGGTGGCGGCAATCTGAAGGACGGGTTTCGGGGTACACTCGGGCTGGGGGCGGCGCAATTGCTGAGCGGCGGTTGTGACGCCCGAGGCGTCACGGCGCGGCTGGGCCTGAATGTCGATAGCGGCCGCCCCGCAATCCGCGGGGTAGCGGCGGCGGCCGGCATAACCTGTCCCGGCGCGATCGTTACCGCGCCGCGCCTTTCGATCGATGCCCGTGGCAAGACTGACCTTGCGTGCTGGACCGGGCGGCTGGGGCTGCTCGAAGCCGGGCTGGCTGCTGGAGAAGCAAGCATCGGAGGGCTTTCAGGACCGATCGATTTCGACGCATCGTCGAAGAATATATCAGGCAAGGCGCAGATCGCAGCGGCGGGGGGCCGGTTCGGTAATTCGCAGGCCGATCGCCTGGTGCTGAATGCCGACTATCGGGCCGATCCTCGCACGGGCAGTGCCGCTGTCGACGGCGACGTTCGGCTCGCGGGCGGGCGGGTCGATCCAGCGATGATCGATGGCGTCGTTCGCAATCTTTCCGCCGCCCAGGCGACGCCTGTAGGGCCGATTCTCACGGCTTGGGGAGGGGCCCTGCGACGGGCTGGCCGTCATATCGACGGATCGGCGAGCTTTGCTTTCAACCGGGCCGGGAAGGGCGGAAGCCTGAGGCTCGATCGCCTCGACCTTCGGTCGTCGGGCGGTGCGCGATTGCTGGTGCGTTCGGAACGATCCGAGGGATTAGGCTGGCGCTGGCCCGATGGCAGGGCCGTGGTCAATGCCAGCGCTGAGCTGTCGGGCGGCGGCTTGCCCACGGCGACGATCAGCCTGCGCCAGACCGTTCCGGGCGCGCCGATGACGGGCTCGGCGACGATAGCGCCCTTTGTCGGCAATGGAGCACGCCTGGCGCTGGCCCCGGTCCGTTTCGGACCCGGACCGGGAAATCAGACGCTGGTGACGACCCGTGTGACGATGGACGGACCCCTGGCCGATGGTCGTATCGAGGGGCTCGACCTGCCGATCGAACTGGCGGTAGACAGCCGCGGCGCTCTTGCCCTCAACCGGTCCTGTGCTCCGCTGAGCTTCAGCCGGCTTGCCCTTGCCGGGACCGTGATCGGGCGATCGCTTTTGCAGCTATGCCCGATCGGCGGCGCGCTGGTGGGACGAACGGCATCGGGCCGGATGTTCGGCGGAGCGCGCATTGCGACGCCACGGCTTCGCGGGCGGGTCGGCGATCAGCCGCTCACGATGACCGCCCGGTCGATCGACGTTGCGGTGGCGCGACCCGGCTTTCGGGTCGACAGTCTGGCTGTCCGTCTCGGCGATCCTGCCAATCCCACGCGGCTGGACGTGGTGTCGCTCGATGGCGTCGTCAGCCCGGAAGGGCTCAGCGGTCGCTTCGAGGGAACCGCAGGCAAGCTTGCGGCGGTGCCGCTGCTGCTTTCGGAAGGCGCTGGAAAATGGGTGCTCGCCGGCAGCCGCCTCACCCTCGACGGCGGCATAAGGGTGGCGGACGCCGAAATCGGATCTCCGCGCTTTCACCCCCTCGCCGCCGATGATGTCCGGTTGACTCTGGACGGTGGCCGGATCGCGGCTACGGCAACTTTGCGGGAGCCGCGCTCGAACGAGCCTGTCTCTCGCGTCGCGGTGCGCCACGATCTTTCGACGAGCAAGGGCGAGGCGCTGCTCGATGTCGAACAATTGCGCTTTGGCAAGGCGCTGCAACCGGAAGCCGTCACGCCGCTTACCCTGGGCATGATCGCCAACGTCTATGGTTCGATTTCCGGGCAGGGGCGCATCCGTTGGGCTGACGGCGATGTTACCAGCGACGGAGAGTTTCGCACGGCGGGCACCAATTTCGCCGCCGCCTTCGGTCCGGTCACCGGCCTGAAAGGAGAGATCCGCTTCACCGATCTGCTGAGCCTCGTCACTGCGCCCGACCAGACCGTGACGATCGCCGAAGTCAATCCCGGCATCGCCGTCACCGACGGCGTGATCCGCTATCGCATATTTCCGGACCGCAAGCTGGCGATCAGGGACGGCATCTGGCCTTTTGCCGGTGGTACGCTCACCCTGGAGCCCACTGTGCTCGACATGGTGCAGCCCGTCGCGCGGCGTCTGACCTTCCGCATCGCCGGGCTCGACGCCGCGACGTTCGTTCAGCAACTCGAGTTCAAGAATATTTCGGTCACCGGTAAGTTCGACGGTGTGCTGCCGATCGTCTTCGATTCGAGCGGTGGCCGGATCGAGAATGGTGTGCTCGGCGTACGGCCGGGCGGAGGCACTTTGTCCTACGTCGGCGACGTGACCAACGCCAAGCTCGGGCGGACGGCGCGGATCGCTTTCGACGCGCTGAAATCGATGCGTTACGATCGGCTGACGATCGATCTCAACGGCAGCCTCGACGGCGAGATCGTCAGTCAGGTCCGTTTCGATGGGACCAATGACGAACCTGAGGAGACGGCGCGGCGAGGCGGCATCATCGGTCGGCTGCTCGCGCCGGTCACGCGCCTGCCGTTCCGGTTCAAGATCACGATCACGGCGCCCTTCCGCGGGCTGGTCAATTCCGCGCAGACCTTCGTCGATCCTTCGATCGTTTTGCGCAACACGATAACCGGGGCGGCCCAGCCTGCTTCGCCGACGCCGGGCCAGGCGTCCGTGCCGCTGGCCGCGCCGACCCTCATTCAGCCAAGGTAAAGCGAGAGCATGCGATGAACATCCCGAGATTGACGATGAAGCGTTGCAGTGCGAGCGTCGGGCTATGAAAAGGACGCTCTTCGTACCGATCGGCGGTTTCGGATCCGCGATACTGATGTGTTCCGGTCTTCTGCTGGCTGGGTGCATCCAGATCGCGGCTCCCGAGAAGCCGATCGAGATCAACCTCAACGTCAATGTTAAGCAGGAGGTGGTCGTGCGGCTTCAGAAGGACGCCGAAGACTTCATCTCCAACAACCCGGAGCTGTTTCCGCAATGATGAGCATGTTCAGAACCGTGATGATCGCCGCGACGCTCGCCGTCGCCGCTTCGCCCGCGCTCGCTGCGGATCCGATCGTCGAAAGCGGGCTTTCCTCCGGCGCGATCGGTGAGCAGTGGGATGGCTATATCGGCTTCGTACGCCCTGCGTCGGGCGAACTGAAGGCGGCGGTCGATGCGATCAATATCAAGCGCCGCGCCGGCTACACTCAGATCGCTGCCGCCCGCAACGTGACGGTCGACCAGTTTGCCCAGACCACCGCCTGCCAGACGCTTCGCGCGGTGAAGCCAGGACAGGCCTACAGGTTGAAGGACGGTGGCTGGCGGACGCGCAACGGATCGGAATCGATAACCCCCGATTATTGCGGGTAACTAATCCCTGTAACGGTGACCTGCCGGCCTTGGCCGTCACTGCGGTTGACTCAGGGGACCCCCCTTCCTAAAGGGGCCTCGCCTTGGCGGGGTCGCTCGTTGGCATGATGTCACCTTCCCGGCGAAAAGGAGAGGCGGCGACATGGCGACGGAAGATCCTGGACAAGACCCGGAAAGCGTGGGGGATCAGCGCCGTACATCGCTCGACGAGCGGTTGGAGGCTGCCCAGCATGCGGAAAGGGTCAGGACGGCGAGCACGCACAAAAAGCCCGAGAAGGGATATTCCCAGGGCAATCGCGTACTCACTGAACTGATCGCGGGAATCGTCGGCGGAAGTTTGCTGGGCTGGTGCTTCGATCACTGGCTCGGAACCAAGCCCTGGCTCCTATTGGCGATGCTGTTCCTCGGGATCGGCGTTGCCTTCAGGAACATCATACGGATTTCTCAGGAGCGCCCGGAATAGTTTCCGGACGCTTTTGGCATAAGCAGGGGTAAGGCAAGAGTGGCAGCCGAATCGGGCAAAATCGATCCGATGCACCAGTTCCTGATCGAACCGTTGTTCGGTCAGAATTGGGCGATTGCAGGCCATAACGTCGCTTTCACCAATTCCGCTCTGTGGATGGTGGTGACGCTGGCGGCGATGCTTTTGTTCATGGTCGGCGGCATGAAGCGTGAGCTCGTGCCCGGCCGTTGGCAGGCTGCTGTGGAAAGCTTCACCGGTTTCATCTCCGGGATGATGGCGACGAACATCGGGCCCGAGGGCAAGAAGTTCACCCCTTACGTCTTCTCGCTGTTCATGTTCATCCTGATCGGCAACATCATGGGCATGATGCCCGTCGGCATCGTCGGTGTGCATCCCTTCACGGTGACGAGCCACCTGACCGTGACCGGTGTTCTCGCCGTGATCAGTTTCGCGATCGTCCTCGTCGTCGGCTTCTGGCGCCATGGCTTCCACTTCTTCTCGCTGTTCGTGCCGCATGGCACGCCTGGCTACATGGTGCCGCTGATCTTCCTGATCGAGCTGTTCTCCTTTCTCATCCGCCCCTTCTCGCTGGGTCTGCGACTGTTCGTCGCGATGACCGCGGGCCACATCCTGATGAAGGTGCTCGCCGGCTTCGTGATCAACGGCATCAATGCCGGCGCGCTGACCGTCGCGATCGTCTCGATCCCCAGCTTCATCCTGATGATCGGTATCACCCTGCTCGAACTGCTGGTGTGCGCCATCCAGGCTTATGTGTTTGCACTGTTGACCTCGCTGTATCTCAACGACGCGATCAACCTGCACTGATTTCTACTGCAACGACTATCAACCCATTCAACGTTAAGGAGTTTATCATGGACGCAGAAGCCGCAAAGCTGATCGGTGCCGGTCTGGCCGCCATCGGCGTTGGCATGGCCGCGCTCGGCGTAGGCAACGTGTTCGGCTCGTTCCTCGAGTCCGCGCTGCGCAATCCGGCCGCTGCTGACGGCCAGCAGGGTCGTCTGTTCATCGGCTTCGCCGCTGCCGAGCTTCTCGGTCTGCTGGCGTTCGTCGTCGCGATGATCCTGCTCTTCGTCGCCTAACAGTTGGTTGTGGGGCCGGTTCGCCGGCCCCCCGAACTGCAGCAACGACAACAGGAAACATCCGATGCCTCAGATCGCCCAGATCGCCGCGACCTATGCTTCGCAGATCTTCTGGCTCCTGATCATCTTCGGCCTGATCTATTTCGTGATCGGGAAGGGGATGCTGCCGAAGATCGAAGCCACTGTCGAGGCGCGCGACCAGAAGATCGCCTCTGATCTCGCCGCTGCCGAGGCCGCTCGTGCCAAGGCCGACGAGACCGAAGCGGCGTATCGCGCCAAGATCGAAGAAGCCCGTGCTACGGTGCTGAAGGCGACGCAGGATGCCAAGTCGGCGGCTACCGCCGAGGCGGAACAGCGCGTCAAGGCGGCAGATGCCGAATTGGCGACCAAGGCGGCCGAGGCCGACGCTGTTCTGAAGGCTGCAAAGACCAGGGCGCTGGCCGAGATCGAAAGCGTCGCCGCCGAAGCCGCGCAGGAGATTGTTGCGAAGGTTTCTGGCATCGTGGTCGACAAGGCTGCTGCCCAGGGTGCGGTCAAAACCGCGCTCGCCGCCTGAACGGAGACGGGAATGTCAGTAAACGCCTCCCAACTGGTGGCCGAGAATCTCGCCGATGCGGCGTTTCTCGAAGGTATGCCTACCAATGTAAGTGCGGGCCATGCCGCAACGGGTGTCGAAGAGCATCACGTCGATCCGGCCGCGTTCGGTATGACGGCGACGGCTTGGGTCTCGCTGGCGATGATCATCGTCATCCTTCTCCTGCTTTGGAAGAAGGTGCCGGCGGTGATCGGCTCCACGCTCGACAAGAAGATCGCGTCGATCCGCGCGAATCTGGACGAGGCTGCCACGCTGCGCGCCGATGCCGAAGCGCTCAAGGCCGAATATGAAGCGAAGGCGAAGGCCGCCGCCAAGGAAGCCGAGGAATTGCTGGCGCATGCCCGTTCCGAAGCCGAATCGATCGTCAACCAGGCTCGCATCGATGCGGGTTCGCTGATCGAGCGGCGTGGCAAGATGGCCGAAGACAAGATCGCCGCCGCCGAGCGCGGTGCGATTGCCGAAGTCCGCGCGCGGGCTGCGAGCGCCGCAGCCGCAGCCGCATCGATGCTGATCGCGGAGCGTCATGACGCGAAGACCGACAAGGCTCTTGTCGATGACGCGATTAGCGAGTTGGCGATCGTCAAGCGCTGATCCATCGAGTCGGTGATTGAAAAAGGCCCGCCGAGCGATCGGCGGGCCTTTTTCGTCGGGATCGCCACAAGGCGACATACCACGGATGCAACCTTGCCTGTCCTTTTCGGGAAATTATTGACGGATAAGGTTGATATCAACATGCTCCGTGCATGTCGAAGCTGGTTCCGTACGATACGACTTTGCACGTCCGCGATCATTGCCTGTGCCTGTATGTCCAGCGGGCGGCGCGGTTGCTGGCGCGCAGGTTCGACGATGCTTTGCGCGAGGTGGGCCTGACCAATCAGCAATTCTCGCTGCTGATGTCGCTGAACCGCCCACAGCCACCGGGCATCGGTGCGGTGGCCGAACTGCTCGGGATGGATCGGACGACGCTGACGGCGGCGCTGAAGCCGCTCGAACGGCGGGGCCTGGCAAGAATTGCCGTCGACCCGATGGACCGTCGAGGCCGCACTCTCCTGCTGACCCAGGACGGCGAGCAGCTGTTGGCGCAGGCCGTTCCAATTTGGAATCATACCGATTCCACGCTGCGAGAGGTCATGGGCGATGTCGATCTCGGTCGACTGCGGGACGACCTCCGCGCGGTCGCGTGATGCGTCATCGGCAGCATTTACGAATTCCACACCGCTGACTCGCTAGAAGCGCGAACCATGGGCGCAATCGGCTGGATCTGGGCATGGCTGATGTTGTTGGGCGGGGTGCGCGGGTACCTGACGCACGTCCTGCCGGATACGCTCGTCTGGGCGATGCTTCTGTCCGGCGCGCTTGCCACGCCGATGTTATGGAATCGGGAGAACGGTGTGTTCGCGGTCATCGCGCCGTCCGGCGTCGTCCGTGGCGCGATGGCGGTGCTGATTCTGCTGACCGCCGGCATCACGCGTCCTGACGTGGTCATGGGGCTGTTGCCCGCCTGATCGGTGCGGATGACGGCTAAACGCGGTCCGGGGCGATCCCGACATTGCGGCGGGCATCCTCCCATCCTAGATCATGGCTGTGAGCGACACGATCCAGAGCGACCGGTTCAACGAGGAGAAGAGCGTCTTTACGGTGCGCGGCACCGATGCGCCCGATATCGAGGCCGGAATCGCTGCGATCCGCAATGTGCTGAAGACCCTGCCGACAAGGCCCGGCGTCTATCGGATGCAGGATGCGCGCGGAGATGTTCTCTACGTCGGCAAGGCGAAGGCGCTCCGCAACCGCGTCTCCAATTATACGCAGGTTTCGCGCCTCCCGAAGCGGCTCAACCGCATGGTGGCGCAGACGCGGTCGATGACGATCGTGACCACCAACAGCGAAGCCGAGGCGCTGCTCCTCGAGGCGCAGCTCATCAAGCGCTACCGCCCGCCTTACAACGTCCTGCTGCGCGACGACAAAAGCTTTCCCTTCATCCTGCTGCGGGAGGATCACGGCTTCCCGAGGATTCAGAAGCATCGTGGCGCGCGCCGCGCCAAAGGACAGTATTACGGTCCCTTCGCCAGCGCGGGATCGGTCACCCGTACGCTCAATGCGTTGCAGAAGCTGTTCCTGCTGCGCTCTTGCACCGATAGCTTCTTCGCCAATCGCGATCGGCCGTGCCTGCTGTACCAGATCAAGCGCTGCTCGGCGCCTTGTGTCGATCGGATCGACGCGGAATCCTATGGCGAGCTGGTCGACGATGCGAAGGCCTTCTTGTCCGGTAAATCGACGCAGGTGCAGAAGAAGCTCGGCGCGGCGATGAGCGTCGCAGCCGAGGCGATGGATTATGAGCTGGCGGCCGTCTACCGTGATCGCCTCCGAGCCCTGACCTTCATACAGGGCAGTCAAGCGATCAACGCGGAGGGTATTGCCGATGCCGATGTCTTCGCGCTTGCCTGCAAGGCCGGAACAGTCTGTATCCAGGCCTTCTTCATCCGCGGCGGACAGAATTGGGGCCATCGCGCCTTCTTCCCGGCACACACAGCCGATGTGCCGGATGCCGAGGTGCTCGCCAGTTTCCTGATGCAATTTTACGAAGAGGTCCCACCGCCGCGCCTCGTGCTTGTCGGGGATGAGCCTGCCGAGGCCGAGCTATTGGCCGAGGCGCTGAGCGAACGCGCAGGCCGAAAGGTTCAGATCAAGGTTCCGCAGCGCGGTGAGCAGCGCCGGCTGATGGAGCAGGCCCGCCGTAACGCCAGCGAGGCCCTGGATAGACGGCAGGCCGAATCCACCACCCAGGGACGCATCTTCCAGGAGATGGCCGACCTGTTCGAACTGGAAGGCCCGCCCGAGCGCATTGAAGTCTACGACAATAGCCATATCATGGGTACGAATGCCGTCGGCGCGATGATTGTTGCCGGGCCCGAAGGCTTTCGGAGAGGCAGTTATCGGAAGTTCAATATCAAGCGCCCCGAGACGGCCCCCGGCGATGACTTCGCGATGATGCGCGAGGTTCTGGAGCGTCGTTTTGCGCGACTTGAGAAAGAGGACCCCGATCGGCGGAGCGGCGAGTGGCCCAGCCTGTTGCTGATCGACGGCGGCAAGGGTCAGGTCAGCGCGGTCGCTGCTGTGCTGGAGGAGATGGGCGTGCAAGACGTGCCGATCGTCGGCATCTCGAAGGGCCCTGATCGCAATGCGGGCCGCGAGCATTTTCATCTGCCCGGCGGGCGGGAGGCGATGCTGCCGATGAACTCGCCCCTGCTCTTTCATCTGCAGCGCCTGCGGGACGAAGCGCACCGCTTCGCAATCGGCGCGCATCGGACCAAGCGCGCGGCAGCCTTTACCAGCAGTCCGCTCGACGACGTTCCCGGCATCGGCCCGGCTAGAAAAAAGGCGCTGTTGATGCATTTCGGCACGGCGAGGGCGGTCCGCGCCGCTTCGCTCGAAGACCTCGAACGCGCGCCCGGCGTTTCCAAGGCGATGGCACGCGCCATCCACGATCATTTCCACGCGGCCGACTGATGGACCCTAGCCGCTTCTCCTCGACATCTACGGAGCCGCCGTCGGAAACACAGATTCTGTTGACGATCGACACGGAATTGACCTGGCGGCCTGGCCCCGACTGGGACCGCTGGGAAACCGCCTTTGACCGCTCCTATGAGGCGGCGGGCGTGGGCGTAAGATATCAGCTTCGGGTATTGGCGCAATATGCGCTCAAGGCCTGTTTCTTCGTCGATCCGATGCCGGCTTGCGCGTTCGGGATCGAGCCGATCAAGCGGATGGTCGAACCGATCATCGAGGCGGGGCAGGAGGTGCAGTTGCATCTTCATCCGCTGTGGGTCGATGCTCGCGATGGGCAGACGCGCAGCGAGCGGCAACTAGCCCGCTACAGCTTCGACGAGCAGCATGACCTGATCAAGCGCGCTCGCGACATGCTGATGGAAGCGGGGGCGCCCGATCCCATTGCCTTCCGCGCCGGCAATTATTCGGCGAATGACGATACATTGCGCGCCTTGGCGGACCTCGGTTTTCGGTTCGACAGCAGTCATAACGGCCACCAGCATCCGTGGCCCAGCGCAATTGGCCTGCCGCGCGATCAGATCGCGCCGATCCTTTACCGGGGCATGATCGAGGTGCCGGTAACCCTCATTGCAGAGGGCCGCGGTTCGCGTCACCTGCAGATATGTGCGGTTTCGCTGGGCGAGATCAAGGCGGCGATCCTCCACGCCGGCGATCAGGGCTTGCCGATCGTCAACATCGTGACCCACAGTTTCGAGCTGGCGAACCGGGCGGGTACCGCGCCCAACAAGGTTCATGTGAAGCGTTTCGAGGATCTCTGCGCCTTCCTGTCGAAGGAGCGGAAGCGCTTCCCCACCGCCTTCTTCACCGAACTGGACGACCTGCCGCTCGACCGCCCTTCGGTCCTGCTGCCCAGCGCGGGGCTCCGCCGCATGGGCCGGCTGATCGAGCAGATCTGGTCGAACCAGGTCGAGGAAAGGGCATCCTGACCGGCCTCGGTCGCTTGCGTCCGACGCGGATCCACGGCTGAGCCCTGTCATGCAGATTCGCACCTCCGCCATCATCTGTTCGATGCGCGCGCATGGTGAACATGGCGCCATCGTCAGGGCTCTGACGCCCGATCATGGGCTCCTTGCCGGTTATGTGCGCGGCGGCCGTTCACGCCGGATCCGGCCGGTGGTGGTTCCCGGCAACCTCGTCGAAGCCGATTTTCGGGCGCGGACCGCCGAGCAACTGCCGGGGCTGACGGTCGAGCTGTCCCACAGCCGTGCCGGGCTGATGGCCGAACCTCTGGCGGCGGCGGCCATCGACTGGCTGGCGACGCTTACTGCCGTCGCGCTGGCCGAGGGGCAACCCCACCCCCAGCTTTACGAGGCGCTGGATGGGGTTCTGGCAGCGATCGAATATGCGCCCTCGGCGCGGGGCTGGGCGGCGTCTGCGGTTCGCTACGAACTGCTGTTGATGACTGAGCTCGGCTATGCGCTCGATCTCTCCGCCTGCACCGCGACCGGGGTGCGCGACGATCTTGCCTTCGTCAGTCCGAAGAGCGGGGCCGCCGTATCGCGTGCGGCCGGTGAACCCTATGCGGCTCGCCTGCTGCCGCTGCCTGCTTTCCTGCTCGACCCGACGGCTGAAACCGGTTGGCCCGACATCATCGACGCGATGCGGCTGACCGGGCATTTCCTGGCGCGCGATATCCTCGTCGACCGTCGTGCCGACGCCCTCGACGCACGCGAACGGCTGATCGAGCGCATTCGCAGACTCGCTTGAGCATCAAACCGATTGCGCGTGCGGACGCATCGGGGCAGTGGGGCGGCGACGATTTCACAAGAGAGGTTCGCCATGTTGATTGCCTTGCTGCCGGGGGACGGCATCGGTCCTGAGGTCATCGCCGAAGCGGTTCGCGTTCTCGACCGCGTCACCGACACGCTCAGCTTCGAAACGGCTGCGGTCGGCGGCGCGGCCTTCAAGAGCGAGGGCCATCCCCTCCCGCCCGCGACGCTCGATCTGGCGCGGCGTGCCAAGTCGATCCTGTTCGGCGCGGTCGGCGATCCGGATTGCGACAAGCTGGAACGCCATCTCCGTCCGGAACAGGCGATCCTAGGTCTCCGCAAGGAACTTCAGCTGTTTGCCAATCTCCGTCCGGCAACGCTGTTCAAGGAACTCGCCGACGCCTCGGCGCTGCGTCCCGAGGTTGCCGGTGCGATCGACATGATCATCATCCGCGAACTCAACGGCGACGTTTACTTCGGCGAAAAGGGCATGCGGAAGACCGCGTCCGGCCGCCGTGAAGGCTATGACGTGATGTCCTATAACGAGGACGAGGTCGCCCGGATCGCGCGTGTCGGTTTCGAAACCGCGCGGGCGCGTGGGGGCAAGCTATGCTCGGTCGACAAGGCCAATGTCCTCGAGACGTCGCAGCTATGGCGCGACGTCGTGATCGAGATCTCGACCGATTTCCCCGATATCGAACTGAGCCACATGTATGTCGATAATGCCGCGATGCAACTGGTCCGCAATCCTGGACAGTTCGACGTGATCGTGACCGGGAACCTGTTCGGCGATATCCTGTCGGACCTGGCGTCGATGTGCGCCGGCTCGATCGGCATGCTGCCGTCGGCCTCGCTCGATGCCAACCAGAAAGGACTCTACGAACCTATCCACGGTTCGGCGCCCGACATTGCGGGCCAGGGCAAGGCCAACCCGCTCGCGACGATCCTGTCGGCTGCGATGATGCTGCGCTATTCGCTCGGCATGGCGACGGAAGCCGACCGCATCGAGGCGGCGGTCGCCAGGGCGCTCGAAGGCGGCGCCCGCACGCCGGATCTCGGCGGCACGCTGACCACCGCCCAGATGGGCGATGCGGTGCTGGCGGCGCTTTGAGCGCCTATCGCTCTGGAAGCACCCGGAGGCCCTGCGCGACATCGTAACGGCCTCGCCTTTCGTCGGCGCGGCGCTTGCGGTCAGCGCCCCATCAGGGTCCTGGCGGCGGGCAGGTAGGTCCGACCGATGCGGATACGCTCTTCGTCGGTCAGGACCGCGTGCCACACGCCCATGCCGTCATGGCTCAATCGGGCGATTCGGTCGCGGCGGACGATCGTCGATCGGTGCAGCCGGATGAAGTGGACCGGATCGAGGCGCCGCTCCAGCTCGGTGATCGTCTGGTGGAGCAGGAAGCTTCGCTGGCCGAGGTGCAGACGCATATAGTCGCGCTCGGCCTCGATCCGGTCGATGTCCTGCGCTGCTATGCGAATCATTTCCGAGCGGTGCGGCACCCAGAATTCCTGGGCATATTCCGAGCTCTTCTCGGTCTTCACCGGTTCACGGCGGCGTTCGATAACGCGGGTGACGGCCCGCCCCAGCCGCTCCTGGGCGACCGGCTTCAGCAGATAGTCCGTCGCGGACAGGTCGAACGCGGTCACGGCATATTGGTCGAAGGCGGTGCAGAAGATGATCGCGGGCCGCATTTCGAATGCCTCGACGGCCTTGGCGACGCCGATTCCGTCCAGGCCGGGCATCGCGATATCGAGCAGCAGCATCTCCGGCTGAAGCGCTTCGATCAGACGGAGTGCGGCCTCGCCGTCGGAGGCCGTCCCGACAAGGTCGATCATCGGTTCGCGCGCGCATAGAATCTGAAGCCGCTCGATCGCGAGCGGCTCGTCGTCGACGACCAGGGTTCTTATCGGTGAATCAGACGCCATGCCGGATCAATGGCATGAAAATCGTCACGCCAAAACCACCATTGGGCAGTGGTCCGTACCGGCAGGCCGCAGCGTCGCCGAAGCGCGCCTTCAAGCGGTCCGCGACATTCTTCAGTCCGACACCGGTGCCTTGCAATGTCTGCTCATTGCCCAGGGCGTCGCCATCATCCTCGACGCTCAGCACCAGGCCCTCCGAATCCTCGCGAGCGGTGATCGTTACAGTGACGGGGCGCCTTGCCCGCGATACGCCGTATTTGATCGCGTTTTCCACCAGCGGTTGCAGGATCAGGCATGGCACGCACGCAGTGTTCAACTCTTGCGGAATCTTGATGTCGACGATCAGGCGCTCGGGAAAGCGCACCTCCTCGATGTCGAGGTAGAGGCGCTGCAGCCGGATCTCCTCGGCCAACACCACGTCTTCGGTCGGGTCCGCAGTCAGGCTCGTTCGGAAGAATGTCGACAGGTTGAGCACCATCTTTTCCGCCTCGTCGCGATGATCCTTGAGGATCAATGTCGATAGCGAATTGAGGGTGTTGAACAGGAAATGCGGATTTACCTGATAGCGCAGCGCCCGCAATTCGGCATCGCGCGCTGCGGCCCGGTAGCCCGCGGCGGCACGTTCGGCGGAGCGAACGGCGGCAGCATAGGTCAGCGCCAGGAACAGCGCACCCCAGGCAGCGAAAAAGAAATAGCCGTTCAGCGCCTGGTCGGCGATCTGGCTGAGGACGCCGACTTCCTTCTTCTTGTCGTAAAGATCGGTCGGCGGGCCGACCTGGATCATCACCGTGCCCGGCGTGGGCTCGGTTACGATCGGCATTGGAATGTTGATAGGTTTGGGGATCTCGATCTCGACAGGGGGTGGAACCGGGGCGGCCGGTGGAGGGGCCATGGGCTCATCGGGCTCGGGCACCGACGCTTCCGGTGGGGCAGGGGGAGCGGGAGGGGCGGGG
>Ga0209231_1000704_pt1 | contig 16503 bp, 14 predicted proteins | sample Deesub45470m_DNA_FD_188086 | JGI IMG/M metagenome (GOLD analysis project Ga0209231, IMG submission 188086) | Deep subsurface microbial communities from North Pacific Ocean - 450_OLKR46/470m Metagenome (SPAdes) (version 2) | ecosystem: Environmental > Terrestrial > Deep subsurface > Unclassified ... | reverse complement strand
GCTCCAGCAGGCTGGTGGCGGTCGATCGCTGGGTGCGGGGCGGGGGCAGGGCGGTGGTGCTGGCCGATCCGCTGCTGCGCTGGCCGTCCGACCTGCCCATGGGCGACCGTCGTCGTGCGCCCGCCACCAGCCTGCTGGAGCCGTTGCTGGGCCATTGGGGCTTTGCGTTCGACCGTATCGAGGACGGGGAGCGGCGCTGGTTCCTGCCGGACGGCGCCCTTCTCACCCTGTCGGGCGCGCAGATGGCGGAGGGCGGGGGCATGGTGCAACGCAAGCGGATCGGCCGGGGGGAGGTCGTGCTGTTGGGCGATGCGGACCTGATTGATGATCGGCTGTGGCTCGCTGATCCCGCCCGTCCGCTCGATCCTCGCGTCTGGAGCGCCGACACACCCGCGCGCGTCGTTCAATGGCTCGGCGCAGCGATCCCCGGCGACCGGCGCTGGATGCGCGAAGGGGCGGATGTGGTCGCGGCGCTGCGCTGGGCGATTCTGGCTGGGCTGGGCTGGGCGATGATGGGTGCGGGGCTGTTGCGCAGGGTCAGGCCGGGCGGCGACACGAGAACAAAGAAGGTATATCCCGAAGGAGAAGCGCCAGAAAGCGGTTGATCCCATTTTTGACCGGGTTTTCCCGGTAAATCCCGAAAATTCCCTTTGCAGCCCAGCCCATGCTTGATAGGTAATCTCGCATTGGGGTTCATCAGGCGTTGATCAGTCCTGTGCATCGGGATTCGCGATCGCGGTTCCGTGGGCAGGAAATCTGTGCCCCATGGAAAAGGGGCCGCTAGTCGCCGTGTCGGACGCAATTCTCTATTCAGGCAACGCAATCAGCGTCGCGGACGGCAAAGGCCGGTTCGTGCTGCCTCTGGAGATGCGCAAGCAGGTCAAGCAGGCCAGCGGCGGCGAGAACCGGCTGTGCCTGTCGATCCACATGGCCAATGGCTGCGCCACCGGCTTTGGCCTGTCGCACAAGCAGTTCCTGTTCGATGAAGTCGCCGAACTGGAACGGCTGGCGCGTGAGGCGAACCGCCCCTTCAACGGCGATCTGGAGCGTGAAAACCGCCTGAGCATGATCGAAGACGTGAATTTCGACGATGGCGGCCGCTTTTTCCTGCACCCCGATATCAAGGAAGAAGTGGGCATTACCGACGCGGTCGTATTTCTGGGCGTAGGCCTTTATTTCCAGCTCTGGGATCCTAAGGCGCTGGTCGCCAGCCCCGATCGTCCGGCAGTCATCCGCAACAAGGCGAAGCGCTGGCTCGATGCGCGCGCGGCAGAGGGCGGCAAGTGACCGAGACCGTTCCGCATATCCCCGTACTGCTGGACGAAGTGCTGGAAGCCCTGGCCATTGCGCCGGGCGAAACCCATGTCGACGGCACCTTCGGCGCGGGCGGCTATTCGCGCGCCATGGCGGGCAAGGGCGCGCGCGTCATCGCCTTTGATCGCGACCCCGATGCGATCCGCGAAGGCCAGGCCGTCGCGGCGGCGAACGACATCCTGCTGATCGCGGGCGAGTTTTCGCGGATGCGCGAATTGCTGGCCGAACAGGGCATCGAGTCGGTGTCGGGCCTGACGCTCGATATCGGCGTATCCTCGATGCAGCTCGACCGGGCCGATCGCGGCTTTTCCTTTCAGGCTGACGGTCCGCTCGACATGACGATGAGCCAGGCGGGCATGAACGCTGCCGATTTCCTGAACGAAGCGGCCGAAGAAGAGATTGCCGACGTCATCTATCGCTATGGCGACGAGCCGCGGTCGCGCCGGGTCGCCCGCGCGATCGTGATGGCGCGTCCGCTGGAGCGGACGGCGCAGCTTGCCAGCGTCGTGCGCCGCGCGCTGGGCCACAAGCCGCATGACAAGAAAGACCCCGCCACCCGTACCTTCCAGGCGATCCGCATTCATGTGAATCGCGAACTGGAGGAACTGGAGCGCGGGCTGGAAGCGGCCGAGGCGCTGCTGGAGGAAGGCGGTCGCCTGGCGATCGTCACCTTCCACAGCCTGGAGGACCGCATCGTCAAACAGTTCCTGCGCAATCGCAGCGGGGGCGAGGGGGGCGGATCGCGCCATATGCCCGAAAAGCAGGCGAGCGCTGCGCCGACCTTTGCCAAGCCGGCCAAGGCGGTGCGGGCCGGTGAAGCGGAGTTGGCGCGCAACCCCCGCGCCCGATCCGCCACTTTGCGCAGCGCCGTCCGCACCGCTGCCCCCGTTGCCCAATCCCCCGTTATCCCGTCCGCCCGGAGTGCCCGTCCATGATCGCCGTCAAGAGGTTGCAGAGCCTGATCTGGGTGATCCTGGTCGCGCTGGGCGCGCTGGGGGCCTATATGGTGTCGCTCAAGGTCGCGACCGAGCGCAACGAATTGATGCGGGTGCGCGCGCAGATCGCGCGGACGCAGGGCGACATCCGCTATCTGGAAACGGAATTCAGCGCGCGCGCCTCGATGCGGCAGCTGGAAAGCTGGAACCAGCATGATTTCATGTATGGCACGCCGACCGCCGGACAATATCTGGCGGGTGAGCGCGCACTGGCGCAACTGGACGGGGTGCAGCCCAATGGCCCCGACTATGTCGCGCCACCCGTGATGGTGGCGATGGTGGAAACCCCCGCCGACCTGCCGTCCGCCCCGCAGGCCGCACCTGCGAGCCCCGCCGCGACCCAGATCCGCAGCGACATCGCCGTCATTCGCGAAGCCCATGCCGCCGACAATGTCGAGAAATTGGCCAAGGCCACGCCGCCGCGGACGCCTGCGGTGCAGGCCAAGGTCGATGCCGATGTGTCGAAGCCCAATCCGGTCGCGCGCAAGGCGGAACGGATGGCGATGCTCGATGCCAAGCTGCTGGATGACAGCACGCTGGGCGATTTGAGCGCGAAGGCGGCGCGCGAACGCAAGAAGGGGGCGCGCTGATGGCCACGATCATCGTCCAGCCCGGCCATGCCCGTGTCGGGCGGCAGCGCGTCAGCCTGACCGCCGTTGCGCATAACCGACTGATGCTGTTGCTGATCCTGTTCATTCTCATCACGCTGATCGTGATCGGGCGGCTATTCTGGGTCGGCATCTTCACGCAGAGCGGCCAGGGCGACGATGCGCTGTCGGCTTTTTTGCCTGCGCGCGCCGATATCGTCGATCGCAACGGGGTGCCATTGGCGCGGACGATGGATGCCTATTCAGTGGCGGTGCGCCCGTCCAAGCTGATCGGCGAACCGGCTGAACTGGCGCGCAAGCTGCACGAAATCTTCCCCGACGAAGCCGAGGCAGTCTTCTACAAGAAGCTGACCGGCAAGGGTTGGGCCTATCTGCGCCGCCGCGCGCTGCCCGAACAGGTGGCGGCGGTGAATGCGCTGGGCGAAATCGGCATCGAATTTCCGCGCGAAAAGGAACGGCTCTATCCGCAGCGGACTTTGGCAGCGCATGTGCTGGGCTTTGCGCCCAACGCCAACGGCGTCGGCGGGATGGGCGTCGAATCGGCCTTCAACGATCGGCTGACCGACGCGACGCTGCGCGGCCAGCCCTTCGCCATTTCGATCGACAGCCGGGTACAGGGCGCGCTGGAAAGCGAGCTTTATGCGCAGATGGTGTCGCAGCGCGCCCGTGGTGCGGGCGGGATCATATTGGACGTCAACACCGGCGAAGTGATCGCCATGGCCTCCATCCCGGTGTTCGACCCCAACAAGCTGCAAAATTATGCGGGTAAGAGCTGCAGCCAGTCGCCCCTGTGCAACCAGATCGTGCAGGCGCGCTACGAATTGGGTTCGACCTTCAAGCCGCTGTCGATCGCCGCCGCCATGGACAAGGGTGTCGTGACGTCGATGAGCAAGCGCTATGATGCGACCGCGCCGATCGCCATCGCCGGGTTCCGCATCAAGGACGACCACGCCATGGGGCGCTGGATCAACGTGCCGGAAACATTGGTCCATAGTTCCAACATCGCGACCGCGCGCATCGCCGACGAACTGGGGGCGGCCCCGTTGCAGGACTTGTTCCGCGCCCTGCATTTCGACCAGCGCGCGCCGATCGAACTGAAGGAGCGCGCCGGGACGCTGTGGCCCGCCAATTGGGGACGGATCACGACGATGACCGTATCCTATGGCCATGGCATCGCGGTGACGCCGCTGCATCTGGCCAGTGCCTATGCTGCGCTCGTCAATGGCGGGATGTGGCGGCCCGCGACGTTGCGCAAGCTGGATGCGGACGATGTGCCGCAGGGTCGCCGCGTTTTCACCGCCGCAACGAGCGCGCGGATGCGCCAGCTGTTGCGGATGATCGTGTCGGAGGGTACAGGACGCAGCGCCGACGCCAAGGGTTTCCGGGTGGGTGGCAAGACGGGCTCCGCCGAGAAGCCCGAAGAAGGTCGCTATAACAAGAGTTCGCTGGTGACGACGTTCGCCTCTGCCTTTCCGATGGATAATCCCCGCTATGTCGTCCTGGCGATGATGGACGAGCCCAAGGGCAATGCGGAGACATTCGGCCTGCGCACCGCCGCCTGGACCGCATCGCCCGTGGTCAAGCGCGTGGTCGAACGGGTCGGGCCGATGCTGGGCGTGATGCCCGATGAGCGCCGCGACGTGGATATTTCGGACCTGATGCCGCTGCTGTGGAAGGCCAAGGGAGAGAGCGAATGACACGGCTGGGTTCCCTGATCGACGGTCTGGACGCTCATGTCGGGGCGGACGCCGACCTCGACCGCAATGTCACGGGTTTCGCGATCGACAATCGCAAGGTCGCGCCGGGCACGATCTTTGGGGCGTTTCAGGGGCTGCGCGTCAATGGCGAGGATTATATTGCCGATGCGGTGAAGGCGGGCGCGATCGCCGTGGTCGCCCGGCCGGAAGCGGTGGTGGAGGGCGCGATCCATATTGCGCACGCCAATCCCCGTCGCCTGTTCGCGCAGCTGGCCGCCCGCTATTTCGCGCCTTTCCCTGATGTGACCGTGGCCGTGACCGGCACCAACGGCAAGACGTCGACGGTGGAACTGGCGCGGCAATTGTGGCGGATGATGGGGCATCATGCCGCCTCCATCGGCACGCTGGGCGTCACGACGTCGGTCGATCAGGTTTCTACGGGTTTGACGACGCCGGACATCGTCACCTTCCTCGCCAACATGTCGGGCCTGCGCCGCGAAGGCGTCAGCCATGCCGCGTTCGAGGCGTCGAGCCATGGGCTGGACCAATATCGGACCGAAGGATTGCCGGTCGTCGCGGGCGCGTTCACCAACCTGTCGCGCGACCATCTCGATTATCATGGCGATATGGACCGCTATTTCGACGCCAAGATGCGGCTGTTCGATGAAGTGGTCGCGGCCGATGGCGCGGCGGTGGTGTGGGCCGATGACGCCTGGTCGGACAAGGTGATTGCGCGGGTCGCGGCGCGGGGCCTCAAACTGCTGTCGGTCGGCGAGAAGGGGGAAGCGCTGCGCCTCGTCTCGCGCACGCCGACGCAATTGGGGCAATTGCTGGAGATCGAGGTCGAGGGCAAAAGCTATACCGTCAACTTGCCGCTGATCGGCGCCTATCAGGCGGCCAATGCGCTGACGGCGGCGGGGCTAGTCATCGCGACCGGCGGGGACGTGGCCAAGGTGCTGGAATTGCTGGGCCGGGTGCAGCCCGTGCGCGGCCGTCTCGAACGGGCCGTCATCAGCCGGACGGGCGCGCCGGTCTATGTCGATTATGCGCATACGCCCGATGGCCTGAAAGCCGCGATCGAAGCGCTGCGCCCGCACACAAAGGGGCGACTGATCGCGCTGTTCGGCGCAGGCGGGGACCGGGACGCGGGCAAGCGGCCGTTGATGGGGCAGGTTGCGGCGGAACTGGCCGATCATGTGATCGTGACGGATGATAATCCCCGCTCCGAAGAACCCTCCGCGATCCGTGCCGCCGTGATGGCGGGCGCGCGAGGAGCCGAGGAAATTGGTGGGCGACGTGCCGCTATTGCCGCCGCGATCGCGCTGGCGGGCAAGGACGACATCGTGCTGCTGGCCGGCAAGGGGCATGAGCAGGGCCAGATCATCGGCGACCGGGTGCTGCCCTTTGACGATGTCACCGTGGCGCGGGAGTGCGCGGAGTGAGCCTGCCATCCGTCCTCCGTTCGGTTCGAGCTTGTCGAGAACTATGCGCTGCCTTCTCGACAGACGCTTCTCGAAGCTGCTCGAAGCTGCTCGAAGCGAACGGGGAGGAGGGCGCGTGACGGAGCCATTGTGGACCTCCGCAGACATCGCTCAGGCAACGGGCGGCGCCGCGTCGGCGCCGTTTGCCGTTTCGGGCGTGGCGTTCGACAGCCGTGAAGTCACGGATGGCGACCTGTTCGTCGCGATGAAGGGCGAGGCGACCGACGGGCATAAGTTCCTCGACAAGGCCTTTGCCCAGGGCGCGGCCGGGGCGATCGTCAGCGAGCCGGTGGATCATCCCCATATATTGGTGCCGGACAGCGCCGTCGCGCTCGAAGCGCTGGGCCGCGCGTCGCGCAAGCGCACGAGTGGCAAGGTGATCGGCGTCACTGGATCGGTCGGCAAGACTGGGACCAAGGAAGCGCTGTTCCAGGCGCTCGACCGCGCGCATCCGGGCGAGGTTCACCGTTCGGTCAAAAGCTACAACAACCATGTCGGCGTGCCGCTCAGCCTGTCGCGGATGCCGCGCGGGGCGGCGTTCGGCGTGTTCGAAATGGGCATGAACCATGCGGGCGAACTGGCCGCGCTGACCCGGCAGGTGCGGCCCCATGTCGCGATCGTCACCGCCATCGCGCCCGCCCATATCGAATTTTTCGGCACCGAAGCGGCAATCGCCGAGGCCAAGGCCGAGATTTTCGAGGGGCTGGAGCCGGGCGGCACCGCGATCATCCCCTATGACAGCCCGCATGTGGCGCTGCTCTACAACAAGGCCGAGCGTCATGCCGGGCGCATCCTGACCTTCGGCACCAGTCCGCAGGCCGACATCCATGCGCGCGAAACGGTGCCCGCGCCGGGTGGTGGCACGCTGGTCACGGCCAAGCTGCCCGATGCCGAACTCTGCTTCACGGTCGCCGCGCCGGGCGAACATTGGGTGTCCAACGCGTTGGCGGTGCTCGCGGCGGTCGATGCGGTTGGCGGTGATCTGGCCGCGGCGGGGCTGGCGCTGGCCGAGATGCCGGGCTTGCCGGGCCGGGGCGAGCGGCGGACCGTCTCGGTTGGCGGCGGCACGGCGTTGCTGATCGATGAAAGCTATAACGCCAATCCGCTGTCGATGGCGGCGACGTTGCGGCAACTCGGCCGCGAGACGGCCGACCGGCGTCTGGCGGTGCTGGGCGGAATGCGCGAATTGGGCAGTCGCAGCGCGGAACTCCATGCCGACATCGCGCCTGTGCTGCGCGACAATGGGATCGACTACGTCATTCTGGTCGGCATGGAAATGCAGCCGCTAGCCGATGCGCTGGACGGTGTGCTGCCCTTCGCGCATGTCACCGATACGGCGAGCGCCATCCCCCTTATCCAAACTGAACTGCGCGCGGGCGACGCGCTGCTGGTCAAGGGATCGAACGGCATCGGCCTGTCCCGGCTGGTCGCGGCCCTTGCCGACGGAGAACAAGACTGATGCTATACTGGCTTGCCCAGACGATGGATTTCGAGGGTATTTTCAACCTCATCCGCTATTTGTCCTTTCGCGCGGGCGCGGCGATCTTCACCGCGCTCATCATCGGTCTGGTGATCGGCCCCAAATTCATCGGCTGGCTGCGCGTCCGCCAGGGCAAGGGGCAGCCGATCCGCGATGATGGCCCGCAGACGCATCTGGCCAAGCGGGGCACGCCGACCATGGGCGGGCTGATGATCCTGACGTCCATGATCATTTCGGTGCTGCTGTGGATGGACTTGTCTTCCACCTATGTCTGGGCCTGCCTGTTCGTGACGCTGGGCTTTGGCGCGATCGGTTTCCTCGACGATTATGACAAGGTGACCAAGGCCAGCCACAAGGGGCTGTCGGGCAAGATGCGGCTGGCGTTCGAGTTCCTGATCGCGGGCGTCGCGGCATGGATGATCGTCAACAGCCATGGCAATACCGCGCTCTACGTGCCCTTCTATAACGGCCCGGCGATCGAGCTTGGGCCCTTCTATTTCTGCTTTGCCGCCTTCGTGATCGTGGCGTTCGGCAATGCCGTGAACCTGACCGACGGCCTCGATGGCCTCGCCACCATGCCGGTCATCATCGCCTGCTTGGCCTTCATGCTGATCGTCTATCTGGTGGGCCGCGCCGACTTCGCGGAATATCTGGGCATTCCGCATGTGCCGGGCGCGGGCAACCTGACGATATTGTGCGGCGCGATCATCGGCGCGGGGCTGGCCTTCCTATGGTTCAACGCGCCGCCTGCCGCCGTGTTCATGGGCGATACGGGCAGTCTGGCGCTGGGCGGGACGATCGGCGTGATTGCGGTGACGGCGCATCATGAGATCGTGCTGGGCATCATCGGCGGCCTGTTCGTCGTGGAGGCGCTATCGGTGATCATCCAGGTGTTCTTCTACAAGCGCACGGGCAAGCGCGTGTTCAAGATGGCGCCGATCCATCATCATTTCGAGCAATTGGGCTGGGCCGAGCCGACCGTGGTGATCCGCTTCTGGATCATCGCCTTCGTGCTGGCGCTCGCCGGTCTTGCGACGTTGAAGCTGCGATGATCGTTTCGGAGGTCTTTGCAGGCAAAACCTATGCGGTGCTGGGGCTGGCGCGGTCCGGCCTTGCCACGGTCGAAACGCTGCTGGCCAGCGGGGCGAGGGTTGTGGCCTGGGATAGCCAGGAAATGGCGCGCGCGGCTGCTATAGCCCTTGGCCGTTCGTCTCGAGCGAAGTCGAGAGACGATTGCGCAGAGCAGGGTTTCTCGACTTCATCCCAACGGGATGAAGTTTATCCTGAGCGCCTGCCTTGGCAAGCAGTCGAAGGGCTCGAAACGAACGGAATTTTGGAAATCGGCGATCCGATGGAGATCGACCTGACCGGTTTCGACGGCATCGTCGTGTCGCCGGGCGTGCCGCTCAATCGGCATCCCATCACGATACGCGCCAAGATTGCGGGCGTGCCGATCATCGGCGACATCGAATTGTTCGCGCTCGCCCGGCCAACGTTGCCGCCGCACAAGGTCGTCGGCATCACCGGCACCAATGGCAAGTCGACCACGACCGCGCTGATCCACCATATCATCGAACAGGCAGGCTATCCGACCACCATGGGCGGCAATATCGGCTTGCCGGTGTTGGGCCAGCCGCCGCTGGAGCCGAACCTGCAGGGCGTGGGCGTCTATGTGCTGGAACTGTCCAGCTATCAGATCGACCTGACCTATAGTCTGGATTGCGATGTCGCGGTGCTGCTCAACATCACGCCCGATCATCTCGACCGCTATAATGGCTTCGAAGGTTATGTGGCGAGCAAGGCGCGGCTGTTCGCGATGCAGTCGGGGGGCCATGTCGCGGTGATCGCGACCGAGGATGAACCGAGCCGATCCATCGCTGAAAAACTCCGTCATTCCAGCGCAGGTTGGAATCCCACTTCTTCTTCTTCGGCAACGGACGAAAAGAGAGATCCCAGCGTTCGCTGGGATGACGTGATTGAGGTTGGGGTTAGAGACATCGATCCCGATACCCAATTGGGCTGGCCCGCTTTGCAAGGGCCGCACAACGCGCAGAACGCTGCTGTGGCGATCGCCGTTGCCAAGGCGCTCGATATCGATGACGCGACGCTCGCCAATGCTCTCGTTAGCTATGCTTCGCTTCCCTACCGGATGCAGGCGGTGGCGACCCGTAACGGCGTTCTTTACGTCAACGACAGCAAGGCGACCAACGCCGCCTCCACGGCGCCGGCACTCGCCGCCTGGCCCGCAAAGGACGGCCGCCCCCGCATCCACTGGATCTTGGGCGGCGTCGCCAAGTCCGACAATCTCGACGAATGCGTGCCCCATTTCGCCAATGTCGCCCATGCCTATACGATCGGCGAAGCGGGGCATATGTTCGCCGACCTGCTGCGCTCCTCTATGGCGGTGGACGATAGCGAGATGCTAAGCGCCGCCGTCCGCCGCGCCGCGCGCATCGCACAGCCCGGCGACGTGATATTGCTCTCGCCCGCTTGTGCCAGTTTCGACCAGTTTCGCGATTTCGAGGCGCGCGGCGATGCGTTCGTCGCCGCCGTCGCGGCGCTCGACTAGATGGCATCGGGGGACAGGGCATGAACAGGGAAGGGACGACGCGCATGTCTAGAGCTGGCGACTTGGTGAAAGGGTTTCGCACCCGCACCGTGCCGCGCGAACGCACCGCGCTCGCCATCTGGTTCTGGGAGATCGACCGCGTCCTCCTGTCGCTGATCGTTGCGCTGATGGCGATCGGGCTGGTGGCGGTGGCCGCTGCCTCGCCGGTGGCCGCGATCGATCGGTCGACGGCGCAGATTGCGGTCAATCCGCTCGTCTATTTCTATCGCCAGCTCTTCTTCGTGCTGCTTGGTCTGCCGATCATGCTGGTCATCTCCATGCTGCCCCGGCCGCAGGCGCGGCGGCTGGCGACCTTCATGGCTATGTTCTTCTTCGTGATGCTGCTGGTGGTGCCGCTGCTGGGCAGTACGGTGAACGGGGCGAAGCGGTGGATCGACTTGCCGGGCTTCCGTTTCCAGCCGTCGGAGTTTCTCAAGCCCGCTTATGTGGTGACGCTGGCCTGGTTGCTGTCGCTGCGCGGCAAGGACCAGACTTTGCCCGTCATTCCGCTGACCGGCGTGACCACGGCGCTGATCGCGCTCGTCCTGATGCGCCAGCCCGATTTCGGCCAGACGGTGATCTTCTGCGCCTGCTGGGGCGTGTTGCTGCTGTTGTCGGGCGTGTCGATGCGGGCGATCGGCGCGCTGATCGGCGCAGGCCTCGCGGGGTTGGTCGCGGTCTATATGTTCTATGAAAATGGCCGTCAGCGTTTCAACGACTTCCTGGGCATCGGCGTGGACGAGAGTGCGGGGCCGGACCAGACCGACCTTGCCTTCCGCACCATCACCCATGGCGGCTTTACCGGCGTCGGGCCTGGCGGGGGGCAGCATAAGTTTCGCCTGCCCGAAGCGCATACCGATTATATCTTTTCGGTGATTGGCGAGGAGTTCGGGCTGCTCGCCTGCATCGCCATTGCCTGCGTCTATCTGGCCATCATCGTGCGGGTGCTGCTGCGCCTGCTGGACGAGGAGGATGTGTTCACCATTTTGGCCGCGGCGGGCCTCACCACCCAGTTCGGATTGCAGGCGATCATCAATATGGGCGTCAATGCGCAGATATTTCCGTCCAAGGGCATGACGCTGCCCTTTATCAGCTATGGCGGCTCCTCTATGCTCGCGCTTTGCATCGGCGTCGGCCTGTTGCTCGCCTTCACGCGACGCAACCCCTTCATGGGTCGGCATACGGTCGTCAAATGGAGTGGTCGATGAGCATTTCCCGTCACTTCGTCCTGGCCGCTGGCGGGACGGGGGGTCATATGATTCCCGCGCATGCGGTTGCCGAAGAGCTGATGGCGCGCGGCCATCATGTCGCTTTGGTTACCGATGAGCGCGGCGCGAAGATTCCCGGCATCTTCGACCGGGCGCAAGTCCATATCATGCCAGCGGGGCGCATGACGAAGAACCCGGCAAGCTGGCCAGGGGCGTTGAAGGCGATCCTCGCCGGGCGCGCCATGTCGCGGCGGTTGAACGAGACGTTCCGGCCCACCGCGGTCGTCGGCTTCGGCGGTTATCCTGCGATGCCGGCCTTGCTGGGTGCCCTGGCCGACGGCATTCCGACCGCGATCCATGAACAAAATGCGGTGCTGGGGCGGGTCAACCGTCTCCTCGCCGGGCGGGTCGATGCGATCGTGACGGCCTATCCGGGGGTCGAGCGGCTCAAGCCCAGATATGACGCGAAGGTCCATCTGATCGGCAATCCGGTGCGCGAGGAGGTGAAAGCCCTGCGCGACGAGGATTTCCCGGCGCTGACCGAGGAAAGCGTGTTCCGGGTGCTGGTGATCGGCGGCAGCCAGGGGGCGTCCATCCTGTCGAGCGTCGTGCCCGAAGGCCTGTCGATGCTGCCGGTCGCGCTGCGTCGGCGGTTGCAGGTGACGCAGCAATGCCGCGCCGAGGATATCGACCGGGTGCGCAAAACCTATGCGGAGATGGAAATCCCCGCCGACCTCGCCACCTATTTCAACGATGTGCCGGAGAAATTGGGCTGGGCGCATCTGGTGATCGCGCGGGCAGGGGCTTCGACGCTGGCGGAACTGACCTGCGCCGGGCGGCCCGCGATCCTGATCCCCTTGCCCAGTGCGATGGACGATCACCAGACCGCCAATGCGCGCGAGATGACTGATGCGGGTGGTGCGCGCACCATCACGCAGGCGCGCTTTACCGCCGTCGAACTGGCCAAGCAGATGCAGAAGATGGCGATGGAGCCGGGCGCGTTGCAGAACGCCGCCAAGCGCGCATGGGGCTGCGGCCGTCCCAATGCGGCGCGCGACATGGCGGACCTGCTGGAAAGCATCGGCCATGCGCCGATCGTCAACGATCCGGTGCGGGTCGGGCCGATGCCGACGACGCTGAATCTGGCGGGGGTTCCGGCGTGATGGCTTCCCTCTTCCGTCATGCCAGCGAACGCTGGCATCCCACTTATTCTTTCTCCGTCGCTCTTGAAGAAAAGAGAGATCCCAGCCTGCGCTGGGATGACGGTATTGTTTCGGAGATTATCGCATGAAGGGTGTCGGCACGGACATCGGCACGATCCATTTCATCGGCATTGGCGGCATCGGCATGTCGGGGATTGCCGAGGTGATGCACAATCTGGGCTATGATGTTCAGGGATCGGACGTGGCCGAAGGCTATGTGGTCGAAGGACTGCGCGCCAAGGGCATAAGAGTGATGATCGGCCATAAGGCGGAAAATCTGGGCGACGCCGCTGTCGTGGTGACGTCCACCGCGATCAAGCGCGGCAACCCGGAGGTCGAGCTGGCGCTGGAAACGCGCGTGCCGGTCATCCGTCGCGCCGAAATGCTGGCCGAGCTGATGCGTTTGAAATCCACCGTTGCCGTCGCGGGGACGCATGGCAAGACCACGACGACGTCGATGGTCGCGGCCTTGCTGGACGCGGGCGGGGTGGACCCGACGGTCATCAATGGCGGCATCATCAACAGCTATGGCTCCAACGCGCGGCTCGGCAATAGCGACTGGATGGTGGTGGAGGCCGATGAGAGCGACGGCAGCTTCCTGCGGCTGGACGGCACCATCGCGGTCGTCACCAATATCGATCCCGAACATCTCGACCATTATGGCGATTTCGACCGGGTGAAGGACGCTTTTGTCGAGTTCGTCGGCAATGTGCCTTTCTATGGCGCGGCGCTGCTGTGCCTCGACCATCCCGAAGTGCAGGCGATCCTGCCGCGGGTGCAGGACCGGCGGATCGTGACCTATGGCTTTTCGGCGCAGGCCGATATTCGCGGCGACAATGTGGTGAGCTTCCCCGGCGGCAACCGTTTCGACATTCAGGTGCGCGAGCGCGATGGATCGACGCGGAAGATCGAGGGGATCGAGATGCCGATGCCCGGCCGTCACAATGTGTTGAACGCGATGGCGGCGATCGGCGTGGCGCTGCACATGGGGATCGACGATGCGACGATCCAGACGGGCTTCGCCAAGTTTGGCGGGGTCAAGCGGCGCTTTACCAAGGTCGGCGAGATTGTAGTCGGGGATGGCAGCGCCATCGTGATCGACGATTATGGCCACCATCCGGTCGAGATCAAGGCCGTGCTGGCAGCGGCGCGCGAAGGCGCGCAGGGCCGCGTGATCGCCGTGGTCCAGCCGCATCGCTTTACGCGACTGCGCGATTTGATGGATGATTTCCAGCAAGCGTTCAACGATGCGGACTTGGTTTACGCAACGCCCGTCTATACCGCTGGCGAGCAGCCGATCGAGGGTGTGGACAGCGCCGCGCTGGTCGCGGGGCTCAAGCGCCGGGGGCATCGCCATGCCTCGACCGTAGCTGATATGGACGAACTGGTCGATGCGATCGCCGCCGACATCCATCCGGACGACATGATCGTCTGCCTGGGCGCGGGCGACATTACCAAATGGGCGGCGGGGCTGGCGGCAGCGGTGTCCGCCAAGGTCAAGGAAGCGGTCTGATGTTCGAACTGTTCGCCGTTGGCCTGGAAATGCAGAAGCGGATGATCGACGTGCAGATGCAGGGCGTCGAAGTCGCGCGCGACATGATCGATGCCGCACAGCAAAACGTACAGGCAGGCATGGCTGCAACCCCGGCGCAAGAGGCTGGCATTAAGTCCATGAAAAAATGGATGAATATGTGGGGAGTGCGCGGTTGAGCCTGACCCTTCCTGCTGTCCGTGGCACGATCAAGCCCGATGCGCCGCTGGCCCCGCTCGTCTGGTTCAAGGCGGGCGGCGCGGCGCAATGGCTGTTCGAGCCGAAGGATGCGCAGGACTTGTCCGATTTGCTGTCCGCGCTCGATCCGGCGGTGCCGGTGATGGCGATCGGCCTTGGTTCCAACCTGATCATACGCGATGGCGGTGTGCCGGGCGTGGTGGTGCGGCTGGGCAAGCCGTTCGCGACGGTGGAGGCGCTGGACGCCACCACCTTGGTCTGTGGCGGCGGGACGTCGGGCATTCTCGTGTCCTCGACCGCGCGGGACAAGGGGATAGCGGGCCTCGAATTTCTGCGCTCCATCCCCGGCACGGTCGGCGGGTTTGTGCGGATGAATGGCGGTGCCTATGGTCGCGAGACATGCGACATTTTGGTGTCGTGCGACGTGGTGCTGCGGTCGGGCGAGCGGGTCACGCTTTCCAAGGATGAACTGGGCTATAGCTATCGCCACTCGACGCTGCCGGCAGGGGCTGTCGTGGTCAGCGCGACCTTTCGCGGCGAACCGGGCGAACCCGCTGCGATCCAGGCGGAGATGGACAGGATCGCCGCTGCGCGCGAAGCCAGCCAGCCGCTGCGCAGCAAGACCGGCGGATCGACCTTCAAAAACCCCGATGGGCACAAGGCCTGGGCGCTGGTGGATGAGGCGGGTTGCCGCGGGCTGCAACTGGGCGGCGCGCAGGTGAGCGAGAAGCACACCAATTTTCTGCTCAACCTGGGCGACGCCACCAGCGCGGATATCGAAGCGCTGGGCGAAGAAGTGCGGCGGCGGGTGAAGGACAAGAGCGGCGTGGAACTGGAATGGGAAATTCAGCGGGTGGGGATGGTGAAGTGATGATGGGTAGCCAATTCCTCCCCGATACGGGGAGGTGGCAGGCCGAAGGCCTGACGGAGGGGGGGTGCCCCGCTGCACGCCCCCTCCACCACTGGCTTCGCCAGCGGTCCCCTTCGGCAGAGGCACGTGACTCTGCCGAACCGTGCCGGGGAGGAATTGCATGACCCGTGGTCCGTGGCATGTCGCCGTCCTGATGGGTGGCTGGTCGGCGGAGCGGCCGGTTTCCCTTATGAGCGGGGAGGGTGTTGCCAAGGCGCTGGAATCGCGGGGGCATAGGGTCACGCGGATTGATATGGATCGTGACGTCGCCGCGCGTCTCGCCGAGGCCAAGGCCGATGTCGTGTTCAACGCGCTGCACGGCGTTCCGGGCGAGGATGGCACGGTGCAGGGGATGATGGACCTGATGGGCCTGATCTACACCCATTCGGGCCTCGCTACATCGGTCATCGCGATCGACAAGCAGCTGACCAAGCAGGCGCTGGTGCCGCATGGCATCCCCATGCCCGGCGGCAAGATCGTGGCGAGCGAGAGCCTGTTTGCGGGCGATCCGTTGCCGCGTCCTTATGTGTTGAAGCCGGTCAATGAAGGCAGTTCGGTCGGCGTGGCGATCGTCACGGCGGAGGGCAATTATGGCGATCCCATCGGTCGCGACAGTGTCGGTCCATGGCAGGATTTCCCCGAATTGCTGGCCGAACCCTATATTCGCGGGCGCGAATTGACGACCGCCGTGCTGGGCAATGAAGCGCTGCTGGTCACGGAATTGCGCCCCAAGAGCGGCTTTTACGATTTCGATGCCAAATATACCGATGGTATGACCGAGCATGTCTGCCCGGCCGATATTCCGCCCGACATCACTGAAGCCTGTAAGGCGATCGCGCTGCGCGCGCATCAATTGCTGGGCTGCCAGGGGGCGTCGCGCGCCGATTTTCGCTGGGACGACGAACAGGGGATCGAGGGGCTTTATCTGCTGGAGGTCAATACCCAGCCGGGCATGACGCCCTTGAGCCTCGTGCCTGAACAGGCGGCGAAGCTGGGCATTGACTATGCTACGTTGGTAGAGACTATTGTCGAGCAAGCGCTGTCGCGCGCCGGGGGGACGGAACATGGCTGAGACACGCATCAGACGGGGCGGCTCCACGCGATTGAGCAGCGCGCGCGATACCGCGGCCAAGGGTCGGCGCGGCCGCACGCTCAAGCGGCAATCGACGCTGGACCGGGTGATCGAGGCGCTGCCGGTCAGCGAAGCGACGCTGCAACGCATGGCAAGCTGGGCGATCGTCGGCATTTTCGGCGCGGGCACGCCGAAGAAC
>Ga0209231_1000703_pt1 | contig 16574 bp, 9 predicted proteins | sample Deesub45470m_DNA_FD_188086 | JGI IMG/M metagenome (GOLD analysis project Ga0209231, IMG submission 188086) | Deep subsurface microbial communities from North Pacific Ocean - 450_OLKR46/470m Metagenome (SPAdes) (version 2) | ecosystem: Environmental > Terrestrial > Deep subsurface > Unclassified ... | reverse complement strand
GTCCAAACCTGACAACTCAACCAATTCATCCACATCCAGATCCGCCAATTGCTCTTGTGTTGTTACACCCTTTACAGACAACACGCGCGCAAGCTCATCATCCATGCCGTCAAGCTTGAGCAGATCATCTATACCGTGTTCGACTTTTTCTTCATTAACCAGGGCCGCATTCAACAAGGCATTCCGCGCGCGACTACGCAACTCGGTGACGGTATCCTCATCAAATGTTTCAATTTCCAGCATCTCTTCAACCGGCACATAGGCGACTTCTTCCAGCGTCGCAAAACCTTCTTGCACCAGGATATCCGCGACCTCTTCATCGACATCCAGTTTTTCCATGAAAATCGCACGCGTCTTGACGAACTCTTGATCATGCCTTTCCTGGGCTTGCTCGACAGTCATGATATTGAGTTCCCAGCCCGTCATTTCACTGGCCAGACGAACATTCTGTCCGCCACGACCGATTGCCTGCGCCAGATTTTCCTCTTCAACCACTACATCCATGCTGTGACGATCTTCATCCACCACAATGCTGCTTACTTCAGCAGGGGCCAGGGCATTGATAACGTAAGTAGCAGGATCTTCCGACCACAAAATAATATCAACGCGTTCACCAGCCAATTCATTGGTGACACTTTGCACACGCGAACCGCGCATCCCCACACAAGTACCGATAGGATCAATGCGCTGATCATGTGATTGCACCGCAATCTTGGCACGTGAACCGGGGTCGCGTGCCGCGCTCATAATTTCCAGCAAATTCTCTTCAATCTCCGGCACTTCCAGCTCGAACAGCTTGACCAGCAAATCCGCAGAAGTACGAGACAAAATGACTTGCGGGCCTCGCACACTGCGATCCACACGCAACAAATGTGCTCGGACGCGATCACCGATACGCATATTTTCCTTAGGAATCATCTGATCGCGCGGCAGCAGCGCCTCTATCTTGCCAAATTCCACAATCGCATTGCCACGCTCAAGGCGCTTGACCGTACCGGAAACCAGATGCTCTTTACGATCCATGAAATCTGCAAGTATCTGCTCACGCTCAGCATCGCGGATTTTCTGGAAAATAACCTGCTTTGCGGCTTGTGCACCAATACGCCCGAAGTCTATAGACTCCAAAGGCATTTCGATAAACCCGCCCAACTGAATGTCGGGATCACGTTTTTGTGCCTCTTCCAATTTGATATGCAAATCTGGCGTTTCAAAGGTCTCATCATCCATCACTTCCCAGCAACGGAAAGATTCAAATTCACCGGTGTTGCGATCTATCGCGACGCGCACGTCAGCTTCATCCTCAAATTGCTTCTTAGTTGCAGAAGCCAACGCGGATTCCAGCGCAGCAAATACGACCTCCTTGTCCACGTTTTTCTCACGAGACAACGCATCCACCAGCAACAAAATATCACGACTCATACCATTCTCCAGCTAAACATTCGCTTGTCAGCGACGCGTATAAAATTCTAAAAAGTCGGCACCAAGCGTGCCTTATCTACATTCGCCAGTTCAATTTCAACCTGAACCTCATCCACATTCACCTGCAACACACCCTCGCTTACCGCGACGATAATGCCGGTAAAACTTTTACGGCCCGCCATCGGCATACGCAGTTTAAGCTGCGCCTTTTCACCCGTAAAACGGATAAAGTCAGCCTCTTTCTTGAGCGGTCTATCCAACCCCGGCGAGGAGATTTCAAGACGATCGTAATCAACATTTTCAACCGTAAAGAGCCGAGTCAATTGATTACTGACCACCTGACAATCCTCAACGGAAATACCCTCAGGCTTATCAATGAACACACGCAACATGCCGCGGCCGGAACGTTCGATATCCACCAACTCATACCCCAGACCTGTTACCGTCGTTTCAACCAGCTTGATTACATCCATAATCGCGACCCACAAATAAAAAACGGGCACAAAGCCCATCCGTAAACAGCGCGAAGTATAGCAAATTTTACGACTAAAAGAAATCGAAAAAAGTCAGACAATGCCTTTACGCGTCAGTTGCCTATCAAACCACGGACGGCAGCGGCAGGATAGCGATCAGCAACACATGGCACTACCGCGCGCCTCGTTAATAGCTATCCTGATAACGCACCGTGACGGGATAGCGCCAGTCTTTTCCATAGCCTCGTTCGGTAATGCGCACACCTACGGCAGACTGACGCCGCTTGTATTCGCTACTTCGTATCAGATGAACCACGCGCCTGACATCCGCTTCAGCGTAGCCGGATGCGACTATCTCAGGTATGGCCAGGTTTTTTTCCACATAACACTCCACGATACCATCCAGCACTTCGTACGGAGGCAAATTATCCTGATCAGTCTGATCAGGGCGCAACTCTGCACTGGGTGCCCGCGTAATGATCCGCTCCGGAATAACATAACCCAGAGTATTACGATAACGCGCCAGACGATAAACCAGCATCTTGCTGACATCCTTCAACGCCGAAAAACCGCCCGCCATATCTCCGTACAACGTGGCGTAGCCCACGCTCATCTCGGATTTATTCCCCGTTGTCAGCACCAGCGAACCGAATTTATTGGATAAAGCCATCAAAATATTGCCGCGGATACGCGCCTGCAAATTCTCTTCCGTCGCATCCTCTGGCCGTCCGGAAAAACCCGGCTTTAGCATTGTCAAATAGCCTTGAAATAAGGGTTCAATTGAAAACTCGTCGTAATGCACGCCGAGTATCTGCGCCATTTCTCTAGCATCTTCCAGACTTATTTGTGCCGTGTAGGGTGACGGCATCATCACTGCATGCACTTTATCCGCACCCAGCGCATCTACCGCAATAGCCATCGTCAAGGCGGAATCTATACCGCCCGACAAACCCAGCAACACACCCGGGAAACGATTTTTGCCAATGTAATCCCGCACACCCAAACACAGTGCGCGATAAACGCCCTCCTCCAGGCCCGGCAGCGCAGCCATCTCGCCGACGGGTCGCGCATCCGCGGCCATTTCCAAGATAGACAATTCTTCTTCAAAAACAGCACTCTGCATCGTCAACTGCGCGGCACTATCCATCGCAAAGGAACCACCGTCAAAAACCAGCTCATCCTGACCGCCAACCATGTTGGCATAAATTACGGACATGCCGGTCTCTGCGATGCGCAAACGCAACGCGCCATACCGCGATGCCTGCTTCTCAATCGCATACGGCGATGCATTCAGCACCAGCAACACTTGCGCACCTGCCTTGCGGGCGAGCTGCGCCGCGCCCTGCTCCCACACATCCGCACAAATATTAATTCCAAAATTAATGCCACCCAACTCAAACACACAGGGCTCTGTGCCGCCAGAAAAATAACGCTTTTCATCAAACACGGCGTAATTAGGCAGGGAGTGCTTGAAGTACGTCGCAGCCACCTTGCCATCGCGCAACAATGAGGCTGCGTTGTAACGCTTTCCATCCTGTTCATGCGGATGACCCACGATCACGGCTATACCGGAGATATCCAGCGCGAGCTCATCTAAAGCCGCCTTGCAAGCCTGAAAAAAACCACTCCGCAACAACAAATCTTCCGGCGGATAACCGCACAGGCTCAGCTCAGGCGTCAACATCAGTTGCGCACCGCTATCTTTGGCCTGCTCTGCATAACGCAAGATTTTTGCCGAGTTTTCCTTCAGGTCACCCAATACGCAGTTAATTTGCGCGATTGCCAGTTTCATATTTATTCTGAAATTCGTTAGGGGTGTGCATCTTATTCCATTTATGAAGCAAAAGTTAACAGTCGCAGGACACATTGCCAAGCCAGACCGAAAGACCTGATCGCTCCCGCCTTACTCAATAAAAATATATTTAGCGCCAAAAAAAACGGGCTGATAACAGCCCGTTTTTTCAGCGTTCGTATAAATTACTGAATTACACGCACTCTTGTTTGCTCTTTGATCACCGAACGAATCTCTACACGACGGTTGTCTTCACGACCAGCTTTGGTCTTGTTGTCTGCAACAGGTCTTGTCTCACCATAACCTTCAGAAACAATACGATCTTCCGCAACGCCTTTATTCACCAGATAGGCTTTGACAGAGGCAGCGCGACGCTCGGACAGGCTCTGGTTATACGCATCAGCACCTATACTGCAAGTGTGACCAGACACATCAAGCTTCGCATCAGGGTATGCCGCGGCAAATTCTGCCACTTCGTTCAATTTAGCACTTGCGGCAGGGCGCAATTTGGCTGAATCAAAGTCGAAATTGGTACCCTTGAGTGTTACAGGTTTCTCTTCCAGCAATGTCTTCCATGTTTCCGAAACCGGAGCAGGTTTCGGCGCAACGACAGGCGCGGGCTCTTGCTTGACAACGACAGGCGCTGCAACAGCCACCACAGCCGGCGCGACATAGGGGCTATCGAAGTAATAATTGATGCCAATAGTCAGATTGTCATTATTCAACTTCTGCCCGCCATTCTTGCCGGAGATGGTTGTGTATTCACCTGCCACACTCCAGTGAGGTGCGAACTTGTATTCCACGCCCAGGCCCAGATGAGCGCCATTCGCTGAACCTGTCGCCGCGCCTGTCGCACGAATTGAACCGTAGCCCAGCTTCGCATAGGGCAGCCAGTTACCGGATGGCAGGCCCAGCTTCATGTCCAGACCATAGACATCGCTGCCATAATTTACTGTGCCTGCAGGCACAGTGTCATGCGTCGCTTTCTGGTTAAAGTCCGCAAAACCATCCACACCCAGCAAGAAACCGCTCATATCCCAGTTATAACCCGCTTCAAAGCCATAGGTATCCGCGCTCTTGGCACTGACTGTAGGCAAGGCCACCGTTGCTGCACCCGCGATATCCGAACGATTGGAACCGATTTTACCGCCGATCCAGCCACCGGAAAATTCGCTGGCGTGTGCAGTGGAGATGCTTAGCAGCGCAGCTGCCAGAGCAATAGTCATTGTGCTTTTTTTCATCATTTTTCCTTATTTTTCTTGAGTATCGAAATATCTATTTAAGCTTTAAGCTATATTCGGCGGGCATTCTATCTCAGCAATGCAAATAAAAATCAGCAGTTGCAAAAATACAACATCAGATTAAGACAGTCCACTGCCCGCAATTATATTACTCGGCTACACGCACCCGCTTCTCTTCCGTGATGACCGAGCGTATTTCCACCCGGCGGTTTTGTGCGCGCCCTGCCTCAGTATCATTATCTGCAATCGGCTGAGAGAATCCATAACCCTCAACACTGATGCGCTCGGCTGCAATTCCACGTTCTATCAGCGCCGCCTTGAATGCTCCAGCACGGCGTTCAGAAAGCTTTTGGTTGTAAGCCTCCTTGGATTTGCCTGCCCGGAAATCCGTATGCCCGGATATTTGCAACTGAGCACCGGGATAAAGCTTGGCAAATTCAGCCACATCATCCAGTTCAGAGTTTGCAGACGGCAGCAATTTCGCAGAATTTGTATCGAAATTAACCCCCGAGAAAGTCACAGGTTTTTCTTCCAGCAGCGTTTTCCATATTTCCTTCGGCTCTTCCTTGATCACCATGGGTACAGCCGGCTTCATCATCTCAACGGGCGCGACCACCCTTGGCTCCTCTTGTCTGACAACCGGAGCGACGGGGACTGCATAGGGAATTGCTGGGCTATCGAAGTAGTAGTTAACCCCGACAGTGAAATTATTATTGTTCAGCTTGACCGCGCCAGTCTTGGCACTTCCCAGGCTGTATTCACCCGATACGCTCAAATGGGGCATAAACTTGTACTCCACGCCGAGGCCGAAGTGCGCCCCGCTCCCGCTGATCGTGCTGGCTCCGCCATTGCCGGCTGTGCGCGCATAACCCAACTTAGCATAAGGCAACCAATTGTCCATAGGCAGGCCCAACTTGCCGTCCAGGCCATAAGCGCGACTACCATAATTCACCAGACCCGGATTATGCGTAGCTTTGCCGTTCAGGTCAGCAAACCCATTCAACCCCAAAAGAAATGAATCCATATCCCAGTTATAGCCGCCTTCCAGCCCGAATGCTGTCGCATTTTTTTTATCCAGCGCAGTCAGATCGGAGACGTTGTAACCAAGCTTGGCCCCAAGCCATACACCATCGAATTCACTTGCTTGTGCTACGTTCATACCCAGCAGCGCAACTGCCAGAGTCGAAGCTATCGTACTTTTTTTCATTGCCGCCCCCTTTTATATTTTGCTCACCTGATGAGCATCGAAAATAACACGCAATTCAATCATACAAGAGCCAGCGGCTCTCCAACGACGCCCCGGCGAGACTAATACTTATCCAGACTGTCAGCAAGAAAAACATAGCCTCACACCCACCGCGACGTGTGACAAAGCCGCGCTTAATTTCCGGCGCTACGTTGTCGTCTGGCCTCAAACAAGCATATTCCGGTGCTCACCGAGACATTCAGGCTTTCCACACTGCCCAGCATCGGTATACGCACCAATTCATCACAGGTTTCCATCGTCAGGCGCCGCAAGCCCTCACCTTCCGCGCCCAACACCAAAGCCAGCGCACCCGTATGTTTAAAGCTGTGCAAATCCTGCTTGGCTTCACCTGCGGCACCCACCACCCAAATACCCTGCTCCTTCAATTCACGCAAGGTACGTGCAAGATTGGTGACCGTTATATAAGGCACCGTTTCCGCCGCGCCGCAGGCGACTTTTTCCACCGTCGCGGTAATACCCACTGCACGGTCTTTGGGTGCAATTACCGCATGCACGCCGAACGCGTCTGCACTACGTAGACAAGCTCCCAGATTGTGCGGATCCTGTATGCCATCCAGCACCAGCAACAGCGGCGGCTCGGTGAGCGTCTCCAGCACGTCGGACAAATGCTGCACACGCCGTGCCGCATCGACGCGCGCAGCCACGCCCTGATGCCTTGCGCCACCTGCCATCCCATCCAGACGCGCACCATCCACCGGAATGACCCGCACACCACTGGCTTCAGCCAGCTTAATCAGGTCACGCATACGCGGATCCTGACGTTGTGATTGCAGGTAAATTTCCATCACACCGTCCGGATTTTGACGGATGCGCGAAGTAACGGCGTGAAATCCGTAAATGAGTCTCAGATCAGCCATTTATTTCTTTCCCTTTGCTTTCTTTGGCTTTGCAGCAGGCTCATCATCAGCCACCTCGGAATGCAGCACGAAGTCTATTTTGGTGCTTTCCATATCTACCTTGACCACGCGAACCTCTACGCGGTCACCCAGACGGTAACTTTGCCCGGTGCGTTCGCCCAGTAAATGGTGCTTGGCGGCATCAAAATGAAAATAGTCTTTGCCCAGTTCTGAGATATGCACCAGACCTTCGACATACAAATCATCCAGCGAAACGAACATACCAAAACCAGTAACGGAAGAAACCGTGCCGGTGAACACGCTACCCAGATGATCACGCATGTAGAAGCACTTCAGCCACGCCTCCACATCGCGCGTCGCATCGTCGGCGCGGCGTTCGGTCATCGAACAATGGATACCCAGCTCATTCCATTTCTGTGCGGGCTTGTATTGTTTGCCCTGCAACACGGCCTTAATGGCGCGATGCACCAGCAAATCGGGATAGCGGCGTATCGGCGAGGTGAAGTGCGTATAAGCTTCATAACCCAGACCGAAATGACCGATATTCTCCGGTTCATACTTGGCCTGACGCAAGGAACGCAACATCACCGTCTGCAATAAACCCGCATCAGGGCGCCCCTTGATGCGCTTCAATAATTTGGAATAATCTGCCGCCTGAGGCTCGTCGTCCCCGGTTAACCCCAAACCAAATTCCTTCATGAATTCACGCAAGGCTTCCAGTTTTTCGGGTGTCGGCCCCTGATGGATGCGATACAACACAGGATGATGATGATCATGCAGGAAGCCTGCCGCGCAGACATTCGCCGCCAGCATGCACTCTTCGATCAGTTTATGTGCATCATTGCGCACCACGGGCACAATGCGCTCGATCTTGCCCTGATCGGTGAAAATCATCTGCGTCTCAACCGTTTCAAAATCGATTGCGCCACGCTTCTCGCGCGCCTTTAACAACTTCTGGAACAATTCGTACAGATGCTGCAGATGCGGCACAATGGCTGCATTACTCCTGGCCAGTTCACCATCGGGTTCAGCCAGCATTGCAGCGACTTGCGTATAAGTCAGGCGCGCGTTGGAATACATCACCGACGGGTAAAAACGGTACTTACCAATTTCTCCCTTGTTGCTGACATGCATGTCGCACACCATACACAGACGATCCACCTGCGGGTTCAACGAACACAAGCCATTGGACAATTCCTCCGGCAGCATCGGAATAACCCGGCGCGGGAAATACACCGAGTTGCCGCGCAGGATGGCCTCGCGATCCAGCGCATCATTAGTCTGTACATAATGGCTTACATCGGCGATGGCCACCACCAGACGATACCCCCCCTTTTCCGGCGCGCAATACACAGCATCATCAAAATCACGCGCCGTTTCACCATCTATCGTTACCAGCGGCAAATTGCGAATATCTTCGCGCCCCGCCCAGTCTTCAGGAGATACCACGGGTGAAATCGCTTTGGCCTGACGCTCAGCCTCCTTGGGAAAATCATGCGGCAAATCATGCTTGCGTAAGGCAATCTCAATTTCCATGCCGGGATCGGCATAGTTGCCCAGCACCTGCACGATGCGGCCGATCGGCTGCGCATGCTTGTCAGGGTGTTTAATGATTTCAAGCATCACCACTTGACCTGTTTTTGCCCCACCCGTCTGGCCTGCGGCAACCAGAATATCCTGAGTGATGCGGCGATTTTCTGCCACCACAAACTGAATGCCATGCTCTTCATACAAACGGCCGACCACCTTATTGTTGGCCCGTTCCAGAACCTCGACAATTTTTGCCTCTGGGCGGCCACGCCGGTCCACACCTGCCTGACGCACCATCACCACATCCCCGTTCAACACCTGATGCATTTCCTTTTCGGAAAGGAACATGTCGGGACTGCCATCTTCAGGAATCAGGAAGCCGAAACCGTCCGGGTGACCTTGCACCTTGCCTTTCACCAGATCGAGCTTATCCATCACGCAAATGGCACGCTTGCGATTGCGCATGATCTGACCGTCGCGTTCCATCGCACGCAGGCGACGGGAAAACAGCTCTTCTTCATCACGTTTGATGAGCAGCATATCCAGCAGCTCATCCTCGACCATGGGTGCGCCGTGTTCAGTTAATATCTGCAATATAAATTCACGACTCGGCAGCGGATGTTCGTACTGTTCACGCTCGCGTTCAAGAAATGGATCCTGCAAACGTAAATTATTTTTCTTTTTCATTGACAATATGTCCTTTAACTATTAAATTGCGCGCCTTCAGCAAGTTGCATTGCCCAGATGGCGGAATTGGTAGACGCGCACGGTTCAGGTCCGTGTGCCGTAAGGTGTGGAGGTTCGAGTCCTCTTCTGGGCACCAAAAACAAGTAAGAGCCCGCGCAAGCGGGCTTTTTGCTTTGTGCCCAGAAAGCGAAACAACGGCTTGTTTCGCGACAGAACTCGAAGGGCATCCGGTACTACGGATTCCGGGGTCGCGCCTGCGTGACCGAGCCGCTTCCGGGAATCGGGAATAACGTAGCAAACTAAAGCCAGCATCTACATGATTTGCTGTATTTTTTTCATCTGCTCTCTTACATTTTGTTTGCATTAATAACATTTTCCTGGCGTCCTGTTACCGCTTCTCCGCAAGAATTTTTTCAGAACGATTACGGCATGGGAACAATACGAAAGCGGAGTAATGCCAAGCAAGCATTGCCAAACACGGAGTTCGCAAGTCAAATACGTTTTCAAGCAAACCGGAATCTCAAAAATAAGTTTCTCAAGACGAGAGACGGCATTCTAGCAGGAAAGGCATCATGTATTCCAGATAAGACGTTTGCCCAGACAAGCCAAAAATGGACAAGCATACTTTGTTAAGCTCGGAGCGGAGCGGCCAGATGAAGCCAAAAACTCGAACTATAACCTCCCAATCAAGCCCTCGAATTCCTCAATAGGTACGGGTTTTCCGAACAAATAACCTTGATACGTGCTGCAATCCTGGTTTTTGAGGAAAGCCCACTGTTCTTCGGTCTCCACCCCTTCAGCAGAAACAGTCAAATCCAGTGACTTCGCCAAATTGGCGACAGTCTCCACCAACAGCGCATCACTCCCCTCCTGTGAAATGCCCTGAACAATTTTCTGGTTGATTTTTAGCTGATCTGAGGAAAGTTGCTTCAGATAGGACAGCGATGAAAACACCACCCCAAAATTATCCATCGATAATCTGACGCCCATATTTTTCAGCGCGTAAATTTTCTCTATCAAGCTGTTGATATCTGTCAGCACCAGTCTTTCAGACAATTCCAGTTTCAGGCGCACTGGATCTGCCTGATGTAAATCCAACATTTCGGCAATCTTGCCCACAAAATCAGCTTGAGAAAACTGCTTGGCGCTGATATTTATCGTCAACGTCAAATCAGCTGTCTTATCGTTTCGGCTCCACAAAACGAGTTGCTGACAAGCCGTTTGCAATACCCAGCGATCAATATCGATGATCAGCGCGCTTTCCTCGGCAATCGGGATGAACTGCTCTGCCAGGATCACGCCGTGCTTCGGATGCATCCAGCGCAGGAAGGCCTCAGCACCCAAAGGACGATTGTTCTTGTCCACCTGCACCTGATAATGCAGCTGCAATTGTTGCAGTGCCAGGATGTGATGCATATCCTCCTGTAGCGCATTGTGCAATGACACGTTACGTTGCATGGCGGGATCAAAAAAACGCACTGTATTCCGCCCGGAATTTTTTGCCTGATACATCGCCATGTCGGCGTGTTCAATCAATATTTCCAGTGCTTCTTCATTGCCGTGAAACAGGCTGACACCAATACTGGGTGAGCTTTGATGCTCGTGCTCGTTGAGTTTGTAGGGCAGTGCCAATACGGCACGTATTTTCTCGGCAAGCAGCGCGACCTTGCGCAAGGTATGATCCAGCACCTTGCTGACACCCTCAATAAGCACAACGAACTCATCCCCGCCAAACCTTGCAACCGTATCCATTTCACGGACGCAGGACTTGATGCGCGCCCCCACTTCTATCAGCAGCAAATCACCATAATCGTGCCCGAGCGTATCGTTAATCAGTTTGAAACGATCCATATCAATAAACAGGACAGCACCATAGTCGTTGCGCCGTGCAGAAGCGATCAAAGCCGCACGCATGCGGTCAAGCAACAAACGCCGGTTCGGCAACCGGGTCAGCACATCATAAAACGCCAGCTTGTGCGTTTCCTCTTCAGCCCGTTTACGGGCGGTAATGTCACTAAATATAGCTACGTAATGGGTAATTTCCTGCTGTTCGTCTTTAATGGCAGTAACGGACATCCATTTAGGATAAACCTCGCCATTTTTGCGTTTATCCCATATTTCACCCGTCCAGGCACCGTTGGACAGCAATTGTTGCCACATCTCGATATAAAAATCTCTGGAATGCTGACCTGAACTCATGATGCGCGGGTTTTTCCCCAGCACATCAGCGGCGCTATACCCTGTAATCTCGGTAAAAGCCCGATTAACACGAATAATATTGGAATTGACATCGGTAATAAGAATCGCATCCTGCGCTTCAAAGGTTGCGGCTGCGATACGAAGATCGACCTCTGCCTGTTTGCGCGCGGTGATGTCGTACAGCACGACCAGATGAGTGCTATCAAAGCCATTTTCCAGAGATGCGGCACCGACCATGACCGTGCGCACCCTGCCATCCTTACAGCGAATATTTAATTCCAGCGGAATGAAATTTTCTTTACTACGCTGGGCTTCTGCCATATGTTCATACCAGCTTTCAATCACCCATTGCCGGTATTTCAGATCTGGATAAGCGCGTGGCCACCAGTCGTCCAGGGTGGGTATCTCGTCCAGGGTGTAACCAAACTTCTGTATAAATGCCTGATTCAGGTAAGTAATGTTTCCTTTTGCATCGTCCAGGGCAAGCGGGATGGGCGTGGCGTCGATAATGGCGCGGTATTTTGCCTCGTTTGCCCGCAGCAATGACTCCGCCTGTTTCAGCTCGGTCACGTCCTGATAGACACCGAGCATGCCTACAATTTCGTCAACCCTGTTCCGAAGCGGCACTTTAGAAGTACGCAGCCAGATTGTTTTCCCTTCAGGCGTGGTCGATGGCTCGTCATACAACAGCTTGGGCGTACCCGAATCCATGACCTGTCTGTCATCCATACGGTAAAGTTCAGCCTGCGCCTTCCAGCTTAGCTGACCATCATCCTTGCCTATGATATCCGCCGGCGTACTGACGCCGGCATCCTGAGCAAAGGCAGGATTACAACCCAGAAATCGTGATGCCTTATCCTTCCAGAAAATGCGCACAGGCGCGGTATCGATGATGGTCTGGAGCAAATTGCGCGATTCTGCACACGACGCTTCCATTATCTTGCGCTCGGTAATATCCGTCAGCACGATGCGCATTTCAGGGTCTTTACCCGCCTGTTGCAAACACACGCAATCCAGCTGTGCGTAAAAATGCAGTTTGTCATCATGCTGAATCAGCAGCTCACAGGTCGATTTTTCGTAATGAGTCAGTACATACTGAAAATGCTGATGCCAGCGATCACGATCCTCTGTGGCAACGTAAGAGGCGAAGCGGCGGTAGGGGAGTTTGTTGCGCTCCACCGAGAGCAAGGCCGCGCCGGTGAGATTGATTCCGTTAATCAGCCCATCGTGATTGAGGGTGATAAAACCGACTGGGGAACAGTCATAAAAATCCATGTAGCGATCACGGGATGCTTCAAGTTCAATCTGTGCTTCCCGCAACGCTTCGTTTTGCATCTCCAGTTCAATTTGATGCACCTCAAGTTCGTGCAGCAGTTGCTCACGGGAGCGATCGGTTGACGTTAGCATAGGGGCGCCTTGTACAAGTTCAGGCTCGGTGATTTCCCCCAAACGCTGCTGATTTTGCTCATTTGGCATATCTTTTTCTGCGGTCACGGCAAACCCCTGCGAAGTTGTGGACTACGAGTTGAGCAGAATATTTCGTCTTAAATTACGCTTTATGTGTCGTGGATACTACATCACCGACCCATAAAATATTATTTTATACACCACCCATCAAATGGGCAGAGGGGATAATTCAACCTCCCTCTACGTAGAGACGGATGTCTCGACATGAACGGTGTGCGTCGGGAAGGCAATCTGGGCGCCGTGCCGATCGATGATCCCGGCCACCTTCAGCAACACATCCTGCTTCACCTCATGGTAGCAGGCCCACTCCCTGGTCTTGGTGAAGGCGTAGATGAAGAAATCCAGAGACGACGGGCCGAAGGTGTTGAAATTCACTATCAGGGTCTGAGTCGCGTCTATTTCCGTGTGGCTCTGCAACATGGCCTTCACGTCCGCCACGATAGCGCCCATTGCGCCGATATCCTCGTAGCGGATGCCGATGGTCTCCTTGATGCGACGATTGGTCATGCGTGAGGGGTTCTCCACCACGATGGTGGTAAACAAGGCGTTCGGCACGTAGATGGGATTCTTGTTAAATGCCCGAATCCGCGTATGACGCCAGCTGATGTACTCCACCGTACCTTCGATTTCCTTGTCCGGCGAGCGTATCCAGTCTCCCACACTGAACGGACGATCCATGTAAACGGTAAGCCCGCCAAAGAAGTTGGCCAGCAAATCCTTCGCTGCGAAACCGATGGCGATTCCTCCGATACCCCCTGCGGCCAATACGCCCGATATGCTGAAATCAAGGGCTTGCATAGCCATGAGTGTCGCGAGGATGATCACCGTCAGGCGGACCAGTTTTGACAGTGCATCGATCGTAGTGAGATCGACCTCCTCACCCTTTTCCTTGCGCATCGCGACAATGTTGTCGGTGGCATGATGAACAAAGCGGATCAAAAACCAGGCCAGGCAAATTACTACGCCTACATTACGGATAGGGCGTACCACATCGAAGATAACCGCGCCTGTCTCCCTGCCTATGAGGCTGGCAGCGAAAGCGATACCCAGCAGCCAGATAATGACAGGAAGCGGTCGTTTTGCGGCTTGAATGAGCGCGTCATCCCAATTGTGTCGGGTCAGACTGACTATTTTTTCCGCATGACGGAGCAGGAATTGGGCGACGATACTGACCAAAGCGGAAGTCAGGACTACCAGCAAAATTTGAATCAACAAGGGTTCAGCCAGCGATGACAGCCCCAGCTTTTCAGACAATACATTCATATCCATCGGATAGTGGCCCACCCTATAAATTGTGGAGTTGTATCAGCCTGTTGGCGGTGCCTATACGCCCCGGCAGCTCTTGCATATTGCGATACAACCAGACTATAAAATTGAGGCGAACTCGTTAGCAGCTCAGCTAATAGCTGGCTGTTAACGAGGCCGGTTTTCAGGCAAAATCGTCTGCACCGATACAGACGAGAACGATTTTATTCGAATGGATGGCGCAATACGATGGTTTCTTCGCGATCCGGCCCAGTTGAAACCATATCCACGGGCACGCCGCAGACTTGTGCGATACGTTCCAGATAATTGCGAGCGGCAAGCGGCAAATCTTCATAATGCTGTGCGCCTACGGTACTTTCGGTCCAACCCGGCATTTCTTCATATACCACCTGACAATCAACCAGCGCATCCGCGCCTACCGGCAGAATATCGCTGTCTACGCCATTGATGCGATAAGCCACACCTATACGCACACTTTCCATGCCGTCCATTACATCCAGCTTGGTGATACACAGACCGGATACGCCGTTTATCTGTATTGACCGCTTGAGCGCAGCCGCATCGAACCAGCCGCAACGACGCGCGCGCCCGGTAGTCGAACCGAATTCATGGCCGCGACGCGCCAGACCTTCACCGACAGGATCGCATTTGTCCACCGCGTCATACAGCTCGGTCGGGAACGGGCCGGAACCAACGCGCGTGGTGTAAGCCTTGGTGATGCCCAGCACGTAGTCCAGCATCTGCGGGCCCACCCCTGCACCTGCACAGGCTGCCCCGGCGATGCAGTTGCTAGAGGTGACAAAGGGATAGGTGCCGTGATCGATGTCCAGCAATGCGCCTTGCGCACCTTCAAACAAAAGACCTTGCCCGGCCTTGTTGGCTTCGTACAAGGCGCGTGGCACGTCCATCACCAGCGGCTTGATACGCTCAGCAAGCGCCAGCGTTTCGTCCAGAGTTTTCTGAAAATCAACCGTAGGTGCATTGAAATAATTCTTAAGCACAAAATTGTGATAATCCAGCACTTCACCCAGTTTGGCGGCAAAACGTTCACGATAGAAAATATCCTGCAAGCGTATTGCGCGGCGCGCAACCTTGTCTTCATAGGCCGGGCCTATACCACGTCCGGTGGTGCCTATCTTGGCATCGCCCTTGGCCAGCTCGCGCGCCTTGTCGATCGCTTCGTGATAAGGAAGAATCAATGGGCAGGCTTCCGATACTTTCAGACGGCCGTACACATTAATACCGGCCAACTGCAATTCATCCATTTCTTTCAGCAATGCCTGCGGGGATAGCACCACACCGTTGCCGATGTAGCACATCACATGTTCGCGCAAAATACCGGAAGGAATCAGATGCAAAACCGTCTTCTTGCCGTTGATTACCAGGGTATGGCCGGCGTTGTGCCCGCCCTGGAAACGCACCACGCCTTGAGCGTGATCCGTCAGCCAATCGACGATTTTCCCCTTGCCTTCGTCACCCCATTGCGTACCAATTACTACGACGTTCTTAGCCATTACAAAGCTTTCGGATTCAATAATTAACTGTTTGAAAAATCACAAGGCAATAATTTGCCAGGCACCTGCACGCAATACCAGTTCGCGGTCACATTGCGACTCGGAAAGGTTAACCGCACTACCCGGCAAGTCCACCACAACAATCTCGCCCGCAGCACGCAACCCGGCTATCGCGGCTGTCAATGCGACATCATCCTGATACGGCGCGCGTATAGCGGGTCGCACAGATTGAACGGGCAACAGACGATAAAGCTGGCGCAAATCCATACTAAAACCTGTTGCCGCGCGCGCCCGGCCAAAACTTTTGCCCAGATCATCATAGCGGCCACCCAATGCAATCGCATCATGGCTACCCGCATGGTAGGCTGCAAACACCATGCCGCTGTGGTAGTGATAGCCACGCAAATCGGCGAGGTCGATACCGACACTGGTAACCAAGGGCTGCAATTTACCAGACACTGCCTGCAAATCATCCAAAGCAGCAGTAATTTCAACATCTTCAGGCAGTAATTTACGTGCTCGCGCCAACACTTCTTCACAATTGCCATATAAGGTAGGCAAAACCAGGAACGCTCTGCGCAAGTCGTCGTCAAGCGGTTGCAACAAAGTCTGCAACATCGTGCTGTCTTTGACTTGCAGTGCAGAGAACAACTCATCTTCAAGATTTTTGTCCAGCTGAGCCTGTTTAACCAGGGCACGGAATACCCCCACATGCCCCAGGTCAAGATGCACATCCTCTATACCCAGCATGGCCAGCGACTGCAACATTAGCTGCTGAATTTCCAAATCGCTTGCCAGGCCACTATGACCGTACAGCTCAGCACCGATTTGCAACAATTCACGGGTGCGATTCAGACCGGCA
>Ga0209231_1000702_pt1 | contig 16588 bp, 12 predicted proteins | sample Deesub45470m_DNA_FD_188086 | JGI IMG/M metagenome (GOLD analysis project Ga0209231, IMG submission 188086) | Deep subsurface microbial communities from North Pacific Ocean - 450_OLKR46/470m Metagenome (SPAdes) (version 2) | ecosystem: Environmental > Terrestrial > Deep subsurface > Unclassified ... | reverse complement strand
TTCTACTGGCGTTTCAGTTCCGTGTATGTTTTCAGAATTAGGTCGAAAAGAATACGATAAACAGCAAGCATTAAACCAAGAAAATATATTGGATGTGTTGGCAAAGAATGGCATAGAAGTGTTATGGCGGGATAACAATTCAGATTCAAAAGGTGTGGCGACTAGGGTTCAGTACGAGGATTTCAAAACGCCGACTCACAATCCTGTTTGTGAAGGTGAATGCAGAGACATTGGTATGTTGAGTGGGTTGGATGCTTATATTGCTGCTAAAAAAGGCAAAGATATCATGATTGTTCTACATCAAATGGGTAATCATGGCCCCGAATATTATCGACGTTATCCAAAAGAATTCGCAACCTTTCAACCCATGTGTATGACAGGTGAGTTAAGAGATTGCACGCAAGAAGAGGTGAATAATAGTTACGATAATGCGATTTTATATACAGATTACTTTTTGTCAGAAGTCATTCAATTCTTAAAAAAATACGATAACAATTATGAAACCGCGATGTTATATGTATCCGATCATGGTGAATCGCTGGGCGAAAATGGGGTTTGGTTGCATGCGGCACCTTATATGATGGCGCCAAAGGCGCAAACGCATGTACCAGCCATTTTATGGTTAGGACAGCATTTTGATTATGACTTAGCGCAAGCGGCTGCATATAAAAACGCGCCATTAAGTCACGATGATTTGTTTTGCACTTTGCTCATCGCTTATGAGCTGGATGCGACAACGTGCATTGCAAAAAGAGAGATGCTGATGAATAACTTAGATATTAAACAAGCGGCATTCAATAGTAATTAATAGCAATTCATCCGAATTAAAAAAATTGTTCCGCTGGGCGACTATTTAGCACACAATTCATTTTAGTGATTTTGTATCTCAACCTAAATGAGGTGAACAACTAAATGAATTTAGCCGAAAAACAGTGGAAAGAACTAACGTTAGATGAGCGGCAAAGAATTGCCGATATTATATTAGCAGAGGCTGGTGAAGTCCGTAATGTCAATGCAGAATATGTAGAAGAGAGAACGTTCGGACAACGTTCAGCAGATGCAGTGGCAAAAGTGGCAGGCTCGTGGAGCTTTATCATTATTTTTCTGGTTAGCTTACTGATGTGGGCGTTTCTCAACACTGAAGTTTTAGGGCCTAGACATCAGGCGTTTGATCCTTATCCCTATGTTTTTCTCAACTTAGTACTTTCCATGTTGGCCGCTATTCAAGCGCCAATTATTATGATGTCGCAAAATCGACAGAGTGCGCGCGATAGATTAGATGCTGAGGTTGATCACGAGGTGAATGTGCGAGCAGAGTTGGCGATACAGAAAGTGCATGACTCTCTCATCAATTTAGAGCAGAAAATTGAGGCTATCAAACAGAAATGATTGCGACAAAATTATTTAGTACAATTTTGCAATGTCGGTTTGCTTTTGAGTGTTTCGCCGCTAGGCATTATCCAAAACAAACTTTGAACACGTTCATCTAAATTACAAGCATTGATATAACCAATCGCACCTTTCGTATTTGATACGTAACGTAGTACTGCCTCTTCTGAGTTAACAGAATAAGGGGGCAATATTCCGTTAAAGTATTGACCATTCCAATAATCAATTTGTGTTTCGGGTGAGCTGCCTAAAATCGCTTCTGAAAATTGTATTCTAACGGCATTTTTCGCACTCAAATTGACGGGCTTAATCTGAACACCTTGCGGCCAAAAGAGTTGTTTACGCCAATAAATTAAATTTAAATTCTTGGTGCTCAGATTAAGTTCGCTAGCGTTTTGCTGGCTAGAAATAACCACAGCGATAATAGTTTGATTCTCCTTTGCCAAAGCAAAAGTAGGCAACATCATTGCAATGGCTACAATAAGAAACAAAAAACGCTTATGCATTAGAAGAACAGTGCAAATGAAGTTAAGAAGCCACGAGGTGATTCAGGCTGATCTCCGCTGCCACCAGTAAACTCAAACTTTAATAGTTGTGTAGGCTTAACCCGCCACGTGGCACCGACTAACCAGCGCTCTGCAGAAGCTTCATCTGGTCGTTGTAATGTCTCTAAGCGGGTAATCCAATACCAATTATTGAAACCGAGTGGCTTTAAAGGCACAGCAGACTGTAAATAAGCCCCGCTGCCGCCATCTTTATTTCGTGTGTCAAAGCGTTGAAAAAATTCACCACTGACTTCTACCTGTTTAATATGAGTAATAAAGTCTAAGCCAAGCATGCGGTAACTGTTATCAACGCCTTTTTCGCGGAATGACAATATTGAGATACCAATATCTGATTGATTTTTATAGCTAAACCGCGCACCTTTTACATGCTCAAATGCTAACTCATCACTGTCTTGCTCTTGATCTTCTAATAATTCAGCAAAGATTTTGTATTCAAATGCGCCATCCATAAATGGGGTTGCGCCAAAAACCATGACACCGTTAGTGCCCTCAGGGAAAAGTCTAGAAGTGGCTAAAGGGCGTGTGCTGGTCCAGACTAATGGCGGCGCGTGTAAAAGATTCCAGCGGCTATTTGGGGTTAAAAACCGCCCACCGCGAAAATTGACTTTTTCTGTGATGTTGTAATCTAAATAAAGTCTTTCTAAATCAAAACGAGATTCCTGATCATGGAATTGCCGCTCATCATTCCACGATAAAGGGTTTTCAAGTTCCAGCTCACCAAAAAAACTTAAGCGACTATCGCCATTCCATGTCACCAATAAACTGACTTCATTCAGCGCGGCTTGGGCTTCTTGATCTCTTTCTAATGTCAGGCCAGCGCTGGAGTAACCGCCGACATTAAACCCATCAAGCCAGCTAGGTGTATCATCAGCAAATGCGGGCTTGCACAGACTGAATAGGCTAGCTAAACTGGTGAATATAATGATAAATTTTTTCATGTCGATTTCAATTATTGAATCTTTAATGCATGCTCTGCGCAATGAGAAGATATTGTCAATTAGAATTGTCTCATTACATGCTTAATAAAAGTAATAATCAATGCTAAAAAGATTAACGATTAAGCAATTATTGTTGTTGGCATTTTTGCTAGCGGGATTGCTACCCGCGATGTTAGTCAGTTTTTTAAGTTTCTATCAAACCCGCTCTGTCCTCAAGCAAGAAATTACGCGAGATATGCAAACATTGAGCACGGCAGTTGCCAATGATATGGAACGCATGATGTTTGAACGTTTGCGCAATGTGCAATCATGGAGTCAGCTCTCGATTATGCAAGAGCTCAAAATTGGGGATATTGATAAACGCCTATCCATTTTTTTGAATGGTTTAGCACAAAGTTACGGCAATATTTACCATGTCATTTATGTTGAAGACTTGCAACATAGGGTGATTGCCAGCAGTAATGCTAAGAAAATCGGACTACAAAATCAGCCTCAGCCGCCTTGGTTTTCTGCCAATTTATCTGGTAGGTCATTAAGCATTGCTAAAATTAACGGCAATGTTTTAGCGATTTCTGAAGAAATTATTGATGAAACGACCAACATTCCTATGGGTCAGCTTGTCGTCGAGTTTAACTGGGACATTGTGCAAAATGCACTGAATAATGTGATTAAAAAGCCAACAGCGGCAGCGTTGCTAGATCCTGATGGCAATGTGTTGGCGGCGACCTCAAATTGGGCAGAAATTCAATCTGGATATGGCATGTATGCGATTAGTCAATTTAGTCAGCAATCATCAATGCCGCAATGGCGAGTACAAGTTGAAAAGTTACACTCCACTGCAGTCGCGCCTGTACATAAATTGGGCTATACCTTTCTGGGTTTGTTGGCGGCAACTTTGCTATTGGCCGCGTTAATGGTCAGACCGATTGCTCAAGCGATTACGCAACCAATCTCGCAATTAACCCAATTTGTAAAAGGCTTTGCGCAACAAACAAAGGCAAAACCGCCACAATCTGGGCCACCAGAAGTACGTGAGCTAGGTGCTGCTTTTGAAACGATGACTGAAGATTTAGCCAAATCGCAAGAAAAACTAACGCGCGCTGCAAAGTTGGCAGTCGTTGGTGAAATGGCTGCGGCGATGAGTCATGAAGTGCGCACGCCGCTAGGCATATTACGTTCTTCAGCTGATGTACTAAAGCGCGAAAAAACCTTGTCTGATGAAGGTAAAGAAGTACTGACGTTTATTGGCGCAGAAACAGAGCGGCTTAATAAATTAGTCTCCACTTTAATTGATGCGGCGCGTCCGCGCTTACCAGCCTTCTCTAAACTCAATCTAACAGAGTTAATCGGCAATACAGTCGCTATGTTACGTAATCAAGCGCAGGCAAAAAATATTGAGATTACATTTGATAACCAAATGCAGGCGATTACCGCAGCGGTTGATGCAGACCAAATGACGCAAGTCATGATGAATTTAATCATGAATGCAATACAAGTGTTGCCAGAAGGCGGGCATATTTTGATTGTGCTAGAACATATTGGTCATCAAGCGATGATCCGTGTGGAAGATGATGGAGAAGGCATTAGCGAAGAACATCAAGCGCAGATTTTTGATCCATTTTTTACCAAACGTGCAGGTGGTGTTGGTTTGGGGTTGGCGGTCGTGCGACAAATTGTATTGGCGCATGGCGGTGAAATTCATTATCAAACCAGCCAAATGCATGGTGCACAGTTTACAATTCTTATTCCAATACAACAGGCAAGTTAAGCATGGACACACAAAAACGTATTCTCGCAGTTGATGATGAGCCGAATATGCGGCGCTTGCTAGAGATTAGTTTGCGTCAAGCAGGCTACCAAGCGTTGACTGCCGCCAACGGTAGAGAAGCATTAGAGACCCTCAAAACAGAGCAAGTGGATTTAGTCGTTAGCGATTTGCATATGCCGGGCATGAGCGGTTTGGAGTTGCTCAAACAAATGCGCGCAGACAGTGATGTCATCCCTTTTATTATGGTGACTGCACAAGGTGAAATTAACACAGCAGTTGAAGCCATGAAATTAGGCGCGGCAGATTATATTTTGCGTCCTTTTGATTTAGAGGTGTTAGAAGTTGCGATTGCCAAGGCCTTGGACATACAACGGTTACAGCTTGAAAACACCTATTTAAAATCAACAACGCAACCCGTTGTACAAGGTTTAATTGGCGAAAGTGTAGCGATGCAAACATTGAAGAAAATGATTGCACAAGTCGCGCCAGAAAAAGCCACCGTATTGATTGCAGGTGAAACAGGCACTGGTAAAGAGCTCGTTGCAAAAGCCATTCATGCCGCCTCGAGTAGAAAAGACGGTTTATTTGTAGCGGTCAATTGCGCGGCGATCCCCGCAGATATGTTGGAATCCGAGTTATTTGGCTATGAAAAAGGTGCATTTACTGGCGCAGTAAAAACAAGAATAGGCAAGTTTGAATTGGCAGATAAAGGCACACTATTCTTAGATGAAATTACCGAGATGCCTATCCATTTGCAAGCCAAGTTATTGCGGGCGTTGCAAGAAGGTGTAATAGAAAAGCTAGGTAGCAACAAACAAATTGCACTGGATAATCGCATCATTGCCGCCACCAATCGCGATGCCATGCAAGCGGTTAAAGAAGGCAAGTTGCGAGAAGATTTATATTATCGCTTGAACGTGTTTCAGTTGAATGTGCCCGCGTTAAAAGAGCGCGCAGGTGATGTGCGTTTGTTAACCCATTTCTTTTTGGCCAAACGTGAAGGTCAAAACCGTAGCGTTGAAATAAGCGATGAGGCGATGCAGCAATTAGAACGTTATGATTGGCCTGGCAATGTACGTGAGTTAGAAAATGTATTGGAGCGTGCTTGCATCTTATCGTCAAACGGTCAAATTGAGCCGCATCATTTGCCGAGCGATATTGTAGGCAATGTTACTGTTGAATCAGAAGCGACGGCGTTGCCAAATGACTGCTCAATTCCAGCGCAAACACAACGGCTAGAAAAAAAGTTAATCGTTGAGGCAATTGAGCGCTGTAACGGAAACAAAGCAAAAACAGCTAAGCTTTTAGAGATTAGTGAGCGATCACTTTGGTATAAGTTGGATCAGTATGATTTAAAATAAGACCTATAATTAAGTCGAATAAATTTAAGTAGCGTATGCCAATGACATAAGCCATGATAGAGAATAAATAATGAAAACAAACACCTTACTCGTTGGATTAACAGCTGTGCTGTGCTTGTCTGCATGTGAAAAGCGCGCAGAGCCAGTTTCGCCACTACGCCCAGCGTTAGTAATGGTTGTTGGTGGTGCTAAGACGATGGATAGTGCAGGCATGATATTAGTCGGTGAAGTAAAACCACGTTATGAATCGAATCAAAGCTTCCGTGTGGCAGGAAAAATTGTGGCGCGCTTAGCAGAAGTGGGTGATGTAGTGAAGAAAGGTCAAGCGCTGGCCAAAATTGATGCGACAGATAGTCAATTAAGTGCACAAGTAGCCAATGCTGATGTCTTGGCGGCGCAGGCCAATTATGCTTTAGCTAAAACAGAGATTGACCGTCAGCGACTATTGGTTGAGAAAAAATTCATTTCCCAGTCGGCATTGGATACGCAAGAGGCGCAATTGAAAACGGCGGCGGCAAGCTTAAAACAAGCGCAAGCGCAGGCTGCTGTTGCAAGTAATCAATCGCGCTACACCACACTAATGGCAGATCGAGATGGTGTGATTACACGCATTAATGCAGAGCCTGGACAAGTGGTGCAAGTTGGTGAGATGGTTGTGCAAGTCGTCGATACGAGTCAAGTTGACGTGTTAGTGGCAGTGCCAGAATCGCGCATGAATAACGTGCATATTGGTGATTCCGTAGCCATTAAACTATGGGCAAATCCAGCAAAAGAGTACCAAGGCAAAGTGCGCGAAATTACACCAGCAGCGAGTGAGGCAACACGTGCTTTTGATATGCGTATTGCCATGATGGATGCCGATGAGCTGGTTAAATTTGGCATGACGGCGGGTGTGATTTTTGAGGGAAATGCGCCGCAGAAAATCATCGTGCCAAGTAGCGCAGTGACCCAATATGAAGGACAAGATGTTGTATGGGTGATTGATGAAAAAGGCATTGCCCAGCAACGTCAGGTAGAAATTGGCCCATTTACAGAAAATGGCATTGCCGTTTTATCGGGCTTATCTGCAGGTGAAATGGTTGCAATCGCAGGTGTTCATACCTTAGTTAACGGTCAACAAGTAAAACCCCGTCAGCAAAAAAATGAGTCAGCGCTGTGAGTGATGAGCCAGATAATACAGGTGTAGAAAATGTAGGATTTAATCTATCCGACTGGGCTTTAAAGCACCAAACCTTGGTTTTGTATTTCATGCTGATGTTGATTGTTTCTGGCTTATTTGCATTTACCAAGCTAGGTCAATCAGAAGATCCGCCATTTACTTTTAAAGTGATGTTAATCCGCACGGCATGGCCAGGCGCTAGTGCGGTTGAAGTTGAGCAGCAAGTCACGGATAAAATTGAAGAAAAACTGCAAGAGTTACCGCAGATTGATTATTCGAGTAGTTTCTCTCGCCCAGGCGAATCCGTCATTTTTATTGTGATTAAAGATGATACGCTGTCTAAAGATATTCCTGATATTTGGTATCAAGTCCGTAAAAAAATAGGCGATATTCGGCACACTTTACCCAATAATATTCAGAGCTTAACCTTCAATGATGAGTTTAGTGATGTCTATGGCACCATGTATGCATTGACGGGTGATGGTTTCGATAATTTTGCTTTAAAACAACAGGCTGATTTGATTCGCAATGAATTGCTTAAAACGCCAGATGTAGAGAAAGTGGATTTTTTTGGCGAGCAAAAACAGCGTATATATATTGAATTTTCAAATGCTAAATTAGCCACAATAGGCTTAAGCGGTGCTGCGCTGGTGAATATTTTGCAAACGCAAAATGCAGTGGTGCCCAGTGGCACGTATGATTCACCAAAAGAGCGGATTAGAATCGAAGTATCTGGACGTTATCAAACATTAGACGATTTGCGTCAAACAAAATTTCGGGTTGGTCAGCAAGATTTTAAGCTGAGTGATGTGGCAAAAGTGTATCGTGGCTATGAAGATCCGCCGCAAGATACGACGCGTTATAACGGCAAAGCCACTTTGTTGATTGGTGTCAGCATGGTTGAAGGCGGCGATGTGATTGCCTTAGGCGAGCGGCTCACAGAAAAGATGGCGCGCATTAACAATATCCTGCCGGTTGGGGTGAGCATTCATACCGTGACTTCACAATCCAATATTGTCGCAGCTTCTGTGAATGATTTTGTTGGCTCGTTAATCGAAGCCTTGGTTATCGTGCTAGCCGTTAGTCTCTTATCGTTGGGTTTAAGAACGGGCATCGTTGTGGCGATTTCGATTCCTGTTGTGTTGTCGGCAACTTTTTTAGTGATGTATCTATATGGCATAGGCTTACACAAAATTTCACTCGGCGCATTAATACTCGCACTTGGATTATTGGTCGACGATGCCATTATTGCAGTGGAAATGATGTCATCTAAAATGGAGCAAGGCTGGGATAGAGTAAAAGCCGCTTCATTTGCATTTAATTCTACGGCTGTGCCTATGTTAACTGGCACCATGGTCACGGTAGCTGGCTTCCTGCCTATCGCGACGGCGGCTTCTGCTACTGGCGAATATACACGCTCTATTTTTCAAGTATCTGCCATTGCCTTATCACTTTCATGGATAGCAGCGGTTATTTTTGTCCCGTATTTAGGCTATCACATATTGCCAGATTACAGTGTGGCACCACAGTCTTCTAGATTCATGACATGGCTTAAGAGCAAACTCAAATTAAGCAGTAAAACCGACGATAACCACCATCACGATATTTATAACACTAAGTTCTACAGCCTATTTCGTCAGCTGGTGACAAACTGTGTGCGCTATCGCAAAACCGTCATTGTCATTACCTTAATCACTTTTATCTTGTCTGTGATTGGTTTTGGCAAAGTGCAGCAACAGTTTTTTCCAGATTCAACACGATTAGAAATTGTGGTTGATTTGCGATTGACCGAAGGCGCTTCATATTACGCGACCAATACAGAGGTGAAAAAAGTCGAGCAATGGCTAGACCGTTGGAATAAAGAAAACCAAGGTTTAGTCAATTATGTGGCCTATATTGGCTCAGGTGCGCCACGTTATTATTTACCTTTAGATGTGCAGTTGCCGCATGAAGGCTTTGCACAACTGGTGATTTTGGCCAAAGATTTAGCCGCACGTGAAGCTGTGCGTGATGATTTACTCGCGTTATTTGAGCGCGACTTTCCAAGTTTGCGCGCTTCGGTCATTCGTTTAGAGAATGGTCCGCCTGTTGGTTTTCCCGTTCAATTTAGAGTTGATGGTACCGATATTCCTAAAATACGCGCTATCGCACATCAAGTTGCTGACATTATGCGTCAAAATCCTAACTTGATAAATGTGCAATTAGGTTGGGAAGAGCCGAGTAAAGTCATTAAAGTGAGCGTCGATCAAGCAAAAGCACGGTTGTTGAATCTTAGTTCAGTTGATATTGCTAGTCCGATTAATGGTGCAATCAATGAGTTATACATCACTGAATTTAGAGAAGGCAATGAGCGGATTGATTTGGTCGGAAGAGGCACAGCGTTAGAGCGTACGCAATTATCTCGCCTACAACACTTAATGATTAGCACACCATCTGGCAGCAGTGTGCCGCTGTCACAAATTGCCACCATCACTTCAACCTTTGAGGAGGGCGTTATTTGGCGCCGTAACCGCGTGCCCTCTATTACCGTGCGGGCGCATTTAAAAGGCAATATTCAAGCGCCAGTCGCGTCCAATCAAGTAGAAGCACAATTAGAGGCTATTAAAGAAAAGCTGCCATTGGGCGTCACCATTGAAACCGGCGGTGCGATTGAAGAGTCTAGTAAGGGTGGTGCTTCTGTTGCAAAAGGCGCACCATTATTTTTAGTGGTTGTTTTAACCTTATTAATCATACAATTACAAAGCTTTTCGCGCGTATTTTTGGTATTATTAACCGCGCCATTAGGCTTAATTGGCGTCACAATCGCCCTCTTATTATTTAACCAACCATTTGGCTTTGTTGCTATGCTAGGGACAATTGCGTTGTCTGGCATGATTATGCGTAATTCGGTGATTTTGATTGACCAAATTGAGCAAGATAAATTATCGGGTTTAGCTGATTGGCAAGCGATTGTAGAATCAACAACACGCCGTTTTAGACCAATCGTGTTAACAGCGGCCACGGCTATTTTAGCGATGATTCCATTAACGCGTAGTGTGTTTTTTGGACCAATGGCAGTTGCCATTATGGGTGGTTTGGCAATAGCAACATTGTTAACGGTATTGTTTTTGCCAGCGCTCTATGCGGCATGGTTTAAAGTAAGCGTGCCAAAAGAGGCAGAGCCAATATTTGTAGAGGAAGTTACGGAATAATGGTTGTAATGACCAATAGTGTTCTACACTATTGGGTATATAAAAAAGAGATTTGAAATAATTAGGTTTAACTATGACATTAGTACAAAAAAGTCTCGGTAACGAGCAAGCGCGTTTTAATATGATTGAGCAACAAATTCGCACATGGGAAGTATTAGATCCTAATGTGTTGCAATTATTGCATAAAGTGCCACGTGAGCACTTTGTGCCAGAAGCTTATCAAGGGCTAGCATTTGCCGATATTGAAATTCCACTGATTGATGGACAGTTTATGTTATCGCCTAAGTTAGAGGCGCGTATTTTGCAATCGCTGGCGATTAAACCCAGCGATCAAGTTTTGCATATAGGCACGGGTAGTGGCTACTTTACTGCCTTACTCGCCAATATGGCGGCACATGTCTATTCAGTCGAAATTGATGCTGAGTTAAGTGCAACCGCTGCTTATAAATTAGCAGAGCATGATATTCATAATGTCACGATTGAACTAGGCAATGGGATTGCTGGATTAAAAGCACATCAACCATATGATGTGATTGTATTAACAGGTTCATCACCGATTGAGCCATTAAACTTGCGTGAGCAATTAACAGTTGGTGGCAGTATGTTTGTGATATTGGGTTCAGCGCCAGTGATGAAAGCAACATTAATTCAGCGAGTCTCAGAAACTATTTACAGACAAGATGTTCTATTTGAAACATGTGTACCAGAATTAGATGGTGCGCCACAACCTAAAGGCTTTAAATTTTAAGTGCGATTAATGACAATCTATTTTGGTTCGAATGAGTAACGTGCAATTTTCAGCTATTTTTCTAATGATTAGCTTTGTTTTGACGTCTACATTTGCAATGGCAGAGGATGTACAGCCAAGGAAAAAGTCACAAACGTTGCTAGATATTTACCAACAAGCGCTACGGAATGACCCTCAACTTGCATCGGCGCTCAATGCAAATAAAGCGGCACAAGAAATCATTGAGCAAGGAAAGGCCTTATACAGGCCAGTCATTAATTTTACAGCCAGCGCCAATAATTCGCGTACTGATGTACGATTTTTAGAAAACAATATTCAAGGTGGGCGGGCTAATTTTGATAACTATCGTGCTGGCTTAGAAGCTCGTCAACCTATTTATCGAAAACAAAATTTGGTGCAAATGGACCAAGCGGAAACACAAGTAAGCCAGGCAGATAAGCAATATAACTTAAGCCAACAAGCGCTTATTTTGCGTTCGACAGAAGCTTATTTTCAAGTGCTAATTGCGCAAGATCAAATCACATTAATTGAAGCACAAAAAGAAGCGATATTAAGTCAGTTAGAACAAGCAAAAGCGACTTTTGAAGTTGGTACTGCGACAATTACGGATGTGAACGAGGCACAAGCACGTTACGATTTGACTGTAGCTCAGGAAGTTGCGGCAAGAAATGAGCTTGAAATTGCTAAACGGTCAGTGCAAGCCATTACTGGTGAGATACCAGAGGCTTTGGCAAGTGTTAAAAAGGATATTAATGTGCAGCCGCTACAACAAAGTATGCAAGATTGGCAGGCAATTGCACGAAAAAGTAATCTCAATATACAAGTTCAAGAAGATACGCTTAAGCTGGCAGAACAAGAAGTTCAACGTGCTAATGCAGGCCACTTGCCCACTTTAGATTTGGTCGCAAGTTATACTAATAGCTATGTAAATGGAAGTCCCACTCCATTTAACGCTGGCAATCAATTAAAAAATGCCACGATTGGTTTGCAGTTAGATATCCCGCTTTATCAAGGTGGCGCGATTAGCTCTCAAGCACGTCAAGCTGTTTATAATAAACAAAAAGCAGAAGACGACCTTACACTATCGATACGTCAAACAGATTTAGAGACGCAACGTAATTTTCTCAATTTGAACACCAGTATTGCTCAGGTTAAAGCGTTCGAGCAAGCTTTAACCAGCAGCCAAAGCCAGCTAGATTCTACTAACTTAGGATATGAGGTCGGTGTGCGGACCAGCGTTGATGTACTGAATGCGCAACAACAACTGTTTTCAGCCAAGCGTGATTTATTGCAATCTAGATATAATTATCTTGTTAATATTATTCGTTTAAAAGCGGCATCTGGTTTGGTGGCGCAAGCTGATTTGGTCGATCTTAATCAGCAGCTTCTCGAAAACAACAGCTATCTGGAATCAAGCAATGATTAACTTAATCACAAGAGCAGGCAAAAGCCAGCTCATTATTATTGACGTGCAAACTAAGTTATGTGCAGTGATGCCAGCTGTTGAAATGCAAACAGTGATAAAAAATACTAATATCTTGCTTCAAGCCGCACATCATTTGCAAGTGCCAGTACTGGTAACAGAACAATATCCCCAAGCATTGGGTGAGACTGTGCCAGAGATTGCGCAACATTTTGCTGAGATTAAACCTATAGAGAAAATGGCTTTTTCTGCTTATGCCGAACCTAAATTTAAAGCGCAATGTCAGCGTGATAAATCACAAATCATCTTAGCTGGCTTAGAAACACATATTTGCGTATTGCAAACGGCACTTGATTTAATCGCGCAAGGCAAGCAAGTCATCGTGGTTGAAGATGCAGTTATTTCACGCAATGTTGATAATAAGCGCAATGCTATTAATCGACTAGCGAACGCAGGTTGCATCATCGCTAATACCGAGTCAGTGGTATTCGAATGGCTAGGTCACGCCAAGCATGAAGCGTTTAAGGAAATTGCCAAACTGATTAAATAAGCGGATAGGTGTTATTTGAACTGGAAGCTCATTCTTTTTATCGCGCTCATTGGCTATGGCGCTTATCAACATTTTAATCAGCGCCCTGTGGTTTATGGTGATGGCGTTGTAGCAAAGCAACTACCACTCCAATCGAACACCAACGACTTAAAATTTGAGCATAACGGTTATACCATCACGCCCTTACAATCCTTTGAAATTGAAGCACGTATTTTATCCACAAAACATTACACGTTTGATCGAGGTGCCGATTTATCACCTGTTGATTTGGTCTTGGGTTGGGGACGCATGTCAGATGAGTCTGTCTTAAAAAAGATAGAAATTAGTCAAAGCGGTCGTTTCTATTATTGGCGGGTGAATGAATTTCCGATTCCACGCAAAGAGATTGAAACCCATAGTGCAAATATGCATTTGGTACCAGCCAATCCACAAATAGAAAGCCTGTTAAAAAATGTCAAACCAGGCCAAGTTGTACGCATTCAAGGTGATTTAATACAGGCAAATGCAGCTGGTGGCTGGCACTGGAAAAGCTCGCTTACCCGTAATGATACAGGTGCTGGCGCTTGTGAATTGGTCTGGGTTAAATCGTTTAGCGTTAAATCGCTTAGCTAGTAATCAACTAATGATGCTTTGACCGATAAATAAGGCGCAATGATGATAAGCATTTTTTGCGTAGCGCCAGTGGCAGCTTGACTGTAAGTAATCGCGGCTTTACCCATCTGTTCACGTTTGCTGGTATCTTGTAACAACAGTTGAATCTGCGCACGTAGATCTTCAACACCACTCACACGAATAGCCGCCTTGTTTTCAATTGCATTCGCAGCCGCTTCGGCAAAATTAAAAGTATGTTCGCCAATGAGAATGGGCTTGCCCATTACCGCCGCCTCAATTAAATTTTGCCCGCCAAAGCTGAGTAGGCTGCCGCCAATAAACGTAAAATCGCAAGCCGCATAATAATGATATAACTCGCCCATACTATCACCCAACATTATTTGCGTTTCTGCTGAGATGGGTTCAGTTAGTTCGCTACGGCGAGCAAATGGCAGTTTGCGCTGTTTAAGCAAATGAGCAACCTCGTCAAACCGCTGCGGATGACGCGGCACAATCACCGTTAATACCGCCAAATCACGCACAGCATCTAGAATAATCGCCTCTTCACCATCTCTAGTGCTAGCAGCTAAAAAGATGGGGTAAGGTTTGCTTGCGGATGCGCCGAATAGTTGGCGTAATTGGGCGCCTTTCTCTTGACAGTCAGCGGGTGGTTTGACATCAAACTTCACATTGCCTGTGACAGTAATATTGTTTGCGCCCAATGCAGCTAACCGTTTTGCATCGGTTAATGTTTGCGCACCAACTGCAGCCAAATTGCCCAAGCCATTGCGGGCTAACTGACCTAACTTAGCATAGCCAGTCGCTGACTTTTCAGATAATCGTGCATTCATCAATAACAACGGCACATCACGTTTTTTGCAAGCGGCAATCAGGTTAAACCAAAGCTCTGTTTCCATTAATAAACCGATGCTAGGTTTAAAGTGATTTAAAAAGCGTCGCACGGTAAATGGCACATCGTATGGTAAATAAACACGTAGCACATCATCGGCAAACAATTGTTCACTAGCAGCGCGACCCGTTGGCGTCGTATGGGACAATAAGATTTGATATTTCGGATAAGCTTGCTGGAGTGCTTTAATTAAAGGCACGGCGGCATGTGTTTCACCCACTGAGACGCAATGCAACCAAATAATAGGCTTATGTGGCACCTCACTATAAAAACCAAAGCGCTCGCGCCAATGCTGCCGATAAGCTGGTTGTTTAATGCCGCGCCACCATAATTTAATTGGTACCAATGGCAAAATGAAGTAAAACAAAAGCGTGTATAAAAATCTTGGCATACGCTATTTTCTCACAAATCGACAGCTTGCCAATTTCGGTAAACAATTTGAAACACAAAGATTACATTTTTGTCTAGCAACATATTTTTTATATTGTTTATTGGTGTTGGTAATTACTCACATTAGCTGAATCCTACGTATAGCTTATCCCTGTCTTTTGATGCCCAAAAATGGTGCAAAATGCAGTTGTAAAAAAGTGTTGCAAAACACATCATAAAGGCATAAATTATCACTGGCGACACAATATGTTGTGTTGAGGAGTCGGTTTTTCTTATATAAATAATGATTATTTATATAAATCAAAAAGTTAGATTAGACATAGATTAAAGTGCTGTAAAAATACGGTATAAACAGAACAAGAGCGGGGAGCGAGTATGCTAAAAGCAGTAGAGCCATCAAAAAAATCAAGTGCAGAGGACGGGAAGGAAATTCCAATTCAGTCTGTTTCATTAGATATTTGGGATAAAAAATATTGTCTTAAAACCAAAAACGGTGAGCCAGTTGATAAAAACATGGATGACTCATACTCGCGTGTGGCGCGCGCCTTAGCGGATGTAGAGACCACCGAAGAAAAACAACAAGAGTGGCACGAGAAGTTTTTATGGGCATTGCGTCACGGCGCGATTCCTGCTGGCCGCATTACTTCTAATGCAGGCGCGTTAGAGCACAAACCAGCAACGTCTACCATTAACTGCACCGTTTCTGGCGTGGTGGAAGACAGCATGGATAACATCCTCGATAAAGTGCACGAAGCTGGTTTAACGCTTAAAGCAGGCTGCGGTATTGGTTACGAATTCTCTACACTCCGTCCAAAAGGCGCATTTGTTGCAGGTGCTGGCGCACATACCAGTGGTCCTTTGTCGTTCATGGATATTTACGACAAAATGTGTTTCACCGTTTCATCTGCTGGTGGTCGTCGCGGTGCGCAAATGGCAACGTTTGATATTAGCCACCCAGATGTCACCGACTTTATTAAAGCCAAGCGTGAAGATGGTCGTTTACGTCAATTCAACTTATCTTGCTTAATCACCAAAGAATTCATGGAAGCAGTCAAAGCCGATGCTGAGTGGAAACTCGCTTTCCCAGTGACAGAAAAAGAAGCGATTGTCGATGGCCTAGATACCAACAATCTAGAACAAGTGGTATGGCGTGAATGGCCAATTAAAGGTAAATACCTCACTAAAGAAACAGGCGTTGATGCAGGAAAAGTCGCTTGCCGTGTTTACAAAACGATTAAAGCACGCAATTTGTGGAATGTGATTATGTCTAGTACATACGACTTTGCAGAGCCTGGCTTTATCTTGATTGATCGCGTCAATGAAATGAATAACAACTGGTTCTGCGAAAACATTCGCGCAACCAACCCATGTGGTGAGCAACCATTACCACCTTACGGTGCATGTTTATTAGGTTCAGTAAACCTGACTAAATTTGTGAAAAAACCATTTACCGATGAAGCCTTTTTTGATTGGGCTGAATATAAAGAAGTGGTGTCTATCTTCACGCGTATGCTAGATAACGTCGTCGAAATTAACGGTTTACCACTAGAAAAACAACGTGAAGAAATCGCCCGTAAACGCCGTCACGGCATGGGTTATTTAGG
>Ga0209231_1000701_pt1 | contig 16593 bp, 16 predicted proteins | sample Deesub45470m_DNA_FD_188086 | JGI IMG/M metagenome (GOLD analysis project Ga0209231, IMG submission 188086) | Deep subsurface microbial communities from North Pacific Ocean - 450_OLKR46/470m Metagenome (SPAdes) (version 2) | ecosystem: Environmental > Terrestrial > Deep subsurface > Unclassified ... | reverse complement strand
GATGCTTTTCTTACCAAGCCCTTAGATTTTAAACTCTTGAAAAATGAATTTTTAAACTTATAATTATGGCAAAAATATTGGTAGTAGATGATGAAACAGATTTGGAAATTCTCATAAAGCAAAAATTTCGTAAAGAGATAAGACAAAATGAATATGAATTCCTTTTTGCCATAAATGGCAACGATGCACTACTCAAAATAAGTGAACAGCCAGATGTAGATATCGTTTTAAGCGATATTAATATGCCAGAAATGGATGGACTTACACTACTAACAAAACTCAATGAGCTAAGTCCACTTATTAAATCGGTGATTGTTTCAGCGTATGGAGATATGGAAAATATTCGTATAGCAATGAACCGAGGTGCATTTGACTTTATCACGAAACCTATCAATTTTCTGGATCTTAGCCTTACCATGGAAAAAACATTGAAACATGCAAAAGTTATTAAAGAAACGCTAAAAGCCATTAAAGAAAACAACATTCTAAAAATGTATGTAGACGAAAATGTGCTCAATTTTATGGGAAGCCGAGAATATGAATCCAGCCTTATGGTAAATGAAACCATAGAAGGAACCGTTATGTTCATAGATCTTTGCGGGTTTACAAAAATAAGTGAAAATAACCCTGCAGATGTAGTAGTTTCAATGGTAAATACCTATTTTGATACTATTGTAAAAGAAATCATAGCGCAAGAAGGTTTTATCGATAAATTTATAGGCGATGCTGTTATGGCAGTATTTAAGGGTGAATTTCATTTAGATAGGGCAATAGATGCAGCATTGGCTGTGCGTAAAAAAATAAATAACTTACCAAAAACCGAAGATAGTAAATTCAGTCCCAAGGTTTCTATTGGAATAAAAAGTGGTGAAATGATTTCGGGAAACATTGGGTCAGTTAGTTTAAAAAGGTTGGACTATACGGTAATTGGCGATACTGTTAATATTGCAGCACGATTGCAAGATGCAGCAAAAGAAAATCAAATTATTATTAGTGAAGATAGTTTTGAACAAATAAAGGAATCTTTTAATTGTGAAAAAATAGGTAGTATTAACCTGAAAAATAAAACAAATCCAATAACAGTATATGCAGTAATTGAGTAACGTAGTTAGTTAGTTAGTTAGTTAATTTATTATCAAAACAAAAACCATCATGAAAAAACAGGAAAAAGCAGCAATAACACCTCAAGTCAAAAATAGACATACCGAGGAATTAGTTGACCATTATTGGGGAAGTATTAACTATGTATTTGAGCTTATTAAATCCTCAGAAATTAAAGCGGGTCTTATCTTGTCATTTTACGGAATTTTATTAAATTTTAGTTATCAAAAATTAGCATATCTTCTTGTAACTTATCCTAACAACATACTACTTTATATTCTTTTGGGGCTATGGTTTTGTTGCACTGTAATTTCCATTCATTTCAGTATTCGGTGTTTTATCCCCAGAATAGAAGCTAAATTTGATAAAAACATATTCTTTTTTGGTGATATCATTTCTAAATTTGGAAATATCCATGAGTTTTCGAAAACATTTTACGAGATAAGTTTAGATGAAGACCAAGTTTTTGATCATTTGGGGCAACAAATATTCATTATCTCAAAAATCGCTACAATGAAGTTCAAAAACGTAAGCAGATCATTACATTTTTTGGCTTTTGGAATGTTACTATTGCTAATTGTGATGATTTACAGTTTGATATTGACCTTAAATAGCTAACTGTTGTACTATTTAAAATAAAAAAATGATTCCATTCTTTAGAAAAATTAGAAGCATTAGTAACTTCACGATATTTTCAAAGCAATGCCCTTAAAATATTTTACATCGATTTGTTGGAATCTAACAAATTAATTTTAAACTTACTTGACAAAGAAATGAATAAAAAATAACCTACTACCTATAAATTAGTACTTAAAATTCTTACAGAAATTTGTTACCGTTGAACTGGATATTTTCCCGTTTGCCCCCATTCTGACCAAGAACCATCGTATAACATTTTAACATTTTTAAAAATCAACTCACTGGCTAATAAAATAATACAAGCAGTAATTCCAGAACCACAAGTAAATGCTAAAGGTTGATTCTTTATCGCATATTTTTGAAAAATCACAGTTAATTCTTCAGAAGATTTCATTTTACCATTACTTAAAACTAACTCAAATGGAAGGTTCACGGAGTTTGGAATGTGTCCACTCGACATATTTTCTCTTGGTTCTGGAGTTGTTCCACTAAACCGTCCTTCAGACCTCGCATCTATAACCTGTATTTTCATTATTTCAATATTTTCTAATAATTGCTTAGCATTGCATACTAAATTAGGGTGGTAATTTGGTTCAAAATCCCCTCTCTTATAAGAATTAATTTTTAATGGTTCACAAGAAAAACCTTCCTTTTTCCAGGCTGAAAGCCCACCGTTAAGAACAGCAATCGCATCATGTCCCATTGTTTTAAACATCCACCAAACTCTAGGGCTAGTGTACACTCCTAAATTATCATAAACAACAATTAAACTGTTTTTATGAATCCCCAATTTTTGACATTCTTCTTCAAATACTTCAGGCGAAGGAATCATATTTGGAATTGAACTTTCTTTGTCGTAGAAAATAGTTTCCATATCAAATAAACGTGCACCTTTAATCTGAATATCAGGAAATTCAGCTGTTAAATTTGATTTATTTTCTTTAGGGCTTGCGTCTAAAATAATTAGATTTGGATTGTTAAAATTTTCAGAAAGCCATTTAGTAGCTATAAGAGGACTCAACATCTTCAATAGTTTAAATTAGTATAAGGTATTTATGAACTAAGAAAGATGATATATTTCCATAATATCTTTAAGAATTTTATCAAAATCAATTTTTAAATCAATTAGATTTCCACTATGAATGTCCCAAACCCAACCATGAACTGTAATTTGCCGTTCTCTAAAAGCCTTTTGGACATCGGCTGTTTTTAAAACATTAACACATTGTTCCTGAACATTTAACTCCACAAGCCTGTTATATTTTTCATCTTCACAGGTAATTAAATTGAGTTCTTCCTTATGTAATCTATACACATCCCTTATGTTTCTAAGCCAAGGATTTAACAACCCTAAATCTTTTGATTGCATAGCAGATTTAACTCCACCGCAATAGTAGTGACCACATACAACAACATGTTTTACTTCTAAATGACTAACCGCATAGTTTATTACAGACATTACATTTAAATCGGTATTAGGAACCATATTAGCAATATTTCTATGTACAAATACTTCTCCTGGCTTAACCCCCATCAGTTCTTCAGCTGATACACGGCTATCTGAACAACCAATGTATAAAATTTGAGGTTTCTGACCTTCTGAAAGGTTTTTAAAGTAATTCTGGTCAATTTTGAGTTTCTCAACAATCCACTTTTGGTTATTTTCGAAAATTTTTGCTATATCCAACTTACGAGTTTTTTAGTTATTTATTTTTATACTGATATCATTTCATCTGCAAATAAATGAAAAAAATAGTTATTGTTTCATATTACTTCCATTAGAAGGTTTTCCATTTTGAAAATATTCCCAATCACCTACTTTTTCATCGTTTTCATAATTGCCCGTATATATAAGCTTACCTTCAATATTGTAATAATTAGCCAATCCGTGAAGTTTACCTTCTTTGTAATTTAAATCATCTAAAAGAACACCATTATCAGCATATCGTTTGGTATTTCCATGTAACAATCCGTTTTCATAGTTCAGAAATTCATTCATTTTTCCATTTTTATAATATGCTTTGTATTCACCTTCTAAAACACCGTTTTTATAATTTTCTTCAATCATTAATGTTTTACCATCTGAATGGTAATAAAACCATTTTCCTACTCGATTTTCACCTTCCATTTCGCCTTCACTTTCTAAAACACCCTTTTCAGTAAAAAACTGAACTTTTGCCATTGAAGTTCCTTTCTTAAAGGTTTTTATAATGATTGGAAAATCAGAACTTAAAGCACTGTAATATTTAAAAACACCTACTTCTTTACCTGCTTCAAACTGACCTTCATAACGGATACGATTATTTGTGTATGTTTTTTTCCACAAACCCGTTCTATTCCCTTGAGCATCAAGCTGATTTATTTTTTCTTGTGCTGTTATGAATTGAAATCCAAAAAATAACAATATTGTTAAAGAAGTCAATGTTTTTATTTTTTTCATATCATTTATTCAACTTTTAAAGTTTTAGCCCAATCTACTAAAATAGAATATTGAGAATCACTCAACTTAGCATCTTTATGAAGAATTAAATAACTTTCTAAAGGCATTTCGTGTTCTGTTAATTCTTCTATAATATCTTTTAAAACATGATTTCGCTGATTTTTATTATACGCTGCCCATTCTGAAAAATTTAAATGTTCTTTTCCTTCATTCACATGTTGTGCTAAATACCAAGAAACAGGAGCAATTTCGCTATACCAAGGGTATTTTGTGTTATTTGTATGACAATCTGCACATGAAGTTTTAATAATTTCTTTTACGTCTTCAGGAACTTGCAAAACAGTTGATATGTCGTTCTTGTTTTCTATTGAACTATTTTTTTCTGGTCTAATAAATTGTATTAAAACCAATATAACAACAACTGCAATTAGTACTTTTTTCATAAATTATAATTTTAATAGTTCTTGTAATTGTTCTTCGGAAACAGTTAACAAATTCGATTTTATTAATCTTGGCGTTAATTCTTTCCATTTACTATTTTGCTTAAATATTTCTTTTAATATTGCCTTTGCTTCTATCATTTCTCCATTATTGGCTAGGGTTATGGCATACCAATATTTCATTTCTAAATTTGTTGGATTCAATTTTTGAGCATTCATGTAATGTTCTTTTGCCAACACATTGTTGCCTGTTTCAACTGCTAAATCACCTTTATTCATATATTCATAAGCCGTATGAATAGTTAACAATCTTCGCATTTCTTTAATTGGATTTTCGTTATCTTCAATTCGCAAATCAACAACTTTATCTTCCCAACTATTACCCGTACTTTTAGCTTTAACGACTAAAATGGCTGCAGATTGTTTTCCTCTAATATCTCCGCCTTCATTTTGGGCTGCTTCCATTGCTGCTAACATGCGTTCGGCTAAACTACCTTTAGATTTTTTAAAAGCTTTAGCCATTGCTGGCCAAACTGTATTTTTATCCATTAAATTGGCTTGAACCGAAAAATTTTCTCCAACAATATGCCCCGCAGCTTCAATACAATTTTTGCCTGTGTAAGCATCAACATTTCCATTGACATCTAAAATTGCTAGTTGACGAACTTCTCTTCCTTCATCCAATGCTAATAATGTTTCAATTGCTAATTTTGGTGTTAAACCATTTTCCAGTAAACTTAACCCTCTTGGCCCAAATGAAGGATTGATAAAAGATTGTGTTGCCACTACTCCAACTCCTGCTTTTCCCCAAGTGACTAAACTTCCAACAGAAAACCAATGAGATTGTACAGCTACACCCATTTCGCCCGTAACTGTATCCCTTGCAACAATTGAATAGGTATGTGCAAAAGGTTCTTTTTTTAAATACATTTGTTGAGAAATTCCTTGAATACTCAAGATTAATGTAAGAAATAATACAAATAATAACCTCATAATTTAGTAATTTTAAAAAAATAAAGATACTATTCTTTTCAAACATTTAAATTTATTTTTAATCATGGGAATCTCAAATTTTTGGTTTTACACTATCATGATTGTTGCAATAGCTCATATAATTGTAGGATTTCTATATTTATTGTATAAATTATCTCCAAAGAAAAAGGATAAAAAAAATGAATAAAGATTTTTTAATTTTACAGCTTAACAATATTGAAAATGCTAAAAGAGTCAACCGATTACGAGTTGCTAATTTGGTTATAGAAAACCCTGAATTATTTCCTTTTTTGCTTCAACTAATTTTTGAATTTCATAATAAAACATCTGTAAAAGCGGCATGGATATTAGAGTTGGTTTGTGATAAAAAATTAGATTGGTTAGCACTTTATCTTAATTTTTTCACAGAAAATATACATAAAGTTAAACAAGATAGTTGTGTACGTCCTATTTCAAAAGTATGTAATTTTATAGCCATTGCTTATACTTCAAAAAAAGTCAGTTTAATGAAAGAAACGCTTACAGAAAATCAAATTAATACTATTATTGAAACTGGCTTTGATTGGATGATTAGCAATCATAAAGTTGCAGTAAAAGCATATGCTATGAATGCATTATTATTACTTGGCAAGAACTATGATTGGGTACATGAAGAATTACAATTAATTATTCAACAAAACATGGTAAATGAAAGTCCGGCTTATAAAGCACGTGGAAGGATGACATTAGAACTGATAAACAAAAAATAAAACGATAGATTTTGGCTTAATTTCATTAATTTTGCATTTTTCAACACAAACCTAAAAAATGTCCTTAACCAATTTAAATGCAATATCTCCAATTGACGGAAGATACAGAAACAAAGTAGAGCGTTTGGCTCCTTTTTTTTCGGAAGAAGCACTTATTAAATACCGAGTAAAAGTAGAAATAGAATATTTTATTGCGTTATGTGAAATTCCCCTTCCACAATTAGCGGATTTTGACAAATCTCTTTTTTCAGAATTACGAAAAATTTATGTTGATTTTTCTTCATCTGACGCACAAAAAATTAAGGATATTGAAAAAGTAACCAATCATGATGTTAAAGCTGTTGAATATTTCATTAAAGAAAAATTTGATGCTTTACAACTTCAAAAATATAAAGAATTTATTCACTTTGGTTTAACATCTCAAGATATAAATAATACTTCTGTTCCGTTATCTATAAATGACGCTTTTGATGCTGTATATTATCCAGAATTAGCATTACTATTACAAAAATTAAGAGAATTATCAGTTGCTTGGGAACAAGTTCCAATGTTGGCAAGAACGCACGGACAACCAGCATCTCCAACACGTTTAGGTAAAGAAATTTATGTTTTTATTGAACGAATTGAACAACAAGCTAAACAATTGCAAAATATACCTTATGCTGCTAAATTTGGTGGTGCAACAGGTAATTTTAATGCACATAAAGTAGCATATACAACCATTGATTGGAAAGCTTTTGGGACTCATTTTGTTGAAAAAGTTTTGGGTTTACACCACTCTTTTCCAACCACACAAATAGAACATTACGACCATTTAGCTGGTATTTTTGATGCTTTAAAACGAATAAACACCATTTTAATTGACTTTAATAGAGATATTTGGACCTATGTTTCTATGGATTATTTTAAGCAAAAAATTAAAGAAGGTGAAGTAGGTTCATCAGCAATGCCACATAAAGTAAATCCGATTGATTTTGAAAATTCAGAAGGAAATTTAGGCATAGCCAATGCTATTTTTGAACATCTATCGGCAAAATTACCTATTTCTCGTTTACAGCGTGATTTAACCGATTCTACTGTTTTAAGAAATGTTGGAGTTCCTTTTGCTCATACAATTATTGCATTTAATTCAACGTTAAAAGGATTAAATAAATTGATTATTAATGAAGCGAAATTTGCTGAAGATTTAGAGAATAATTGGGCGGTTGTTGCAGAAGCTATTCAAACAATTTTAAGAAGAGAAGCCTATCCAAACCCATATGAGGCTTTAAAAGGATTGACAAGAACCAATGAAAAAATCACGCAAAAATCGATGTCAGATTTTATTGAAAGTTTAAACGTGTCGACTATAATAAAAGAAGAATTAAAAGCAATAACACCAAGTAATTATACAGGAATCTAATGAAAAAAATCACCCTAATTGTTATTTTAATACTAGCTTTTGCATCTTGCAAAGAAGAACCTTTAAATCCTGATAGATTTAAAACTGGAACTTTTGAAATTCCTGAAGGAAAAGGATACGAAAAAACATTAATTATCAGGAAAGATTCAATTCAAATAGAACAGTATGAGGATAGAATTGATACACTTTCAATTTCTTGGAAAAACAATTTTAGCTACACCTTAAAAATCTTACATCCACAATCGGCAATTGATGAAGAACCAATTCATATAAAAATTACGTCTATTAAAGATGATTCTTATGAATTTGAAGCCGTTATTGGACATTCAAACTTTATACAAAAAGGAACTCTTATTAAAAAATCGAATTAAACAATGGAAATATTTTTACATGCAGACACTTGGGTTGCTTTATTAACCCTTACTTTTTTAGAAATTATACTAGGAATAGATAATATTATTTTTATTTCAATAACTGCAGGGAAATTACCAAAAGATCAAATTAAAAAGGCAACAAGATTAGGACTAATATTAGCACTTGTTTTTAGGATTATTTTATTATTTGGTGTCACATGGTTAATATCAATGAAAGAGCCATTTTTTACTTTTGACTTATCTTGGTTTAAAGCAGGAATTACTGGTCAGAGTGTAATTTTAATATTAGGTGGTATCTTTTTATTATATAAAAGCACCCATGAAATTCATCAAAAAGTTGAAGGTGTAGAAGAAAACACTTCAACTTCAATAAAAAGTAAAGTTGCTACTACTTTTGGTATAGTGATTTTTCAAATAGTTATGATTGATATTGTTTTTTCATTTGATTCAGTTTTAACTGCTGTTGGTATGACCAATGGTATTCCAGGTGCCTTAATAATTATGATAACAGCCGTAATAGTTTCTATGATAATTATGATGATATTTGCCAGCCCTGTTGCAAATTTTGTAAATAAACATCCAACTATTCAAATGTTAGCACTATCCTTTTTAATATTAATTGGATTTATGTTAATTACGGAAGGTGCACATTTATCACATGTTGAAATATTTAATAAACCTGTTGGTGCAATACCAAAAGGCTACTTATATTTTGCCATTGCTTTTTCATTGGGTGTTGAAGCACTTAATATGAAAATTCGAAAAAAAATTGATAAAAAATAAATTTTAAATTGCTAAATAAATCACTTTAATTAGGGATTTTTAGTTATAACTTTGTATTGGTTTATTACTGAAATTTATGAACGAGCGTAGAACAACAAATATTTTATTATTGGTAATTGTAATTCCGTTACTATTTTATTTATTAAAAATATTAAGTTTTATACTTATTCCATTAGTTGCTTCATTATTTATTGCCTTGTTGTTTTTACCTTTAATGAGATGGTTAACTAAAAGAAAGATTCCTAATTTCATAAGCATTATTATTGTACTACTCATTTTTATAGGAGCTTTATTAATTGGTGGTGAAATAATAAAATTGGCAAGTAAAGAAATAGTACAAACCCAAGATGCATTTTTTACGAAAGCTCAAATTAAATTAACTGATTTAGTTTATACCATAGAAGATTTTATGGGAATGCAATACATGCACGATGATAATCTTTTAAATATATTTATTAATGAAGACGATTTTTCAAAAAATTTCAGTTCCATAATCAGTTTAATTGGAAATACCATCTCTATGCTATTAATGACTGCTTTTTTTGTGGTTTTATGGTTAGCCGAATCTCTTAACTTCTACAAAGTTTTAAGTGGAACCATATTTAAACAAAAATTTGCATCGGTTAAAACATTTATGAAAATTGAAAACGATTTAATAACATTTGTAAAAGTAAAATTTTTAGTAAGCGCCCTAACTGGAATAGGTTTTGGACTTGCCTGCTACTTTTTTAATGTTAGTTTTCCAATTTTTTGGGGGTTATTTGCATTTCTTATAAATTTTGTTCAAATGATAGGCTCTATAGTTTCTGTAATTTTATTGGCATTATTTGCTTTTGTAGAACTTGACCCAACAAGCACATTACTATTTTTTATTATAACTATCACATTGGTACAAGTATTATTTGGTAGTATTTTAGAACCTATTTTTATGGGTAAATCCTTTTCTATTAATGTAATTGCTATTTTAGTATCGTTAATGCTTTGGGGATATATTTGGGGAGTTCCCGGGTTAATAATGTCTATTCCAATAACCGTGTTTTTAAAAATAATTTTTCAACAATTTCCACAAACAAAATTGTTTTCAACATTACTTTCAGGAAGTACTGGTGAAATTCATTTCTCAAAACTTAAAAAATAAAGATTATTTCTATTAAAATCTTTTTTATTATAAATTTTTTGCTATAAATTTAATAAACTTCTTAAATAAATTAAGTTCTATAAAAATAGTGCTTATTATCTGTTTTTTGAATTTAATGTAATATATGTTACATAAGTGTGTGCTGTTTATTACTGTTCAAGACTGAAATCTTAACTACATTTGCATCAAACTAAAAAAAGCAAAACTATGCGAAGTAAAAACAGTCTATTATTTTCATTCTTTCTATTGAACTTATTTGTTAGTAATGCTCAGCAAGAAACTTTAATTTCTTTTGAAGAAGTGTTAAGTAAGGTTCAAGAAAATAATCATGCTATAAAAATTTCAGAACAAGATTTTAATGTAGCAAGGGCAGATTTTAATCAAACAAATTCAATTTTTTTACCAAATATTGCTGTTTCACATACCGCAATTTCAACCACAAATCCATTAATGGCTTTTGGTTCTAAATTGAATCAGGAAATTTTAACACAAGCCGATTTTAATCCAGCGCTTTTAAACGATCCAGATAACATAAAAAACTTTGCTACTAAAATTGAAGTTCAGCAACCAATTTTTAACGCTGATGGAATTTTTATGCGCAAAGCTGCAAAAGCCAAAATGGATGCTTTTGAACTGCAATCCGATAGAACAAAAGATGCAATGAAGCTGGAAGTTACCAAAGCCTATATGCAATTACAAGTTGCTTATAAAGCTGTTGAAGTACTTGAAAAAGCAAAACAAGCGGCACTTGAAAACAAAAAAATTGCTGAAAATAGTTTTAATCAAGGTTATTTACAAAAAGCAGATATTTTGTCTGTTGAAGTTCATGTTACAGAAGTTGAGAATCAACTCTTAACAACAAAAAGCAATGTTAAAAATGCTTCAGACTATTTATTGTTTTTAATGAATGAAAAAAACGATGGTACTTTAAAGCCTTCAACACAGCTGAAAGCTGAAGTTAATTTTGATGTTTACAACCAACAAGTTTCAGAAAACAGAGCAGATATTGAAGCTATGAAAAATAGCACAGAAGCTTATAACAATATGTATAAAGCTTCTAAAATGACATATTTGCCAAAATTAAATGCCTTTGGAAGTTATGAATTATATGATGATACCCTTTTTGGAACAAATGCAAAAGGGTATTTAGTTGGCGCACAACTTTCCTGGAATGTTTTTGAAGGTTATAAAAGAATTGGTAAAACTCAAAAAAGTAGGGCCGAATTAGATAAGGCAGAAATTAGTTTAGAACAATATAAAAATCAAAGTCAGTTAGATTTTAGTAAAGCAAAACGTAAGTTAAAAGACGCAGAGAACTCATTAAATTTAACAAGCTTAGCTGTAGAACAATCTAATGAAGCTTTACGAATTAGAACAAATCGTTTTAAAGAAGGATTAGAAAAAACTTCAGATTTGCTAATCGCAGAAACCACGTATCTGCAAAAGCAATTAGAATATGTACAAACAGTATTCAATTATAATTTTACAAAAGCTTATGTAGAATTTTTGATAAAATAAATTGATAATAACCTAAAACACACCGAATTTTAAATTTCTATTAAAAATGAAAAACTTACTAAAAATAATCACAATAATAACGTTAACTTTTACAATAAGTTGTGGAAAAGAGAAAGCAACTTTAGTTGACAACAGAGAGACTGTAACTGTTAAAGTTGGCACGCCATTATCCGAAAATAGCACATTTATTTCTGCAAGCGGTAAAGTGGAAGCAGTACAAAACGCAAACCTCAGCACACGCATGATGGGTTTTGTAAACAATATTTATGTAAATGTTGGTGATAAAGTATCTAAAGGACAACTATTACTAAGTATTAACAGTACTGATATTTCAGCTCAAAAAGCACAAGTTACTGCAGCTATTACCGAAGCTACTGCTGCTTTTAAAAATGCTGAAAAAGATTACAATCGTTTTAAATCATTATTAAAAGATAAAAGTGCATCTCAAAAAGAAATGGACGATATAACTGCTAATTATGAAATGGCAAAAGCTCGTTTAGAAGCAGCTAATCAATCGAAAAACCAAGTGAATGCACAATTATCATACGCTAACATTACAGCGCCATTTAATGGTGTTATTACTGGTAAATTTATTAATAAAGGTGATTTGGCTAATCCTGGAATGCCTTTATTAAGTATTGAAAACCCTAATAATTTTCAAGTAATTGCAATGGTTCCAGAATCTGATATTACACGTATTAAAACAGGATCTAAAGCGACAGTTTTAATAAAATCTACAAATAAAACTATTGAAGGATTTGTAACTGAAGTTAGTTCATCTACAAAAAATACTGGTGGACAATATTTAGTGAAAGTTATTTTAGATAAAACTGATGAAAATTTATTATCAGGGATGTTTACTTCTGTTCAATTTCCTGTTGAAAAAGTTGAAACTTCAAGTTTGGTAATTATTCCAAAAAGTGCTTTGATTAAACAAGGTCAGTTAACAGGTATTTATACTATCGGAAATAAAAATACAGCCATTTTAAGATGGTTAAGAATTGGTAAAAGCTTTGGTGATCAAGTGGAAGTGCTTTCTGGTTTGTCAGCAAATGAACAATACATTATTTCAGCTGAAGGGAAATTGTTTAACGGAGCGAAAGTAATCCCATCCCCAGCCCTTCCCAAAGTGAAGGGAGTTAAATAGTTTCATAATGAAATCCTCGCGTGAGGGATTGAGGCGGTATCCTTTTGTGAAGCACAGCGGAACAAAAGATTTAGCCGAAAGCCCGACCCGACCTTTTCGGGAGGGACACGCCCAAATAAATAAAACAGTAGGCGGTTTGCAGTCGCAGTTAAAAATAAAAAATAATTAATTCCCTTTTATTCCCCCTTCGGGGGTTAGGGGGATAAACTTTAAACTAAATAATAATGCAAGAAGGTATATCAGGTAAAATTGCCAATGTTTTCATCAATTCTAAATTAACAATTTTGTTGATGGTTGCTTTGATGGCTATTGGTATTTATAGTTCTTTTTTAATTCCAAGGGAAGAAGAACCACAAATTATTGTTCCAATGGCCGACGTTTTGGTTGGTTATCCTGGAGCTAGCCCAACCGAAGTTGAAAGTCGCGTTGTTAAGCCATTAGAAAAAATAATTTCAAATATAAAAGGTGTTCAACATGTTCACAGTATTGCTATGAACGGGCAATCTATGATAATTGTACAATTTTATGTGGGTGAAGACACGGAACGATCGTATGTGAAATTATATGATGAATTGATGCGTCATAAAGGCATGTTCCCTCCGGGAGTTACAGAGCCTTTAGTAAAAACACGTTCTATTGATGACGTACCAATGCTAGGATTAACTTTTTGGAGTGAAAACTACAATGATTTTGAAATTCGTCAAATAGCTGAGGAAGTTACTTCTGAAATTGAAAAAGTAAAAGATGTTTCAATTACCAAAGTAATTGGAGGAAGAAATCGTGAACTAAAAATTATTTTGGATAAAGATAAAATGGCTGAAAACGGCATAGATGCTTTAAGTATTATGCAAATGATTCAAGCCAATAATAGCAGTTCGCAATCTGGTAGTTTTGTAAAAGGTGATGAAGAGTTTTTAGTTACAACTGGTAAATTTTTAACTTCAAAAGAAGATGTAGAAAACTTGGTTATTGGTGTTAATCAACAAATGCCAGTTTATTTAAAACAAGTTGCAACCATACAAGATAGCCCTGGAACTCCAAAAAGTTATGTTTCTTTTGGTTTTGGAAAAGGGAATGAACAGTTTACTTCAAATCCCAGTGAATATTCAGCTGTAACACTTTCAGTAGCAAAAGTAAAAGGAGCTGATGCTATGAAAATTTCGGATAAAATTCTGGAAAAAGTAGCGCATTTAAAACAAAATTTAATTCCAAATGATGTTCATGTAACTGTTACCAGAAACTATGGTGAAACAGCATCTCATAAAGTTGGAGAATTATTATTGCATTTAGGTGTCGCTATATTAGCTGTTACCATTTTAGTAATGCTGGCAATGGGTTGGCGAGGTGGATTGGTAGTGTTTTTCTCTGTACCATTAACCTTTGCATTAACATTATTCAGTTACTATTTATTGGGTTATACACTTAATCGAATTACTTTATTTGCTTTAGTTTTTGTGGTTGGAATTGTGGTTGATGACAGTATTATTATTGCTGAAAATATGCATAGGCATTTTAAAATGAAGCGATTGCCTTTTAAACAAGCTGCCATTTACGCCATAAATGAAGTAGGAAACCCTACAATATTAGCGACTTTCACAGTTATAGCGGCTATTTTACCAATGGCGTTTGTTTCTGGTATGATGGGTCCTTATATGAGCCCAATGCCAATTGGAGCTTCTATTGCCATGATACTTTCATTATTTGTTGCGTTAACGGTAACTCCATATTTAGGTTACCATTTATTACAAGAAAAAGATTCTCAAGAACATAAAGAAGAAGAAGGTTTGGAAACTGGTATGATTTATAAAATCTACAAAAAAATAGAAGAACCTTTTTTAAACAGTAAAACAAAACGTTTTGTAATGTTAGGTATTACATCGATTTTATTAATGGGTTCTGTTTTAATGTTCTTTACAAAATCAGTAGCTGTAAAAATGCTTCCTTTTGATAATAAAAACGAGTTTCAAATAGTAATTGACATGCCAGAAGGTACTACATTAGAAAGAACCGCTGCTGTTACTAAAGAAATTGCTCAATATTTGTCAACAACTCCTGAAGTTATAAATTATCAAAACTATGTTGGAACCTCTGCTCCTATTACGTTTAACGGATTGGTACGTCATTATGATGTACGTGGAGGAAGTAATATGGCAGATATTCAGGTAAATTTATTATTAAAAGAAGACAGAGATTTACAAAGTCATGATATTGCTAAAATTGTACGTCCTGGAATTCAAGAAATTGCAAAAAAATATGGAGCAAATGTAAAACTGGTTGAAGTTCCGCCGGGTCCACCTGTTTTATCAACTTTAGTTGCTGAAATTTATGGACCAGATTACAAGGAACAAATTAAGGTTGCCAAACAAGTGAAAGAAATATTGGGCAGTACCGCAGATGTTGTAGATATTGACTGGATGGTTGAAGATGCTCAAACTGAATATAAGTTAGAAATTGATAAAGAAAAAGCAATGCTTAACGGTATTGTACCGCAACAGGTTGTTGGGAATTTAACGTATCTATTAAATGAATATCCTATTTCATATTTATATGATGAAACTTCTTTTGATCAGGTAAATATTATTATGGGATTAAATGATGCCGATAAAACCAGTTTACAAGACATTCAAAATATAAAAATTAAAGGAAACCGAGGTAATATGGTTCCTATAAGTGATTTGGTAAAGGTTAAACAAGACACCTTACAAAAAACCATTTATAGAAAAGATCAAAAACAAGTTGTTTATGTAACTGCTGATATGGCAGGTGGATTGGAAAGTCCTGTATATGCTATTTTAGGTATGAAAGAAAAATTACAAAAAATTAAATTACCTAAAGGTTACAAATTAAACGAATTATACTTGGATCAACCATCAAATGAAACCGATTTTACGGTAAAATGGGATGGTGAGTGGCAAATTACATTGGAAGTTTTTCGAGATTTAGGAGCAGCATTTTTAATTGTAATTATCATTATTTATATGTTAATAGTGGGCTGGTTTCAAAACTTTAAAACTCCAATTGTTATGATGGCTGCTATTCCGTTATCATTAATTGGAATTGTATTAGGGCACTGGTTGTTAGGTGCTTTCTTTACTGCAACATCATTTATTGGTATGATAGCTTTGGCTGGTGTTATGGTTCGAAATTCAGTATTACTTATTGATTTTATTGAAATTCGTTTAAACGATGGAATCCCCTTAAAACAAGCCATTATTGATGCGGGTGCCGTTAGAACAACTCCAATTCTATTAACAACGGGAGCTGTGGTTATTGGAGCCTCTATTATTTTATTTGATCCTATTTTCCAAGGATTGGCAATTTCATTGGTAGCTGGAGCAATTGTTTCAACAATCTTAACTCTTATTGTTGTACCGCTACTTTATTATATGACAGAAAAAAATAAATGGGAAAAATAATATGTCACATTGAGCGTATTCTAAATTTTTGACTACGCCCAAAACAACAATTGAATTTATTTTTTGAGAAAATAACTTTAAAACAAAAAAATATGAAATTACTAATGATTACAGCTATTGAAGCGTTTGAAAAAGACATCAAATTCTTATTGAAAAAATCAGCAATAAGTCATTTTTCCTATACAGATGTTAAAGGATATAGTGATTTAACCCAAAAATCTGTTAGCGATAATTGGTTTGCAAGCGAAATGAATGATAGTCAGTCTTTAATGTTCTACGCTTTTGTACCAAAAGAAAATGCAGATCAATTATTTAACGCTGTTGCCGAATTTAATGAAAAACAAAGAACCGCATCTAAAGTACATGTGGTAGTATTAAATATTGAAAAATCAAACTAAGTAGAAGGTAATGGGTAAAAGATAAAAGGCAATAAGCAATAGGCAATAGGCAATA
>Ga0209231_1000700_pt1 | contig 16600 bp, 14 predicted proteins | sample Deesub45470m_DNA_FD_188086 | JGI IMG/M metagenome (GOLD analysis project Ga0209231, IMG submission 188086) | Deep subsurface microbial communities from North Pacific Ocean - 450_OLKR46/470m Metagenome (SPAdes) (version 2) | ecosystem: Environmental > Terrestrial > Deep subsurface > Unclassified ... | reverse complement strand
CAATGCCGAGTTGGCCTTGCAGCAACGCCTGGCGCAGCAGGGGGGGCAGCAGTTGCGTCTGGAGCGTCTGCGCGACTGGCTGAATATGCCTGCACTGCAACGCATAGAATGTTTTGACATCAGCCATACCATGGGGGAGGCGACGGTGGCCTCCTGCGTGGTGTACGACAATCTCGACATGCGTTCCGCGCAATATCGCCGCTATAACATCAGCTGTATTACGCCGGGGGACGACTATGCGGCGATGCGCCAGGCGCTGATGCGCCGTTATCAGCCGCTCTCAGCGGTGTATCAGGCCTCCGGAGCCACTCAGGGAAGGTCAGGGGCTGAGGCGGCGGCTGCGTGGCCCGATTTGATACTGATAGACGGTGGTATGGGGCAATTGCACATTGCGATGGAGGTTATGCAGGAATTAGCCCTGAATGATTTGTTGCTGGTGGGGGTGTCCAAGGGCGAGGCGCGCAAGGCGGGAATGGAACAACTGATTTTCGCTGACGGCAGTGCGCAGCGCTTGCCGGCCGACGATCCCGCATTACACTTGATACAGCAGATACGTGATGAGGCGCACCGCTTCGCCATTACCGGCCACAGGGCACGGCGCGCCAAGGCACGCACCGCCTCCAGGCTGGAGGAGATCAGCGGAGTGGGCGATAAGCGCCGGCGCAGCCTGCTGACCCATTTCGGCGGTTTGCGTGAAGTCATGCAGGCCAGCGTCGAACAACTTTCTCAAGTGACGGGAATCAGTAAATCACTTGCTGAACATATTTATCAGCAGCTACACTGACGACATGAATCTAAATATCCCAAATCTGCTTACTTGGTTGAGAATTCTGCTTATTCCAGTGTTCGTCACGGCCTTTTACTTATCCGACAGCACCCTTAGTCCTCATTTGAAAAATCTGGTGGCAACCGGCGTGTTTTTACTGGCCGCAGTGACCGACTGGCTGGATGGTTATCTGGCACGCAAACTAAACCAGTCTTCCGCATTCGGTGCATTTCTCGATCCGGTCGCAGACAAGTTGATGGTGGCTGCAGCCTTGATTTTATTGGTTGAACTGGGGCGGGCTGATGCGATCATTGCCTTCATCATTATCGGTCGTGAAATCACCATATCCGCGTTGCGTGAATGGATGGCCAAGGTCGGTGAAAGCAGGAGTGTTGCAGTTTCGATGCTGGGCAAAATAAAAACCGTTTTCCAAATGTCGGCAATCACGCTGCTGCTTTACCATGGGCAGCTAATGGGAGTGGATTGTCAGGCGATTGGCTCATGGCTGCTCTACATGGCTGCACTGCTCACTTTGTGGTCTATGGGTTATTACTTGATGATGGCGATGCAACGATTGAGAAAATTATAAAATCGGCATTGCATTATCAGGCGGCGTCTGTATAATGCGCAGCCTTCGGGGTGTAGCGTAGCCTGGTAGCGCGCCTGCTTTGGGAGCAGGATGTCGGGAGTTCGAATCTCTCCACCCCGACCAGGTTTAAGTAGTTGTTGATCGTTTCAGCCGCAACTCGGCTGAGAATAGGATTTGTGCCCATAGCTCAACCGGATAGAGCACCAGCCTTCTAAGCTGGGGGTTACAGGTTCGATTCCTGTTGGGCACACCAGTGTCTTCCGGGTTCCGTACATCAAGTCCGGCAAGTTTAATGGTGGCTGTAGCTCAGTTGGTAGAGTCCCGGATTGTGATTCCGGTTGTCGTGGGTTCGAGCCCCATCAGTCACCCCATATATTAGCCAGTTAAATCAATAGATTAACTGGATTTTTTATTTTCTGGCCTTATCAGTATCTATCCGCATTTATCCCTAGACACACCTCACTGCGCCAAAATTGTGCCAGATTGTTCCATGCGCACATAATACCCACTTCGTTGCGCGTATTTGTCAAACAACGTGCAATACTTTCCAGATTAGGGATGGAAACAGTGTCCAATAGTGTCATTCGGCGAATGGGTACAGGTATTCTGCGATGCGAAGATGACTACAGACTGCTGGAGCGCATCCCTCATCACTGCTAAACCCTCGACAGACAATGATTCTTGCCGCTGCAAACAGCGCAAAAATCACTCTCAGAAGGCTGAGAAAGTGGAAACAATTGGACGCTGGTATTGGGCGCTTTTTGACAGGCTAAAAGCCGCGTTAAAACAATTTCGTTTGTGCGCCCATATCTTCAAGACAACCTTGCGGTTTAAATCGGCGAGCCGAGGCAGTGCTCAGACGGTAAAGCTGTATTCCGCGCTGGCCGCACCACCTCTTGATTTAAGTCTTTCCGTTCAGTCTTTGCACGAACTGAGGTAAGCTAACGAAAATGGACAGCAATGTCTTGTGTCCACTGAATGTATGCAGAGACTTTCACGGAAACGGCAATGACTGATCGCGACTATGCAGGCAGCACCTTCGTCACGGTTAATACCGGAAGTTCATCCGTGCGGATGGCAGCATTTTCTTGCGAAGAGGGACGCTCACTTTCGCTTCGGGCAGTCGAACATCATGTAATGGCAGATTGCGATGAGACGGAAGTGCTGCGACAATTTTTGAGCGCGAACGTACCTGGCGGCGTTGTAGCGGTTGCGCATCGCATCGTGCACGGCGGTCGGCAACTGGTGAAATCATGCCTGCTAAATGAGGCAGCCGAGCGTGAGATCGCGCGTCTTGCGCAGCTCGCACCCTTGCACAATCTGATGGCCTTGCGCTGGATTACCGCTGCTCGTTCGTTGCTGGGGGGGCGCATACCGCAGGTCGGGGTGTTCGATACGGCGTTTTACACCGGACTGCCCGAGGTCGCGAGAACTTACGCCATTCCTCGTGCTCTGGCTGATCGGAACGAGATCAGGCGCTACGGCTTTCATGGTCTGGCGCATCAGGCAATGTGGCGACGCTGGCAAACATTGCACCCTGATCATGCGCATGAGTCCAGAATAATTACATTGCAACTCGGTTCTGGCTGCTCGGTCACGGCAATTGAAGGTGGCCTGCCGAAGGACACCTCTATGGGGTTTTCGCCGCTGGAGGGTCTGGTCATGGCCACTCGCTCCGGGGATGTCGATCCGGCGATGGTCAGCTTTCTGCAGCGTGTAGAGCACTGGTCGCCCGAGGATGTCGATCGCGTGTTGAGCAGCGAATCCGGATTGCTGGGGTTGTCAGGCATCAGTGGCGACATGCGCGAATTGCTGTGCACAGACGATCCGCACGCACGCCTTGCGGTTGACCTCTATGCTTATCGTGCCCGCAAGTACATTGGCGCTTACCTGGCGGTGCTGGGCGGCGCCGATGCTATCGTGTTCGGCGGCGGCGTCGGCGAACACGCTCCAGCAGTGCGTGCGGCGATATTGAAGAACATGGAATGGGCCGGCGTGCGCCTGGACGCCGCCGCAAATGAAATAGTCGTGGCGAAGGAGGGGCGAATCAGCCACACCGACAGCAGGATCGAAGTCTGGGTACTCCCGGTGGACGAGCAAAAAATCCTGGCACTGGAGGCGCTGGCGGTAATTAGCCGCCAATGAAATTCATGACACAAGGAGATCAAGGATGAATCTAAAAACAAGCGATAAGCAGCAAGCCCGGCCAACCGGCACAAAGCCAGGTGGGGCGCTATCCGCGACTGAACTGGGCAGGATGGATGCCTACTGGCGCGCGGCCAATTATTTGTCGGTGGGCCAGATTTATCTGCTGGATAATCCGCTGCTCAGGTCGCCGCTCAAGCTCGAGCACATCAAGCCGCGACTGCTCGGCCATTGGGGCACGACGCCGGGGCTGAATTTCATTTATGTCCACCTCAATCGCATGATCAGGGCGCACGATCTCAACATGATTTACATTGCCGGTCCGGGTCATGGCGGCCCGGGCCTGGTCGCTAACACCTGGCTGGAAGGCACCTACAGCGAGGTGTATCCCAATATTCCGCAGAGCACCGAAGGCATGAAAAAACTGTTCCGGCAGTTTTCGTTTCCCGGCGGTGTGCCAAGCCACGTGGCGCCGGAGACGCCCGGCTCTATCCATGAGGGCGGAGAGCTGGGCTACTCCTTATCGCATGCCTACGGCGCGGTGTTCGACAACCCGGACTTGATCGCCGCCTGCGTGGTAGGCGATGGCGAGGCCGAAACCGGTCCGCTGGCGGCGGCATGGCATTCCAACAAGTTCCTGAATCCGGCGCGCGATGGTGCGGTGCTGGCTATCCTGCATCTCAACGGCTACAAGATCGCCAACCCCACGCTGCTCGCGCGCATCCCGCACGCGGAGCTGGAGAGTCTGTTTGTCGGCTACGGCTACAAGCCGTATTTCGTGGAGGGATCCGACCCGGCGCTGATGCATCAGCAGATGGCCGCGATTCTGGATCTGGCCATAGCCGACATTCAGGCCATCCAGCAGGACGCGCGCACACATGGCGTCAAGGCGCGCCCGAACTGGCCGATGATCATACTGCGCAGCCCCAAGGGATGGACCGGGCCGAAGGAAGTCGACGGCAAACAAACCGAGGGTTCGTGGCGCTCCCATCAGGTGCCATTCGGCGAGATGACGAACCCAGCGCATCTCGGGCTGCTCGAGCAGTGGATGAAGAGTTACCGGCCCGAGGAACTGTTCGAGGAAAGCGGTGCGCTGAATGCCGAGCTTGCCGCGCTGGCGCCGGCAGGCATACGACGCATGGGTGCCAACCCGCATGCCAACGGCGGCCTTTTGCTCAAGGACCTCAAGTTGCCGGACATCCGCGATTACGCACTCAAGGTGCCTGCCCCCGGTGAGGCGTCGGGTGAGGCGACCCGCGCCATGGGTGTGTTCCTGCGCGATGTGATGAAATCCAACCTCGATGCGCGTAACTTTCGTGTCATGGGACCGGACGAGACGGCGTCGAACCGGCTAGGGGCGCTGTTCGAGGTAACCGAGCGGGCATGGGTGGCAGAACACTTGCCGCAGGACGATCACCTCGCGGCCGATGGCCGGGTAATGGAAATACTGAGCGAACATACCTGTCAGGGCTGGCTCGAAGGCTATCTCCTGACTGGCCGCCACGGCCTGTTTTCCTGTTACGAGGCGTTCATCCACATCGTCGATTCGATGTTCAATCAGCATGCCAAGTGGCTCAAGGTGTGCCGCGAAATTCCCTGGCGCCGTCCCATTGCCTCGCTCAACATCCTGCTGACCTCGCATGTGTGGCGCCAGGACCATAACGGCTTCTCGCATCAGGACCCGGGATTTATCGATCATGTGGTCAACAAGAAGGCCGATATCGTCCGCGTGTTTCTGCCGCCGGATGCCAACACCCTGCTCTGTGTCACCGAGCAGTGCCTGAAGAGCCGCGATCTGGTGAACGTCATCGTTGCCGGCAAGCAGTCGCAGCTGCAGTGGCTGGACATGGAGAGTGCGGCCCGCCACTGTGCCTCGGGCATCGGGATATGGGAGTGGGCAAGCAATGATGCGGACGGCGAACCGGACGTGGTGCTGGCGGCAGCGGGCGATGTGCCCACGCTGGAAATGCTGGCGGCGATCGATATTCTGCGCCGGCATGAACCCGAGCTGAAAATCCGTTTCATCAATGTGGTGGACCTGATGACCCTGCAGCCGAAGGAAGAGCATCCGCACGGCTTGTCGGACAAGGACTTCGATACGCTGTTTACCCCCGACAAGCCGATCATCTTCGCCTATCACGGTTACCCGTGGCTGATCCATCGCCTCACTTACCGGCGCACCAACCATCACAACCTGCATGTGCGCGGCTACAAGGAAGAAGGCGCGACCACCACGCCGTTCGACATGGTGGTGCGCAATGATCTCGACCGCTTTCATCTGGTGGCGGACGTGATCGACCGCGTGCCGTCTCTGGGTTACCGGGCGGCACATCTCAAGCAGGCGATGCGCGACAAGCGCATCGAACACCGTCAGTACATCACCCGCCACGGCGAGGATATGCCCGAAATACGCGAGTGGCAGTGGAAGGCGAAGTAATGGATGGCAACACGACGAGGAGAACATGATGACCAATAATCCACTGCTGAAGCTGCATGCCCACGGGCAGAGTATTTGGCTAGACTATATCCAGCGCGGCATGCTCGACAACGGCGAGATCACCCGCATGATCGAGACCGATGGCCTTGCCGGGATGACCTCCAATCCTGCCATTTTCGAAAAGGCGATTAGCGGGCAGCATGACTACGATGCGGCCATTGCGAGCCAGGTCCGCACGGGGGCGAGTGCGCGTGATCTGTACGACACCCTGACCCGCGACGACGTGGGCCATGCCGCAGATTTGCTGCGCCCGGTGTACGAGCAATCAGGGGGGCGCGATGGTTATGTGAGCATCGAGGTGTCTCCGCATCTTGCGCATGACAGCGATGCCACGGTCAGGGAGGCGCACGCGCTGTGGGCGCATCTCGCCCGGCCGAATGTCATGATCAAGGTGCCGGCCACGCGTGCCGGTCTGTCGGCCATACAGGCGCTGCTTGCCGCCGGCGTGAACGTGAATGTCACGCTGCTATTCGGGGTACAGCGCTACCGAGAAGTGGCTGACGCATTTGTGCGTGGACTGGAGCAGCGCGCCGCTACTGGCGCGCCGCTCGATCACGTCGCATCGGTGGCCAGTTTTTTCCTGAGCCGCATCGATACGCTTGTTGACCAGCGTCTCGATGCCTTGCAGGGCGAATCGCGGCATCCACTGCGCGGCGCGGCGGCAATCGCGAACGCGCGACTCGCGTATCAATATTACCGGGAATGGACGGCAGGGGCACGTTGGCAGGCGCTGGCGGCACAGGGGGCGCGCAGTCAGCGGCTGCTGTGGGCCAGCACCGGCACCAAGGACCCGGACTATAGCGACGTGAAATATGTCGAGGCGCTGATCGGTCCGGACACCGTCAATACCCTGCCGCCCGATACGCTGGCGGCATACCGCGACCACGGCGCGCCTGTGTTGAGACTGGAAGAAGGCCTGGCGGCGGCGCGTGAATTGCCGGCACAGCTTGCGAATCTGGGTATCTATCTCGAACAGGTGAGCGACGAACTTGAGGCTGATGGCGTAAAAAAATTTATCACCCCGTACGACAAATTATTGGCTGTGCTCGAACAGCGGCGAACGACTTCCTGAATATAATTTGCAAAGAAAGACCTGAAATCATGAAAGTTACTTTTTTTGGTGCGGCCCGCGAAGTGACGGGTTCCTGTTATCTGATCGAAACCGGGTCGGTGCGCTTTCTGGTGGACTGCGGCATGTTCCAGGGCGGACGCGAAGCGCCGGCACGCAACCGCCAGCCGTTTGGCTTTAAGCCGCGCGCGCTCGACTTCGTGCTGCTCACGCATGCGCACATCGACCACAGCGGCCTGCTGCCGCGTCTCACGCGTGAAGGTTTTGACGGGCCGATTTATACCACTGCCGCGACTGCCGAGCTGCTCGGCATCATGCTGCCGGATAGCGCCCATATTCAGGAGGTCGAAGCCCGGCGTGCCGCAGAACGCCGCAAAAATGCGCGCGCCAAGGCACCACTGTCTGTGCTGTACACCCTACAGGACGCGGAAGAATGCCTGCAACAGCTGAGCATGGTTGCATACGACGAGTGGCTGAACCCGCACCCGGAGGTGCGCTGCCGTTTTCGCGATGCCGGTCATATCCTCGGTTCGGCGATACTTGAAATCCACATTACGGAAGGCGGCAAGACCACGAAGCTGGTCATGTCGGGCGATCTCGGCCAGCAGGACCGGCCGATCCTGCGCGACCCTACTCTGATCGAGGAGGCGGACGTGCTGTTTATCGAGTCCACCTACGGCAACCGCGCGCACAAGGACATGCCGGCAACGATGGAGGAATTCGTGCAAGTGATTGAGCACACGCTGCACGTCAAGCGTGGCAATGTAATTGTTCCCGCTTTCGCGGTCGGGCGCACACAGGAAATTATCTATCATTTGCATGAACTGACGCGCGCGGGGCGCCTGCACAACCTGAATATTATTGTGGATTCACCGATGGCAACAGCCGTGACTCAACTTACCATGCAGCATCTGGCGCTGTTTGATGACGAAGCGAAGCAGCTCGCCAACTGGCACGCGGCGGGGCGCGGCCTGCCGAGCCTGCGCTTTACCGGTAGTACCGACGAGTCCATCGCGCTGAATGAGATACGCTCCGGCGCGATCATCATTTCAGCAAGCGGCATGTGCGATGCCGGGCGCATTAAGCACCACCTGCGTCACAATCTCGGGCGCGCCGAGAACAGTATTCTGATCACCGGCTTTCAGGCGCAGGGCACGCTCGGGCGGCGACTGGTGGACGGTGCGAAGCGGGTAAGCATCTACGGTCATGAGATTCCGGTGCGCGCCTCGGTGCATACCCTTGGCGGGTTTTCGGCGCACGCAGATCAGGCGGCGCTGCTGGCCTGGACCGCCGGCTTCAAACGACCGCCGGGCAAAACCTTCGTGGTGCACGGAGAAGAAAGTGCGGCGCTCTCGTTCGCAGAGCGCCTGCAGGAAGAGCGGGGCTGGGTGGTGACGGTGCCTAAGGCCGGCCAGACTGTTGATTTTTGAACCCAAATTCATTGGAAACGTCATTGGAATCCAGGTTATTAAATAACGCCGCGTAGCAGACAAAACTGATTATTTGTCCGCTACGCGGGACATCTTTTCGCTGGATTCCCGCCTTCACGGAATGACACTGTTTGTGGTTTTGGCTCTCGTTCTGATGCGTATTCTGGATATGGCGGCAGGCCAAGGCAAAGACCAATTAGGCCCAGTGAGGATAAATTCAGTGAGGATAAATTCTGGTATCCGGTGCGTTTTGCTGTTAAATTTCGGGTTGGGATTTTGGATGGCAAATTAGCAATAAGTTGTGCTGTAAGAGTGAAAGGAAAAATTGCGATGGGACAAGAAAAATACGTGGGTTATGAGAAGGTCATCAATGATGCCTTGGTAGCAGCGCGCGGTGAGAAATTGTACAGCCCGAATGAGGACAAGATTTTGATGTTGGAACGGAAGCTGGAAACAAGCAAACTGTCAAATGCTGAAATTATGGACATTCAGAAGCAGTTGAAGCAATTGCGGTCGCGTTAAGATCGAATCAACTTAGTGGCCGTTGACTCAGCCTGAATCATTCACCAAGCTGTCATCGCGCACGTCACAATCTGATTATTCAAACGAATTATTGATAGACGCGTTTCGCAGCGCTTTCATGCATCATCTGACGCGATGGCGTTGCGCGGATGTGTCACAGGTTTACCTCTCTTTGTTGTTTCCAGCGTTTCAATAGCAGCGCATTGCTGACCACGGATACCGAACTCATCGCCATTGTCGCGCCGGCGATTACCGGGTTGAGCATGCCTGCGGCGGCGAGCGGGATACCGAGTACGTTGTAGGCAAAGGCGAAGAACAGGTTTTGGCGAATCTTGTTCAGTGTAGAGCGCGACAGCGAAATTGCATCGACTACGCTCATCAAATCATTGCGCATCAGCGTGATGTCAGCCGCTTCGATGGCGATGTCGCTGCCGCTGCGCATAGCGAAGCTGACATCGGCGGCGGCTAGCGCGGGTGCATCGTTGATGCCGTCACCGACCATGCCGACCAGCAGTCCATCTCTTTTAAACGATTCCACCTGGGAAGATTTGTCCTGAGGCAGCACTTCGGCGCGAAATTCCGTGATCCCCGCTTGTGTCGCAATGGCTTGTGCGGTGGCCTGATTGTCGCCGCTCAACATCACCACGCGTATACCCATCCCGATCAATTTCGCCACTGCATCGCGACTGCGGGTGCGCAGTTGATCGGCAATGGCGATGTAACCCAGCAAAGTGGTGTTGCGGGCGATCACCAGCACGGTTTTGCCTTGCTGCTGCAACCTCAGGATTTGCTGCTCATCAATCGTCACACCCGACTGTTGGGCGAAGGCGGGTGAACCGAGCAGAAAGGGCTGGTTGTTGATTTCCGCACGCAGGCCCTGACCCGCCAGCTCGTTGATGTTTTCGGCCCGGACGGCCATTAGCTGCAAGTTTTTCGCATGATCCATCAGGGCGCGTGACAGCGGATGGGTGGAGCCTTGCGCCAGACTCACCGCTGTTTGCATTAATGCGTGCTGAGTTGTCCCGGAGGCCGGAATGGTATCGGTGACATCGGGTTTGCCTTCGGTCAGCGTGCCGGTCTTGTCCACCAGCAACACGTTAAGGTGATGTGCGCGTTCCAGCGCGGCGGCATCCTTGACCAGAATGCCTGACTGCGCGGCACGCCCGGTGGATACGACCAGCGCGGTGGGCGTGGCCAGTCCCAGCGCACAGGGGCAGGAAATGACCAGTACCGCCACGGCATTGATGAGTGCCGTGCTGAAATCGCTGCCCACCATCCACCAGGCGCCGAATGTCAGCAACGCAATGCCGACCACCACGGGTACGAATACGGCGGATACGCGATCAGCCAATTCCTGTATGGCGGCTTTTGAGCCTTGCGCCTGTTCAACCAGACGAATGATGGCGGCAAGCTGAGTATGTGTACCCACAGCCAGGGCACGGCATTTAAGCAGGCCACGCCCGTTCAGCGTGGCGGCATACACCTTGTCTTCGCATTGTTTGTTTCGAGGCAGGCTTTCTCCGCTGAGCATGGATTCATCCACGCTGGACGATCCTTCCAGCACTATGCCGTCCACCGGCACACTTTCTCCTGCTCGTACCAGAAATACGTCATCCACGCGCATTTGTTCGACAGCCAGTTCTTGTATTACGCCATCGCGTTCGACATGTGCTGTTCTGGGTTGCAGGTTGATCAGTGCTTCCAGCGCGCTGGAGGTTTTGCCTTTGGCGCGTGCCTCCAGCAGTTTACCCAGCAATACCAGCGTGATCAGTGTGGCGCTCGCTTCAAAATAAATCGGCTGGCCCGGCATCATTCCGAAGAAATTCGCCAGCACGACCGCGCAACTCAGCAAATAGGCGGCACTGGTTCCCAACGCGACCAGCACATCCATGTTGGCGCCGCCGCCGCGCAAACTGCTCCATGCACCGGTATAGAAACGTCGGCCTATCCAGAATTGCACCGGAGTGGCGAGCAGGAATTGCAGCCAGCCCGGCAACATAAAATGGAAACCGGAAAACATCAGCAGCATCTCGATCAGCAAGGGAGCGGTGAGCAATGCCGAAAGCATGAATTGCCGCTGTTGATATTGCAAAGCAGCGGCTCGCGCCTGCTTTTCGGCGGCAAAATCGCGTATCGGATGGGCGTCAAACCCTGCGCCCTGAATCGCCTTGATGAGCTCGGAAAGACTGGTGTCGTCCGGGTTGTAGGCAATGTTCGCCTTCTCGGTGGCGATGCTCACTGTGGCCTCGACTTCCGGCAGCTGATTTAAAACCTTTTCCAGGCGCGCAGAGCAGGCGGCACAGTGCATGCCGGTGACTTGCAGATCAGTGTGGGTTTTCATGCGAGGATTATAGGCGTTGAAATGGAGAATGGCGCAAAATCTGCGCCATTCTCCGTTTCAACTGCCAGCGATAGTTACAGCGGGCGTTTAATGCTCACCGCGCCGCGGATCTGACCCGCGCTATAACCGGTAGCCTGATCGTGCGGATACTCTGCCGCCAATTTGGCTTTTACATTGGCAGGGATTTGTTCATCGCTGCCATGACAGCTCACGCAACCGGGTTGCAGTGCGATGGCTTTCATGAAGCGGAATGATTTTCCTGCGGGTTCCTGGACGATTTCTGCGGCTTCCAGCGTTTCCGGTTTTTCACCCTGAGCCAGACGTTCAGCAAAGGACTGAAGTTGTTTTTGTTCCCAGGCATCTGCTGTGCCCAGCAGTGGATTGCGCACTTTCAGGCTGACGCGGCTCAATTTCCAGCCGGTCTGGAGGGAAATGTCACCCGCCATTTTCGGTGCGATGTCGCGGCAAACGCCGACGGCCGATTCAGGGCCGCCTTCGCTGATGGCTTTCTGATTGGCGGCAGCTAGTTGTTTCATGAAAGGCATCGCTACGGCGCGGCTCTCGTTGCTGTATTGGCTCAAATCTTCGGCATAGGCGCTTGTTGTGGCCAACGAAAGTACAGCGGATAGAATCAGGGATTTTTTCATGTTATTCCTCTTTCAAATAAAAAATGCCCGAGAACGTCGAGCATTATTTTTTATAAATAATTATTTTTTCATCGGGCAGGTATTCATGCCGAAGATAGAATAAGCTGGGCAAATCCCGATGATGCCGGTCACTAGCGGCAGGACGCCTATCCAGCCCCATGCGCCAATTGTGCCAGTAACGGTCAAGCCGATCAGTGCCAGACCTGCAATGATACGTACAGCGCGATCAATCGTTCCTTCGTTTGCTTTCATTTTGTGCTCCTTGGGATGGTTGCGGAAGTGTGCAGAATAAGAGATTGACTGTCTGCCGTCTGTGATAAAAATCACACAGGGTAAAACCTGAAAGTGTACAAGCTTGTTACTTCAATTCGGCTAGTAAAGCAGATATGGTGAATACTCCTTCGGTTACGATTGATGCATTTTAATCGTGGCGTGTCCGGCAGTCTTGGTTTGGCCGCTCACGACCAGGTTGTGCGGCATGAGCCGCTTTCCGCAGCTTTTTCGGGTCTTGTTTTTAGGCTTCATAGTCATACGCCCCCGCAGCTCAAGAAACGTGTATTAACTCAAGTGGCAATCTTGCGTTTTTCCGGATTCGCACCGAATTCTTCATGGTAGTCCGCAATCGCTGCCTCAATGACAGACGCTGCATGCTCGAATCCATACGCATTGCCAATAGTCACATTCTGCGGTTTATTCGGCTCAAGTTTATAGGTAAGAAAATAGTGCATCAGCCGATCTGCCTAAATTTACCATTTCTTTATCATGGGTATGTCGCTTTTCCACTCTGTGCTGAACATGGCGGGGCATCATATTATGTATGAATTCTGCTCAATCTTGCTGTTTAGGGAGTGAGTGTGGGACAATTCGAGCCTGTCTAGCCTGGCTTGGGCGCTCGTTTCATGGGGCGTATCTAAAAGCATCAGTATAATCAAATGGTTGTCGGTCTTGTATTGGCCGTTAGTCACTATTTCGAGTGCGACTTGGTCGCACTTTATTGTTTATGGGAAGAAAATAATGCCAGTAATTACTTTGCCGGATGGTTCGCAGCGCAGCTTTGAGCAGCCCGTTACGGTTGTTGATGTGGCGCTTAGTATCAGTGCGGGATTGGCGCGTGCTACGCTGGCCGGCAAGGTCGATGGCAGGGTGGTGGATGCGTCCTACCTGATAGCGCAGGATGCCACGCTTTCCATCATTACCGGCAAGGATGAGGAAGGCGTCGAAATTATCCGCCATTCCACTGCGCACCTGCTGGCGCATGCCGTAAAGGAATTGTTTCCCGATGCGCAGGTGACCATAGGGCCGGTGATCGAAAACGGATTTTTCTACGATTTCTCCTACCATCGTCCGTTTACTCCTGAGGATCTGCTGGCCATCGAGAAACGTATGGCGGAACTTTGCAAACAGGATATGCCGGTGACGCGCACGGTGTTGCCGCGTGACGAGGCGGTTGCCTATTTCAAGGGTATTAACGAGCACTACAAAGCCGAGATTATCGAATCTATACCGGCCGATCAGGATGTGTCGCTCTACACCGAGGGCAATTTCACCGATTTGTGTCGCGGCCCGCACGTTCCATCGACCGGCAAGCTCAAGGTGTTCAAGCTGATGAAGCTGGCGGGAGCCTACTGGCGTGGCGACTCCAAGAATGAAATGCTGCAGCGCATCTACGGCACGGCCTGGGCGAAAAAGGAAGAGCTGGACGCTTATTTGCATCGTCTGGAAGAGGCGGAGAAGCGCGACCATCGCAAACTGGCCAAGCAACTGGATTTGTTTCATATGCAGGACACGATGCCGGGTATGGTTTTCTGGCATCCCAAGGGCTGGACGCTGTGGCAGGAAGTCGAACAATACATGCGCGCCAAATTCCGCGAACACGATTATCAGGAAGTGCGTACCCCGGCCATCATGGATAAGACGCTCTGGGAGAAATCCGGGCATTGGGAAAATTATCACGACAATATGTTCACTACGGCGTCCGAAAATCGCGAATACGCGGTGAAGCCGATGAATTGTCCGGGCCATGTGCAAATCTTCAATCACGGGCTGCACAGCTATCGTGATCTGCCGCTGCGTCTGGCGGAGTTTGGCTCCTGTCATCGCAATGAGTCATCGGGTTCGCTGCACGGTTTGATGCGGGTGCGCGGTTTTACTCAGGATGACGCGCATATTTTCTGTACCGAAGAGCAGGTGCAAGCCGAAGTATCGAGCTTTATCGTGATGTTGAACGAGGTTTATCGTGACTTTGGTTTTACTGAAGTAATCGTCAAGCTGTCAACGCGCCCGGAAAAGCGCGTCGGCTCCGATGAGACCTGGGACAAGGCGGAAGCCGGTCTGGCGGCGGCTTTACAGCAAAACAATCTGGCGTATGAGGTTCAGCCTGGAGAAGGCGCATTCTACGGTCCCAAGGTTGAATTTACGCTCAAGGATAGCCTGGATCGTCTGTGGCAGTGCGGTACGATACAGCTGGACTTTAATCTCCCCGCACGTCTGGGCGCAGAGTTTGTCGATGAAGATAACAGCCGCAAACCGCCGGTAATGCTGCATCGTGCCATTCTCGGCTCGATGGAGCGTTTCATCGGTATTTTGATTGAACATCATGCCGGGGCTTTCCCGCTGTGGTTGTCACCGATACAGGCTGTGTTGATGAATATCTCTCAGGCGCAGGAAGAATATGTCAGTGAAATCGGTCAATTATTGCGTGATGCGGGGCTGCGTGTGCAATTGGATTTGCGCAATGAGAAGATTACCCGTAAAATCCGCGAACATAGCTTGCAGAAATTACCTTATCAGCTGATATTCGGCGATAAGGAAGTGGCTGGAAGATTGATTGCCGTGCGTACCCGTAGTGGTGAAGATCTTGGACAAATGACACCGGAAGCCCTGGTTGAGCATTTCAAGTCTGAGATCAAATCGGGAAGCACGGTTTAATTTTGCCAAGACGGAGACATTCCAATAGCACAAAATAAATTACAACGCCTCAATGATATGATTACTGCACCTCAGGTGCGACTCATTGGAGTAGATAAAGAGCCCCTCGGGATCGTGTCCAGTACAGAGGCCTTGCGTCTGGCAGGCGAAGCAGAGTTGGATCTGGTGGAGATTTCACCGATGGCCGATCCGCCGGTCTGCCGCATCATGGATTTCGGCAAGTTTAAATATGCCGAAAGCAAGAAGCAGCACGAAGCCAAGCTCAAGCAAAAGCAGGTTCAGGTTAAGGAAATTAAATTTCGTCCGGGTACGGATGAAGGCGATTACAACATCAAGTTGCGCAATTTGATCAAATTTCTGAACGATGGTGACAAGACTAAAATTACGCTGCGTTTTCGCGGTCGTGAAATGGCTCACCAGGAAATCGGCATGCGTCTGATTCAGCGCGTCAGAGATGATCTGGAAGAGTATTCAGTCGTCGAGCAGTTTCCCAAGATGGAAGGCCGCCAGATGGTGATGGTGTTGTCGCCTAAAGCGGCACTGAAGAAATAAAAACAGACGTTAGTCGCTAGACGTAAGGCGTTAGTTTGTTGGGTGGAAAGCCTTCCAGGCGGATAGCTAGCTGGTAACGTCTCGTAACTGAATTTATTTTTCTGGTAGCAGGGGCTGATCAGAAAGATGTTTTAAATAGATCCCCGAAAAATAAGTGGTGTATGGGTTAACAAGTTTTTCCAGTCGGAAAACACCTCCCACCATAAATCAAGGAGCAGTTATGCCTAAGATGAAAACCAAAAGCGGAGCAAAAAAACGCTTCGTCGTTCGTGCAGGCGGCAGTATCAAGCGCGCATGTGCGTTCAAACGCCACATTCTGACCTCGAAGACGACCAAGACTAAGCGTCAACTGCGTGGCACTACGGAAGTTCACTCAACCAATACAGCAGCGGTTCGTCGCATGCTGCCATACGCGTAAGGAGTAGAACATGCCAAGAGTAAAACGTGGAGTCGTAGCCCGTGCAACGCACAAGAAACTGTTAGCTAAGGCTAAGGGTTATCGTGGTCGCCGCAAGAATGTATATCGTGTAGCCAAGCAAGCGGTGATGAAAGCAGGGCAATATGCCTATCGCGATCGTCGCCAGAAGAAGCGTCAGTTCCGCACTCTGTGGATTGCACGTATCAATGCAGCCGCACGTGAATTCGGTATGCCGTACAGCGTATTCATGAATGGCCTGAAGAAGGCGGACATTCAGGTTGACCGCAAAGTGCTGTCTGACATCGCTATTTTCGACAAGCCTGCATTTGCACAGTTTGTTGAGCAAGCTAAAGCCAGCCTCGCCGGATAAGCTGTATCTCGCAGTCGGATATTGACTGCGTAATTAAAAAGGGGGGCGATGAGCCCCCTTTTTTTCGTTGTGTGGGTGGTTTTTCCATCAACCTTTTTTCGTGTTTTTTCGTGATTTTCGTGGACCGGTGTTTTTTCTATCTTTATGGAACAACTTCAACAAATTCTCGAGCAGGCGCTAGCTCAGTTCGCTGTCATCAGCGATGAAGCTGAATTAGAGCAGGTCAAAGCAAAATATCTGGGGCGTGACGGTTCGCTCACCGCCTTGCTCAAAGGGTTGGGCAAGCTGTCCAACGAAGAACGCCCCGCCGCAGGCGCGCGCATCAA
>Ga0209231_1000699_pt1 | contig 16619 bp, 20 predicted proteins | sample Deesub45470m_DNA_FD_188086 | JGI IMG/M metagenome (GOLD analysis project Ga0209231, IMG submission 188086) | Deep subsurface microbial communities from North Pacific Ocean - 450_OLKR46/470m Metagenome (SPAdes) (version 2) | ecosystem: Environmental > Terrestrial > Deep subsurface > Unclassified ... | reverse complement strand
TCGCCCATTGGGCGTCGGTCAATACGAAGCGATCCATCCAAAGCGTGAATCACATCTTCGCGCAAATAGGAATCCTAAATCCCCACAAGCCTTAGAGTCGGTTCCACTAAAGTGGAATCGCGGCACCGGCCCGCTCCCCCGCTCAACCGCCCGATATATTATGCTGGATCGGGAGGTTGGGCGGGGGAGCGGGCCGGTACCGCCGTTTCAGCTTCGCTGAAACAGACGCTAAAGCTTGCCGGCGGGGCTCAGCCTGAGCAGGCGACCGCCAGCCTTGTCCTCAAGCAGATAGACCGCGCCGTCGGGTCCTTCGGCGACCGCCCGAATACGCTTGCCCATATCGTACCGCGCCTCTTCCTGCGCACTATTCTCGCCCAATCCGACAAGGATCAGCGTCTGGGCGGAAAGCCCGCCGATCAGCGCCTTGCCACGCCATTCTGGGAAGAGCTTTCCCGAATAGACCAGCAGGCTGGACGGCGAGATCGATGGGTTCCAGCTCACCTTCGGCGCCTCGAACTCGGGCCGGGTGGCATGATCCGGGATCGGCCTGCCGTCATAATGGCTGCCGTTGGATACGATCGGCCAGCCATAATTCCGACCGGGCAGGACGAGATTGACCTCGTCCCCACCCTTCGGCCCCATTTCGGCATCCCATAGCCGCCCTTCCAGATCGAAAGCGAGGCCGAGCGGATTGCGATGCCCATAGCTCCATACCGCCGGATCGAACCCTTTGGTCGCCAGCGGATTGCCAGGCGCGGGCTTGCCGTCGAGCGTGAGCCGCACCACCTTGCCGAGAACGCCGTCGGGCTCCTGCGCGGGGGTGAAATTCTGCCTTTCGCCCATCGCGAAGAACAGATGCCCATCGGGGGAAAAGGCGATGCGCCCCGCATAGTGGCCGCCGCTTTTCAGAGGATGAGCGCGGTAGATGGTCGTGACATTCTCGAGGCGGGCCGCATCGACACCGCCAGCGAGCTTGCCCCTTGCCAGGACGACCCCGTTGGGCGAACCTGGGGCCGAATAGCTGAAATACACCAACTGGTTGGCGGCGAAGTCGGGATGGGCGACAACATCGCCCAAGGCACCCTGGCCGCTGGAATCGACCGCAGGAATCCCGCTCACCACCGTCCGGCGCTTGCCGTCGGAAGACAGCATCACCAAACGCCCCGCTTTCTCGGTGACCAGCATCCTGCCATCGGGCAGAAAAGCCAGCGCCCATGGGCTTTCGAAGCTCGCAATCTCGACGGCCTTGAACGGCCTGGCGGCAAAGGGGCGTTCGCCCGTGATCGGTGCCTGCTCGGCGATCGCCGGGACGGCGGTTGCGGCCAGCAGGATGGCGAAGGACATGGCGAAGCGGCGCATCGAGAAGGCTCCTGAATGATTGCACGTCCAACGTGGCATGGGGCCCAGAGTTGCGCCGATCAGCGGCGGATTAGCGAAATCTCGGCCATCAGCGCCCCGCCTCGCTCGCACGGCCCGCGCCCTGTTTCCGCTTCTGTTCGGCGGGCGGGACATTGGTGATCGTCGCTGCATATTCGGCGAACAGCACGAGAATCCAGATCTCCACGCCTCTCCACTCGCCACTCACGACCCCTGAAAAAACGTCGAGCAACAGCAGGGCCAGCGCAACCATCCGGAACCAGCGCATGCTGAGCGCCGGCATGTCGGCCCGCAGCGAGGCGGTCACCATCATGAACAGGCTGAACAGCCCGGCGATGATCTGCGACGTCAAGGACGTCGCGATCCGCAGCTGATCGAGGGCGGTAAGAAACCAGAACAGCCGGGACACCGCATATTGGCTTTGCCGGGTGACCTGGCAAAATTTCACGATCGGCGGCACGAACAGCGTCTTGCCGATCCAGACATCCAAATCCACGAGGCTCATTCTGACGATATAGCAGGACTTTGGTCTTATGCCACAACCTCTCGCCACATCCTGCCCTACCGCTGGGGACAGGGAACTGATATGTCGCCGGTAACGGGCGGGAGCCGTCCGGCGTAACGGGATCGTAGGCGTATGTTTCGGGTGACGATGATCGCTCTGGCGATGATGGGTGGTCCTGTCGCAATGCCGGCCGCTGCCGCCGTTATCGTGTCGGTCAATCAGGCAGGATCGGCCGCCGCCAACCTGTCCGGCTATAATTTCTATGTCGATAATCTCGACAGCTCGACCAATGGCCTGCCCACCCTCGCATTTTCGGGCTCATCGATTACGGGCACTCGAACCGATGGCTTCACCAACATCGGCGGGGCGAACGTCTATGGCGGCACAGGTGGCACAGGTCTTTTCGCGACCATTCAGGGCGGGCCCTCCACCTATCAGCTGTCGCAGTCGGTCAATTATTTCGGGCTGTGGGGCTCCGCGCTCGATGGCAACAATAGCGTCGAGCTTTACGACAACGACACCCTGCTGGGCAGCTACGCGCTCCAGTCGGTGTTGCAGAGCTCTGCTGACTTCAACAGCGGCTATTATGGAAATCCGTTCGCGGGCGGCAATGCCGGCGAACTCTACGCCTTCTTCAATTTCCAGAGCGATACCGCGTTCAACCGCATCCAGCTGGTCCAGGACGGGGGCGGCGGGTTCGAGTTCGATAATCTCACGGTGGGCTCCGCTGTTGTCAGCACGGCACCCGAACCCGCGACCTGGGCCATGATGCTGCTCGGCTTCGGCGCTATCGGCATGACGCTGCGAAAGCGACGATTGCAGTCGACCATGCCGCGTCGAAGGGCTGCGGACCACCGATAGGCTGACGCCGTTGTCGAGCGAACCGATGGTTAGCCGCCGTCGATACGCTCGACGATGACATTTTGCTCGATCAGATCCGCGCCGCCGAAAATCGTCATGAACGCGATATCGGTTGCGTCCCGGCCAACGGCTATCCGTACCAGCCCGTCGAGAGGCGCCAGTTCGGTTGCATCGACCAGATACCAATCGCCCGCCAGCCAGACCTCTACCACCGCATGGAAATCCGGCGGATTGAGCTGCCAGGCATAAGCCGACACCAGCCGGGCCGGCACGCCTGCCGCCCGCGCCAGACTGGCGAGCAGGTGGGCGAAATCACGACAGACGCCCTGCCGGGAAACGAAAACGTCGACGGCCGTCGTCCTGGCATCGGTCGACCCCGGACAATAATCGAGATGCTCCCGAACCCAGCGCGCCATTTCCAGAATCTTTCGGCCGTGATTGTCGCCGGGAAACTCGCGTTCGACAAAGGCCTCGAACCGATCGGCCTCGCAATAGCGGCTCGGCCAGAGATAGGGGATGACATGCGGCGGCAATTCGCGCCGCGGCGTGATCGTCAGCCCGTCGATCGATGTCGAGCGATGCTCGACATCGATCACAGCCTGGTAGCGCGCGTAAAACTGACCTTGCGCCCGCATCCAGGTCCGCCGCCCGATCCCATCTTCGCCTTCGATCGCCCGCAGCGGATCGACGCCGTCGATGGTCAGCCTGTCTTCCACCAATTTCTGGTCCGGCATCTGTGCCGCTTCGATGGTTAGCAGCACGTCTACCGGCTCCGCCATGAAGTAGCTGAGGGCGGCGTCAATCTTCAGGCGCATGCAAGGGTCCTTGTTGGCGGGCGTCATCCACGGCTCAGGACCCCGGACGAACGCGAAAGTTCCACCGTGTAGTACAGAGACGATCAGGTCAGGGCTGCGAGCCCTAACACCGCGGCGTTCAACCGTCGCTGGTCCTCGTCGCTGCCGATGCGTTTTTCCCGCTGCGCGGCGATCAAGCGGTCGAGCCAGGCGGGTCCGAACTCGAAATGATGGTCGACGCAAAGGCTTTCGACAGCCCGGCGCACGTCACGCCCACAATCGTCGAGCGTAGCAAGCCGTCGGTTCAGCGCGGCTTCCAGCTTCGCCGCGCGTTCGCTGCTGCCCCCTGCCCCCGCCCCGACCACGCCGCGTCCTACCATCTCGCTATATAGCCCGCCGCTCGGGGCCAATTCCGCATAATGCGCCCAATAGAGCATGAACAGCACCCGCCCCGCATCGCGCATCGACTCTGAATCGCGCACCGGATGCACCAGCAGACCCGCCAGCCAGGCCCGACCGACGGCATCAACCGCCTGGCCATGGTCTCCTGTGCCGATGTTTGCGGCGGCCTGCTCGGCCTTCCCACGTTGCCACAGTCGCTGTACGGCAGGGTCTAGCGGCCCTGCGCGCAATGCGCGGTGCAAGCGCAGCTCCGCCGTGCCACGATCAAGCCTGGGTCCACCGACGGCAATCAGCCGCCCGGCCTTGTTCCGTTCCCCCACTTTCCGTTTGCGTCCTGGTCTCGCCATGCTCGATCGCGCTCCTCATCGCTGGCCGGCAGATAACGAGCCGACAAATTGATTGAACAATTTCGCACAAGATTTACTGACAGATCTGATTGCCGACACATGGAGCCGACAGATGCCCGAGCCCTTTGAAAGAATGCGGCTTCTCCGCGCCCGGTCGGGGCTCTCGATGCGCGCCTTCGCCGCCCGCCTGGGCAGTCCGCTCGACACCCGCTACGCCTATTATGAGGAACGGCGTTTCACCGGCCTGCTTCCGATCGAGGTCGCCCGTCGCATCGCCGCCGCGCTGCAGCCATATGGGGTCGAGCAGCGGGAAGTTCTCGCGCTCGCGGGATTGGCCGACGCCGAAATCGAAACCGAAATCGCCACTCACGCACCCGCTGTTCAATATATCCGCCTCGATGTCGCCCTCCCTAGTGCAGAAGCCCTGACCCGGATGTTCGAGACCATGTTGGAGGACGAAATTCCGGCCGCTCGACGGGACGCGCTCGCGCGAACGCTTGCTCTGCGCCTGCCAGGTGCGCTTCAGCGCGCGACAGCATCGCCGCCCGTCCCGGTGCGGGATAAAGCCCATGTTCGCGCCGTAGACGCTCCAGCACCCGCCACGCGTCGTCGGCCTCGCCCGCCAGGATCGCGCATCTGATATCGCAAGCCGGACATTCTAAATCGCAACCGGGCGATAGACGATAGACCGGCTTTCCCATGGACCGACTCACATTGTTCCTGATATGTTCCATCTTATCTGGGCAATCCTACTTGTCTAGGATTTTTCCTATTCGCTGAGCAAAAAAAGCCCGCGGCGCGCCGCCGCGGGTCAGTCCGCTTTCAGAATGCCCGCGGAACTTCGCGGAGCGATCGATAGGGTTGCGTGCCCGACGAACCTATGGAGGCTGAGGATACCGCCTCATCAACCCTGTCGGCGACCCTATCCGTCCCACGAAAGATTGGTGCGATCATCCATGCGGGCGGCATCGGCCGCGACTGTTCGGCGATGTGGATGTTCATCTGCATGAGCGCCTCGACGGAAGCGACTTCCGCCTGCTCCATCCATTGCGCCGTCATCATGTTCATCGCGACTCACCTTTGCTCCACACTTTCTCCCCTTCTGTGTGCACGCGAGTTAACAACAAGAAAATAGGACTCCTGCTTGCGTTACAATTGTTCACACCGATGCTCGCAATCACCATTTTCCCGGCGTGGGACGAGCTAACCCTGCGTCCTGCCCGGCTGCCATCTCCCAGAATTTCGATTGACTTTGTACAAGATTTTTGTATATTCACCACATCCTCTTCGGAGATGCGATGACGTTCCATCACCCAATCGACGCCGACTGCCGCGAAGTGGCTGAAATCGATGCTCTTCAGCGCGCCCTGCGCAATCTCCGCCATTGGTCGACCGCCGCCGCGACGCGGCGCTCTTATGTCGATGACCAGGGACGGCGGCTCTTCGCTTCAGCCGCATCGTTGCGCGACGCAGCATGGACCGATTGTCTGCATGCCGCTTATCGGCTGTTCGAGATCGATGCGATTCACCGGTCCTGGGTCGAAGCCGGCGGGGTCGATGCATGATCGCCGCCAGCGATCATCCCGGGGTCAGGCTGGCCGCGACATTGGCGGCCATCGACCAGGCGGAGCGGGACGCCCGCCGCCATGATCACGCCCGCTGCGATCGGGAGCATCATGCCGCGGCCGCCCAACATGCGGATCAGATTGCCGAGACAGGCCGCTGCCTGGCGCGGCGGCTGATCGAAGAGGCTTTTCCCGGTGTCAGCTGGTCGATGATCGCGCGCGCAGCGCTCTAAGTCAGGCCTTCAAACCAGCACCAGCTTCATGCCCGTGATGAACAGGATCACCGCGAGGCAGCGCTGCACGATCCGTTCGTCGAGATACATAGTCAGTCGAGAGCCGATGATGATCCCGGGGATCGAGCCGATGAGCAGCATGCCGAGCAGGCGCAGGTCGACGCTCCCGGCGATCATGTAACCGGTCCCCGCCACCAGAGTCAGAGGGACGGCATGCATGATATCCGTCCCGACCAGCTTTCGTGCGGTCAGCCGGAGCGGATAAAGCATCAGAAGCAGCGTCGCCCCCAGCGCGCCCGCGCCGACCGATGTCAGCGTGACGAGCGCGCCCAGGATCGCACCGGCGGCAACCGTCAAAATCGGCTGAAAGCGAATGAAGCGGCGAGCCTTCTCCTCGTCATTGGTGTCGATCACCGCATTGACGAGTTGCCGGCGGAACAGGGTCGCGAAGGAGGTGATGATCAGCATCGCGCCGAGCAGCGTTACGATCAGCCCATGTTTCATCTGCTGCCCGCCGAACTCGAACAGCAACAGCAGGGTCACCACCGCTGCGGGAATGCTGCCCAGGCATAGCCAGCCGACGATGCGATGGTCGGCGCTCTTCTGCTTGTGATGCACGATCGAACCGACCGTCTTGGTCGCCGCTGCGAAGAAAAGGTCGGTCCCGACCGCGGTCGTCGGCGCGACACCGAACATCAGGATCAGGATGGGCGACATCAGGGAACCGCCGCCGACTCCGGTGACGCCGACGATGGTCCCGACCAGCAGGCCGGCGAGCGCGTTGAGCCAATCTGTGGGAAGCATCAGTGCTGACAAGTCCTCAAGCAGCCGCACCAAAACCCTCGACGAGGCGCAAGACCTCGTCGGCCAGGTCGACGGGACAGATCAGCAGATCGGGAAGCCATGGATTGGCATGGTTGTAGCTTAATGGCGATCCGTCAATGCGCGAACAGTGCAGGCCGGCGGCACGGGCGACGGCAACGGGGGCGCAATTGTCCCATTCATATTGCCCGCCGGAATGAAGGTAGATGTCGGCCTCGCCGCGCACCACGGCCATCGCCTTCGCGCCAGCCGATCCCATCGGCACCAGCGTGGCACCCAGCTTTTCGGCCACGCCGATCGCCTCGGCGGCCGGTCGCGTTCGGCTGACCAGCATCCTCAGAATGTCCGGAGGAGGCGTCAGCGCGATCGGCGTGCCTGAATCGAGAATCGCGCCCAGCCCCGGCAGCGCCACCGCCCCGACAGCCGCATCGCCGCCGATCGACAGCGCGACATGCACCGCCCAGTCATTGCGGCCCTCACCATATTCGCGGGTGCCATCGAGCGGATCCACGATCCACACCCGTTCGACCGAACAGCGCGCGACGTCGTTGACCTCCTCCTCGGAGAGAATGGCATCGTCAGGCCGCTCGCGGCGCAGCATCTCCATGATCAAGGCGTTCGCGATACGGTCGCCCTCGATACCCAGCGCCTTGCCCTCTAGCCCGCCGGCTTTCCGCAGGTTGAGCAGCATCGCGCCGGCCTGCTCGGCCGCGCGAATCGCCAACTCGACGTCATCCATCGTCGTTCGTCCGGCAAGGTCGGCATGACCAGCTCGGCCTTTTCCTCCGGCGCCAGGACGAGCGCGCCAAACCGGCCCTCCTGGGCGCGAACGAAGTCGCATGGTCGAGACGCTGCATGATGCCGCTCTACCGGCACCCATCTTCCTAAGCTCCATAGTAAAAATTGCTCAAAGCACAGGAAATATCGAGCGCTGAAATCTCCCTCCGCCAGCCCGACGATCCCCTGAAACGGCAAAGGCCGCCAGAGAAGGCTGGAGGTCCTTCATCTGGCGGCCTTTATCGAGGCCATTTTCTGCAATTCGATCAGCGAGCAGCGAGTTTCACGTCCGACGTCCGCACGACAGAAGCCAGCTTGGCCTTGGCAGTGCTGATCGCGTCACGACGGCATGTGGCGACCTGCAGCGCGTTGCCGATGTCGGCATGGCCGCAGGCGACATTCGCGGCACGACGAATGCGGGTTTCGAGGCGAGCCATGCCAGCATCGCTCTCGATGTTCAGGTCGCCATAAGCAACTGGAACGGCAACCGATTCGGCGCGTAGCGGGGTCGCTGCGGCGACGGTCACGAAGGTTGCGACCAGGGCGAAGGTGCCAGCGACGGTGTTCTTGAACTTCTGCATTTTAACGTCCCTTTGTATGTGCGTTGTGGATGCACACCACTCAGCAGGAACCGTGCCAAATGCATTTCCATTGAAAAATATGCGATTTCTTCGAATTCAGGCTGCAGTCATTTGCCAAACATCGATGCAATATTCTCTTATATGGCAAAAATTACCAACTCCTCACCCGCGACCTGATCGACTGGCGTTCGAACATCCACCCCGGATATTCCGACGGCAGAGCGCTCACCGCATCGAGCGTCGCCAGTTCGTCCGGACTGAGCTTCACCTTGGTCGAGGCAATGTTGTCGGTCAGTTGGTCGATGCGCTTGGCGCCGATGATAACGCTGGTCACGACGGGCTGGTGCAGCAGCCAGGCCAGCGCGATCTGCGCAACCGTGACGCCCTTGCTTGTGGCGATCGCCCGCATCGCGTCGACCGCGACGCGCGCCCGATCGCGATCGACCGGCGGGAAATCGAACCCTGCACGCCGCCCTTCGCCACTCGTCTCGTTGCCGATATCGAACTTGCCCGACAGCAAGCCGCCCGCCAGCGGGCTCCAGACCATCAGGCCGAGCCCTTCCGACTGCATCATCGGCACAAGTTCACGCTCGAGGTCGCGGCCGGCGATCGAGTAATAGGCCTGCAGTGAGATGAAGGACGCCAGTCCGCGCCGCTCACTGATACCCAGCGCCTTGGCGATCTGCCAAGCTGCCCAGTTCGACACGCCGACATATCGGACATGCCCGTGCCGGACGAGCGTATCGAGCGCCTCCAGCGTTTCCTCGATCGGCGTCGTCGCATCGAAACCGTGGACCTGATAAAGGTCGATATGGTCGAGACCAAGCCGCTTCAGGCTGCCCTTGACGGCTTCCAGGATGTGGTAGCGCGACAGACCCACCTGATTGGGGCCCGTGCCCATCGGCCCCATCACCTTGGTCGCGACGACGATCTCGTCCCGCGCGATGCCGAGATTGCGGATCGCCTGCCCCGTAATCGTCTCGGACCGGCCTTCACCATAGACATTGGCGGTGTCGATGAAGTTGATCCCGGCATCGAGCGACTGGCGGAGGATCTGATCGGCCTCGCCCTGCTGAAGATTGCCGATCGACGCCCACATCCCCTCGGCGCCACCGCCGAAGGTCATCGTGCCGAGGCACAGTTCCGACACGTAAAGGCCGGTCCGGCCAAGAGCCTTGTAACGCATCCTGCTTCTCCTCCTGGCGACGCGAGGGCCGCTGTCCAGTTCAGCGGCGACGCAATGCCGTCACTTCGATCTCTACCTTCATCTCCGGCTTGATCAGGCCGACGATCAGCGCACTGGCCGCGGGGCGTATCTCGCCAAAGGCCTCGCCCAGCACGGGACCGACTTCGTCCCAATAGGCGGCGTCCGTAAAATAATAGGTGGCGCGGACGACATCCGCCAATGCGAAACCGGCACCCTCCAGCGTTGCCCGGATCAGCGCCAGCGCGTTGCGCGCCTGATCGGCGGCAGTTTCCGGCATGATCCGGGTCTCGGGATCATAACCGGTCGTCCCGGCCACGAATGCCCAGTCACCATCGACCACGGCCCGGCTATACCCGACCTGCTTCTCGAAGGGCGAGCCCGATGAGATCAGCGTTCGCGGCATCAACCCTCCCCCGCATAGACGATCTTCACGCTGGCCGCAGCGACTCTAGCGGCAGCGCGGGCATCGTCCGCCGTCCCGGTGCGCGCCAAGGCGAGCGCGACGGCCATCCGGCGGTTCGGTCGCGTCACCGGCTTGCTGAACAGCCGCAGGTCGGTCTCGATCCCGGGCACCGGCGCCAATGCCTCTGCCAGTCCCTCGAAATGGAACCTATCGGCGTTGCGGTCGGCCAGGACGACCGCAGAAGCCGCCGCGCCATTGAGATGGATATGCGGGATCGGCAGGCCCAGGATAGCGCGGGCATGCAGATCGAACTCGGTCAGGTTCTGCGAGATCAGCGTTACCATACCGGTGTCGTGCGGCCGGGGCGACAGTTCGGAGAAGATGACCTTTTCGCCGGCGACGAAGAACTCCACGCCGAACAGGCCGTAGCCGCCCAGGTCGTCGACGACCTTCCTGGCCATGTCCTGCGCGGCGGCGAGCGCCTTCTTCGACATCGGCGTCGGCTGCCAGCTCTCCTGATAGTCGCCGCGCTCCTGGCGGTGACCGATCGGTTCGCAGAACAATACGCCCTGCCGGGTCCGGATCGTCAGCAAGGTGATCTCATAATCGAAAGCGATGAATGCTTCGACGATCACCCGCTGCCGATCGCCCCGCATCCCCGCGACCGCATAGTCCCAGGCGGCATCGATCGCGCCGTCGGCGGTGACGATGCTCTGCCCCTTGCCGGACGAGGACATGACCGGCTTCACCACGCAGGGAATACCCACCGTCGAAACGGCCTCCCGCATCTCGTCGAGCGTTTCGGCATAGAGGAAGCGCGACGTGACGAGGCCCAGTTCGTTCGCCGCGACATCGCGAATGCGGTCGCGGTTCATCGTCAGCATCGTCGCGCGTGCCGACGGAACGACCGAATAGCCCTGGTCCTCGAAATCCTTGAGCACTTCGGTTCGGATCGCCTCGACCTCGGGAACGATATGGTCGGGCCTGTACTTCTCGATCACGGCCGCCAGCGCATCGCCGTCGAGCATCGAGAAGACCTCATGGTCATCGGCAACCTGCATCGCCGGGGCATTCTCGTAGGAATCACAAGCGATGACGTAGGCGCCCAGCCTTTTCGCCGCGATCACGAACTCGCGGCCGAGTTCGCCCGAACCGAGCAACAATATCCTGGCGATGGGGGTCATAGGGGAGTCTCCTTGACCAAGGCGATAGACAGGAAAATCGCGAAGGTGAAGCCGGCGTACCGCGCAACATCTTCTGGCAGAGGTCCCCAGACCGTCCCGGCTGACGCTCCAGCATATTTGCTTGGAAGCGCCACCTTGGCTTAGCCTAGTTCGGCCTGATAGATATCCGGCTTGAAGCCGACCAGCAGCTTGCCGTCGGCATCCAGCACCGGTCGCTTGATCATCGACGGCTGCGCCTCCATCAACGCGATCGCCTTCGCCTCGTCGATATCGCCACGCTCGGCATCGGACAGCTTGCGAAAGGTCGTTCCCGCCCTGTTGAGCAGGACCTCCCAGCCGACCGTATCGGCCCAGCCCTTCAGTGTCTTCCGGTCTATTCCGACCACCTTGTAATCGTGGAATTCATAGCCGAGGCCGTGATCGTCCAGCCAGGTCCGGGCCTTCTTGATGGTGTCGCAATTCTTGATGCCGTACATGGTGATGGCCATTGGCGTCCCCCTCTCGATGATCGAGCCCTACGGCCCTCAAAGCACATATTTCGACAGATCGGTGTCCCGCGCCACATCGTTGAGCTGCGCGCCGACATAGGCCGCGTCGATCGTGATGCTCGTCCCCTGCCGGTCTTCGGCCTCGAAACTGATCTCCTCGAGCAGCTTCTCCATGACCGTCGACAGACGCCGTGCGCCGATATTCTCGATCCGGCCGTTCACCTCGGCCGCGATCTTCGCGATCGCGGCGATGCCGTCTTCGGTGAAGCCGATCTCGACACCCTCGGTGGCGATCAGCGCGCGATATTGCTCGGTCAGGCTTGCGCGCGTGTCCGACAGGATGCGAACGAAGTCCTCCTCGGTCAGCGCCTTCAGTTCGACCCGGATCGGCAGCCGCCCCTGCAGTTCGGGCAGAAGGTCGGACGGCTTGGCGACGTGGAAGGCGCCGCTGGCGATGAACAGGATATGGTCGGTCTTGAGCGGCCCATATTTGGTCGCAACCGTCGTCCCTTCGATCAGCGGCAGCAGATCGCGCTGTACGCCTTCGCGGCTTACCGATCCGCCACGCACATCGCTGACGGCGATCTTGTCGATCTCGTCGAGGAAGACGATGCCGTTCTGCTCGGCATCCTGCAGCGCGACGCGGCTGACCTCATCCTGATCCAACCGCTTGTCGGCCTCTTCGTCGACCAGCTTGGTCCACGCCGCCCTGACCGTCATCTTGCGGCGCTTGGTCCGCCCCGAACCGAAGGCCTTGCCCATCATGTCGCCCAGGTTGATCATGCCGACCTGGCCGCCCATCCCGGGGATCTCGAGCGGCATGCCGCCCGTGTCCTCGACCTCGATCTCGATTTCCTTGTCGTCGAGCTGATGCTCCTCGAAACGCTGGCGAAAGGCGAGACGGGTCGCCTCGCTGGCATCCTTGCCGACGAGGGCATCGAGCAGGCGCGCCATCGCCGCCTCTTCGGCCTTGTCCTTGACCGCGGCGCGGCGACGCTCTTTCTCGAGGCGCACCGCTTCCTCGACCAGGTCGCGGGCGATCTGTTCGACGTCGCGGCCGACATAGCCGACCTCGGTGAACTTGGTCGCCTCGACCTTGACGAAGGGCGCATCGGCCAGCTTGGCGAGGCGGCGGCTGATCTCGGTCTTGCCGCAGCCGGTGGGGCCGATCATCAGGATGTTCTTCGGCGTCACCTCGTCGCGGAGGTTCTCGGGCAGACGTTGCCGACGCCAGCGGTTGCGCATGGCCACCGCGACCGCCTTCTTCGCATCGGCCTGGCCGACGATGTGCGCGTCGAGCGCGGCGACGATCGCCTTGGGGGTAAGCATCTCGTTCATGGATTCTCTTGCTTTCGGTTCGTGAGGACGCGCCGCGTCCGTTCAGGCGGCGCTGTCGAGTGCCTCGATCGTCAGGCTGTCATTGGTGTAGACGCAGAGCTCGGCGGCGATCGCCATCGCCTTGCGACAGATCGTCTCGGCGTCGGCTTCATATTCGACCAGAGCACGCGCAGCCGACAAAGCGAAGTTTCCGCCCGACCCGATCGCCGCGACACCGCCCACCGGTTCGAGCACATCGCCATTGCCCGTCAGGATCAGCGTCACGTCCTTGTCGGCGACGATCATCATCGCTTCGAGGTTGCGAAGATATTTGTCGGTCCGCCAGTCCTTGGCCAGCTCGACCGCGGCACGCAACAGCTGCCCGCTATACTGCTCCAGTTTGCGTTCGAGCCGGTCGAACAGGGTGAAGGCATCGGCCGTGGCGCCGGCGAAACCGCCGATCACCGATCCGTCGCCGAGCTTGCGGACCTTGCGGGCGTTGGGCTTCATCACCGTATTGCCCATCGAAACCTGGCCATCTCCGATGACGACCACCTTGCCGCCCTTGCGCACCGAAAGAATCGTGGTGCCATGCCATTTGGGAAGTTCGCTCATATCCGTCCTACTGGCGATTTCATGGCTGGCAGGACGCCAGCCGGCCTGAAATCGCGGCCAACCTGAAGTGCTTTGCGAACCGGATATGGGGAGCCATTTGCGCCTGTGCAATCGGGCGCGAGATCGGGCCTAGTTTCGACCCAGGAACATGAAGCTGGCCGCGCCGATCATGCAGGCGAACGCCCCCAGATGCCGCCAGCCGAGTTGCTCGCCGAGCACCAGCACGGCGAAAACCGCGAATACCAGCAGCGTGATGATCTCCTGGGTGATCTTGAGCTGCCCCGCCGTCCAGCCGTGCAGATAGCCGATTCGGTTGGCCGGCACCGCAAAGCAATATTCGACCAGTGCGATGCCCCAGGATGCAAGGATAACGATCCACAACCGCGTGTCGGTGAACTTCAGATGGCCGTACCAGGCGATGGTCATGAAGATATTGGAGCAGATGAGCAGCAGCAGCGGGGTCAGCGTCATGGGCCAGCCATATCGCCAAACCGCACCGTTCGATAGAGTCGGACGGGCCGGGGATCATGCATACCACTCCCGCAGCTGCGCAGGCCAAAACCGCCCCGGAAGCCGCCTATATGGCCGCTCGGGTCCGGATCCTAAGATCGCAAGCATTCAGCGGTACGATATCTCCGCCACCCGGCATGCGGCAAGGCGGGCCTGGCGCCCCCGGCCGAACCGGACGTCGTCACGCCGCGCCGTCAATCCTCGCAGCGATCAGATCGGCGGCGCGCTCCCCGATCATCAGCGTTGGAATATGCGTGTTGGCGCGCACCATCGAGGGCATGATCGAGGCATCGGCGACGAACAACCCGTCCACCCCGATCACCGCACAATCGGGGCCGACGACGCTTGTTGCTTTGGCTTGATCGCCCATCGCGCAGGTGCCTGACACATGGCCCATCGGGAAAGCGTTGGCGACGACGAAATCCTCCAGCGCTCTGGGGTCGCGGAGCAGGCGATCCGGCTCGACCCGCCCATCGGCCAACATCCCCCGCCGCAGAGGCGCAATAAGATCGAAGATGCCTGCAATCCCCGATGCCGCAAGACGGCTGCCGATTCCCGGCCGCGCCAGCCCCTGCGCCGTATAGCCCTGGGGCAGAAACGCCTCGTGGCGTCTTGCCCGAACTTCGGGCTCGTCGAGCAGTTCGAGCGCGAGCCGCGTCCCGGCGATCATCCGCTGCCGATCGCGATCATCCGCCAGCAGGTTGAAGGCGATATCGGGGCGTGCCGCGTTGGGATCGGACAGGCTCACCCGTCCGCGCGAGAAGGATTTGTAGACCGCGACGTTGATCGATCCGACCGCCCGTCCCATCGCGTGCCAGCTTGTCTTGTTGAAGGCGAACAGGAACATGTCCTGCTCTGGGCACCCGCTGACAGAAGAGGAATAGCGCAGGCTGTGCTGGCTCCACGCTCGCTGCGCCGCCGGCTGGCGCGCGTCGCGACGCAGATAGCTGGCTACATAGACCGCCGGATGATTCATCAGATTGGCCCCGACGCCGGGCCGGTCCGCTGTGACCGCCAGTCCCGCGCTTGCCAGGTCTGCCCCCGGACCGATCCCCGATCGCAACAACAAGGCCGGCGAATGGATCGCACCGGCCGACAGCACCACATGCCGCGCCCGGATCGTCCTCGCCTCCCCATGTCGCGCGATCTGGACGCCGACCGCCCGGCGTCCCTCGAACACCAGGTGCCGGACTTCGCTATCGCACAGAATCTCGAGATTGGCCCGGTCGCGCGTGGCCCGGTCGAGATAGCCCATCGACGCCGAAACCCGGCGACCGGGCAGGTTGCTCATCGGGGTGGGAAACAGCCCGTCACCGAACTCGCCATTGCCGTCGGCCAGCGGTCTATAGCCGCGCCGCAACACCGCATCGCCGACCGCCGCGCAGAAGGGTGGCCAGCTTTCGGGCGGGTGACGGCGGATCGGGATCGGCCCCTCCTGCCCGTGCATTTCCCCGGAAAAGTCGAGATCGCATTCCAGTCGCCGGAAATAAGGCAGGACATCGTCCCAGCCCCAACCCACCGCGCCCAGCGCCCGCCACTCGTCATAGTCCGACGGCACGCCGCGCAGCGCCATCATTCCCATGATGTTCGATCCGCCGCCCATCAGCCGCGCCTGCTGATAGGGTCTGCGAACCCCCGGTCGCAGTTCGGCGGTAAGGTCGGGCCAGAAATAGCGCGGCACCGCGACCGACACCGGAAAACTGTCGCGAATGCTCGCCGGTTCTTCGCCCGGCGGAACGTCCGGCCCCGCCTCGACCAGGATCACGCGCCGACGGCCATTTTCACTCAGCCGATCGGCCAGCACGCAACCGGCTGTCCCCGCGCCTATGATCAGGATATCGGCTTCGCGCTTGGTGGTCATTCCGCGCCGTCGCGCCGATGGCCGACCCGGTCCTCGATCACGGCACAGAGCGACGCCGGATCGGTCTCGGCCCAGCGGGTCGTCAGCGCATCGACATGCACCTGCAGCGCGGGCGGCAACATCGTCAGCGGCACGCGCAGCCGGCGGGCGAAATCGGCGATGGTCGGGCCGTCCTTGTCGGCGATCAGCGAGTACATGGTCTCGGACGGATACTCCCCCTCCACCATCATCTTCCCGCGCACTTCGAATATCCGGGAGGTGCCGGCGCTGGCGCCGATCATTTCGTACAGTTGCTCGGGCGCAAGCCCCGCCTTCAGGCCCAGCCCCATGGCCTCGGCCGCGACGACATTGTGGCAGATCACCATCATGTTGATGATCAGCTTGATCCGCGCGGCGTTCCCGAACTCACCGACGTCGAAACGCTTTTCCGCGAGATCGCCGATCAACCGGTCGGCCTCGCCCTCGGCTGGACCGCCGCTGACATAGAAGCTGTGCAGGTCCTTCTCCACCATCACCGGCGTCCCGCTGACGGTGCAATCGAGCATCGTCCAGCCGCTCCCCGCCAAGCGGGCGCGCGCCGCCAGCTTCTCCGACGGATCGAGCGTGTTGATGTCGAGCAGCCAGCCGCCCTCGCCGCCCGCCGCGCCGATTTCATCGATGACCTTGTGATAGGCGGCCACGCTGGCCAGGGCGACCAGCAGGATCGGGCAATCGCGCGCCAGGTCGCCGGGCGATGCGGCAAGTTCGCCACCGGCCGCCCGAAATGCTTC
>Ga0209231_1000698_pt1 | contig 16619 bp, 16 predicted proteins | sample Deesub45470m_DNA_FD_188086 | JGI IMG/M metagenome (GOLD analysis project Ga0209231, IMG submission 188086) | Deep subsurface microbial communities from North Pacific Ocean - 450_OLKR46/470m Metagenome (SPAdes) (version 2) | ecosystem: Environmental > Terrestrial > Deep subsurface > Unclassified ... | reverse complement strand
TAATGCGCAATCAGCAACGCCGCTATCATCTGATGCATTAATGCAAGAAGCTTTAATTCAATCCGCACTAGAAAGTGCGCAACAAGCGGTTGAAATCGGCTTGGATCCCAATCAAATTATCATTTCATGCAAAGTTAGCAATGTGCAAGACCTTGTCTCGGTTTATCGTGAACTCAGTAGCCGCTGCGACTATCCATTACACTTAGGCTTAACTGAAGCTGGCATGGGCTCTAAAGGTATCGTCGCCTCTACCGCCGCTTTATCGTTATTATTACAAGAAGGCATTGGGGACACGATTCGCGTGAGCCTAACACCAGAGCCGAATGAGTCTCGTACGAAAGAAGTCGTGGTTGCTCAAGAAATCCTACAAACCATGGGTATTCGCTCATTCACACCATTAGTCACTGCTTGCCCAGGTTGCGGCCGCACAACTTCTACTTATTTCCAAGAGTTAGCGATGCAGATTCAATCCTATTTGCGGCAACAAATGCCAATATGGCGGAGTGCTTATCCGGGTGTTGCTGATATGAGTGTTGCGGTGATGGGCTGTGTGGTTAATGGTCCTGGAGAGTCTAAACTAGCCAATATCGGGATTAGCTTGCCCGGCACTGGCGAAACGCCTGTGGCGCCTGTTTTTGTCGATGGTGAAAAAACAGTGACGTTAAAAGGCGATTATATTGCGCAAGAGTTTCAGGCTATTGTGGAAGATTATGTAAAAAATAACTATGCTGAAGGCGGTAAATTACGTCAGCAGGTTCAGTCTAAAATCATACCAATTCAATCAGTTAGTTAAGTAATGAGTCAAAAAAACCAATTCCAATCAATTAAAGGTTTCTACGATATTTTGCCAGAAGCGACACCGCTTTGGTTTAAGTTAGAAGATATCGCACGCAAAGTATTATCACAATATGGCTATAACAATATTCGCATGCCGTTGGTCGAACCAACAGAGCTGTTTGTGCGTAGCGTGGGTGAGCATACTGATATTGTTGAAAAAGAAATGTATGCATGGGAAGATCAACTGAATGGCGACAAGCTAGTCTTGCGCCCAGAAGGAACGGCAGGTTGCGTACGTGCTGTGATTGAGCAAAATTTGACCTATAATGGCCCGCAGCGCTTATGGTATATCGGCCCGATGTTTCGACATGAGAACGTGCAAAAAGGCCGTCAACGTCAATTTCATCAAGTTGGTTGTGAAGCGTTTGGCTTTGACGGGCCAGATGTAGATGCTGAGCAAATCGTGTTATTAGCGCGATTATGGCGTGAATTGGGTATCGCTGATGTTGAACTGCAGATTAATAGTATTGGTGATGCAGATGAGCGCGCTATTTATCGTCAAACGCTTATTGCGTATTTTGAACAGCATGCAGAATTATTAGATGACGAGGCAAAACGTCGCCTACATACGAACCCTCTAAGGATTCTTGATACTAAGAATCCGCGCATGCAAGCCATGTGTGAAGCTGCACCTAAGTTGATGGATTGTTTGGGTGAGGCCAGCAAAGCGCATTTTGAAAAACTTTGTCAGCTATTAACAGACGCAGGTATTGCCTATGTGGTGAATCATCGTTTAGTACGTGGTTTAGATTATTACAACCGTACCGTATTTGAATGGGTGACGACTAAACTAGGCGCGCAGGGTACGATTGCCGGCGGTGGTCGCTACGATACTTTAGTGGAAAAACTTGGCGGCAAGTCAACACCAGCCTGTGGTTTTGCCATTGGTTTAGAGCGCGTATTTTTGTTGATGCAAGAATATGGTGTGACAGCTAATAGTACGCCTGATCTTTATTTGGTGAATGTTGGTGAGTTGGCAGAAAAAAAAGCGTTTAACATCGCGGAAACTTTACGTAGTGAAGGGCTGTCAGTGGTGTTGCATGCAGGCGGAGGTAGTTTTAAATCGCAAATGAAAAAAGCCGATAGAAGTGGTGCACGTTATGCGGCTATTTTGGGTGAAGATGAAATCGCTTCAGGTGAAATTTCATTAAAACCATTATTAGCACAAGGCGAGCAACAACGCTGCCAATTACAGCAAGTTGTCGAAAAAGTGAAGGGTTGAATATGACTGAAAATAAGAACTTTTTAAATGCAATGACCGTGCTGGGATTGTTATTGGCTATCGGTATGGCGAGTGCGGCTTTTATTCTAGGCGTGCAGGCTAAGCGAGCCGTGGTTGGACAGCAAAATATTACGGTTAAAGGCTTAGCTGAAAAGCCAATTAAAGCCGATGCCGCTGAGTGGACGATTCATATATCAGTCGCTAGCCCAACACAAGCAAAAGCATTAACTGACGTTGCACAAACTCGCAAGATTGTTGAAAGCTTTTTAACGGAGCAGGGATTTGCAAAAGAGGCTTGGAGTGTCGATGTGGAGACATTGGGACCACATTACGAAGAAGTGATTATTGGCGACAACTACAGACAGGTACAAAGTGGTTATGAAGGTTATCAAAATATCAGGGTGGTATCAAAAGATTTGGATAAAATTCAAGCAGCCAATAAAGCATTCTTACAATTAAGAGCACAAAATCAACCAGTTGTTGCTTATGAGCCACAGTATTTGGTGAGTAATTTAGAAGAAATTAAAATGTCTTTGATTGCAGAAGCTACAAAAAATGCACGGGTCCGCGCCACAGAATTTGTTAAGCAAGACGGCGCAACAGTGGGTGTGATGAAGTCTGCGCGGCAAGGCGCTTTTTACATTTTACCTGTTGGCGGCGCAGATAATAGCGACAGTGATTATGGTGGGGTTTATGACAAATCGACCATTGATAAAACAGCACGAGTTGTTGTTACCATTGTTTATAACATTGAATAAGTCTAACTAGAAACGCGATTAATATCTAATGACCGAAATTTTAAGCATAGAGCATTTAAACGTAGGGCTAAAAAAGGAGCCCGCTCGCTTACTGGTTAAAGATTCATCATTTAAGTTGTCTGCTGGTAAAACGACTTGCATTGTGGGTGAATCAGGTAGTGGAAAGAGCTTAACGGCGCTAACCATTATGGGCTTACTGTCCAATCAATTGGTCGCAAGTGGCCATGTGTTTTTTAATGGGGTAGATTTAACTACGATAGATAATAAAGCAATGCGAAAAATAAGAGGTGCGCAAATTGGCATGATTTTCCAAGAGCCAATGACCTCATTAAACCCTGTATTAACCGTGGGCTTTCAAATTGGAGAAGTGCTCACTGCGCATAAGGGGCTAAAAGGTGACGCACTAAAGTCAAAAATTGCGACGTTACTAACGCAAGTCGGTATTCCAGCGGAACGTGCAAACAGCTACCCTGATGAATTGTCGGGTGGTCAACGTCAGCGCGTGATGGTGGCAATGAGTATTGCTTGTGAGCCAGCTCTGTTGATTGCAGATGAGCCGACAACGGCATTAGATGTGACGGTGCAAGCACAAATTTTAACGTTATTAGATGAGTTGAAAAGTCGCATGAAAATGGCGATGTTGTTTATTACCCATGACTTTGGTGTTGTGTCTGATATTGCGGATGATGTCATTGTGATGTTTAAAGGTGAAATTGTTGAGGCAGGCTCTAAAAAGCAAGTATTAGGCAATCCACAACACCCATATACCAAGGCATTATTGGACTGCGTGCCAGATGTGGCAGGCAAAAAAGTATTAAAGCCAATTGATTATGCGTGGTTAAAGACAAATGAGGTGCCTGTCTAATGCAAGACGCATCAATCATTCTTGAAGCGCGCCATCTAGTGAAGCAATATAAACAGCGGAGCGGCAGTTTTGGTTTTGGACAGACCACGATTAATGCATTGGATGATGTGAGTATCAACTTAAAAAAAGGCTCGACATTAGCCGTTGTTGGCGAATCTGGTAGTGGCAAGTCTACTTTAGCGCGATGTCTGTTACAATTGCATCCTTTCGATAGTGGTGAAGTGTTGTTTCAAGGACAATCGCTCGCCAAATTGGATAGTAAGGCGCTACGCAAAGCCCGTAAAAACTTACAAATGGTGTTCCAAGATCCTTTTGCTTCGCTAAATCCGCGTATGCGTGTTGGTGATATTGTGGCAGAAGGTTTGCTTGTGCATGGTTTGGGTAACACAAATGAACGTTTGCAAAAAGTGCAACAAATGTTAGAACGCGTAGGCTTGCATGCGGATGATGTAAAAAAATATCCACATCAGTTTTCTGGCGGACAGCGGCAACGGATTGGTATTGCACGTGCTTTAGTGCTTGAGCCAGAAGTGGTGGTTTGTGATGAGCCTGTTTCAGCTTTAGATGTTTCAGTGCAGGCGCAAATTTTACTGCTACTGAAAACCTTACAAAAGGAAATGAAACTAAGCTATATTTTCATTACACACGATTTGCGCGTAGTTAGACATGTTGCTGATGAAATGGTGGTCATGAATAAAGGGAAGATAGTAGAGCAGGGTGATGTGAATACCATTTATCAGTCACCGCAGCAAAGCTATACAAAGGATTTGCTGAAGGCAATTCCAGGGCAGAAATAAATTGGATAGTAATAATTAATCGTTTTAGAATTAGTATTTTAGGATAAATAATGGCATTAGATTTAGATGATCAAGAACAGTTAGATGAATTTAAATTGTGGTGGAATAAGTACGGTAAGCTGACCATCAATCTTGTTTTGGCGGCAATCATTGCTTATGCAGCATGGCAAGGTTATCAATACTTTACGCATAAAAAAGCAGTAGAGGCTTCTGAAATATACCAAACCTTAAGTCAACTAGACCCAAGTAAACCAGAAGAAATAAAAGAAGTATCTAGCAAGTTAATTGCAGACTATGCTGGAACGCCATACGCGGGTAGAGCGGCTGTTATGCAAGCGAGAAGTCAATTTGTTGCAGGCGACATTGATGGTGCAAAAACACAATTGGAGTGGGCGAAAGCAAATGCTAAAGAAACATCAATCAAAGCGATTGCCAGTTTACAGTTAGCGAGAATATTACTAGACAATCAAGATTATGCGGGTGCGGATAAAGCATTGTCAGGTGATTTTGATGTAGGTTATATTGGCCTGAAAGAAGATTTGCAAGGCGATATTTTATTGGCGCAAGGCAAAGTTGATGAAGCGAAAAAAGTGTATGCAGATGCATTAGCTAATCTAGATTCAGAAGGTCGTTTATATTTGTTTACAAAGCAAAAGCTTGAGTCACTTGGGAGCTAGGTGCGTTTTTTCATGATTAGTCAAATATTAAAACGTTGTGTTGTCGTCAGTGTGCTGTTGTTAACCGGTTGTAGTGCGTTAACAGAGCTTAGGCTGGATATGGCGGATAAGCTGTTCGGTCGCGAGCCATTGGATATGCCTGCTGAATTATCAGCAATTACTGCGACTAATCAAGTAAAAGTTAATTGGTCGAGTGAATTAGGCAATACAGGCGAATATGATTACACCCCAGTGTTGGATGCAGGATTCGTTTATGCGGCTAATGCAAAAGGTGAGTTGACCAAATTAAATGCAGACAATGGCAAGCAAGAGTGGCGTATTGAGACGGAAGAGCCGATTAGTGGTGGCGTAGGTTCGGGCGGTGGTTTGGTTTTGGTCGGTACCAACAGAGGTGATGTGCTGGCATATGATGTTAGCGGTAAATTTGTATGGAAGTCACATGTATCCAGTGAGGTATTAAGCGCACCGCGTTATTTTGAAGGTAAAGTCATTGTGCGTTCTGGTGACAATCACATTTACGGATTAGATGCGGTCGATGGTGTGCGTAAATGGGTTTATACCCGAAAAGTACCTGCTCTTAGTTTAAGAAGTAGTGCAGGTATTGTTGTCGATAGTGGTGCAGTATATGCAGGCTTTTCAGGCGGAAAAATGATTGCGCTTAATGCCGATAGTGGAAAATTGCTATGGGAAGCCACTGTTGCCACACCAAAAGGAGTGACTGAGATTGAGCGCATTTCGGATATTACGAGTTTGCCCGTTGTTGCTGGGCCAGTGGTTTACGCTGTTGCGTATCAAGGGCGTGTCGCTGCTGTCGATCGTCGTAGCGGACAAGTAATGTGGAATAGAGAGATTTCTAGTTACACTGGCATGACTTATAGTGATAACAAGCTTTATGTTTCTCATACATTAGGCTCTTTTTATGCACTAGATGATGCAACAGGTAAAACGTTTTGGCGACAAGGAGATTTACTCAACAGACGCTTAACAACGCCTGTTGTACTAAATGATTTTGCTGCTGTTGGCGATTTGGAAGGTTATGTACATTTTATCAATTTAGAAAACGGGCAATTTGCTGCGCGGATTCAAGTTGGTAGCAAAGCAGTGATGTCTTTAGTTGCGGGCAATACACCTTCACAGCTGATTGTGGCTACGCGCGACGGTGGTTTGTATGCGGTCAGTATAGAAGGGTCTGCAGTGTCGACATCAATCGAATCTCGTCAATCAGCACCATCGTCAGTAGTTGAAGAAAACGAAGTTGAAGAGACAGAGTCGCAACCGCAAAGTAGTGAGAGTGCTGAAGAGCCCTCACGGAGTATTTTATTTCAAAAGCAGAAACCGCTTTTATTCCCAGAAACGCAAGAAGGCAGTGGACCAGGTATTGTTTTACCTAAGTCGCAATAATCATGTTACCTACCATTGTATTAGTTGGTCGACCCAATGTCGGCAAGTCCACTTTATTTAACCGTCTAACCAAAAGTCGTGATGCACTGGTTGCTGATCTGCCTGGATTAACCAGGGACCGTCATTATGGTCGCGGTATTGGCGCGAGTCAGCCGTATCTCGTCATTGATACTGGCGGGTTTGAACCAACTGCTGAAACGGGGATTTTGAAAGAAATGGCTCGTCAAACGCTTTTAGCTATTGATGAAGCTGATTTAGTATTATTTTTAGTGGATGCGCGTGCAGGATTAACGCCTGAAGAATACACGATTGCAGATAAACTCAGAAAATCACAACGTCCCGTCTTATTGGTCGTCAATAAAACAGAGGGTATGCAAAGAGCTGTTGTAACAGCTGATTTTTATGCGCTAGGATTAGGTGACCCACTCTCTATTTCATCCGCACATGGCGAAGGCGTTAAAGATTTAATCGAACTCGCATTAGAAAATTTCCCTGCGCCAGAAGCAGAAGAGAAAAAACAAAAAAATATTCCTAAAATTGCCATTGTTGGACGCCCTAATGTGGGTAAATCAACACTGGTAAATGCATTATTAGGTGAAGATCGCATGATTGCATTTGATGAGGCAGGCACTACGCGTGACTCTATTTATGTAGATTTGGAGCGTGAGGGTAAAACCTATACCTTCATAGATACCGCAGGTGTGCGCAAGCGTGGCCGTGTTTTTGAAGCGGTAGAAAAATTCTCAGTGGTGAAAACCATGCAAGCCATTGAAGATGCCAATGTCGCTATTTTGGTTGTTGATGCCCAAGAAGGAATTACCGAGCAAGATGCTCATGTTGCCGCTTATATTTTAGATGCAGGACGCGCTTTAGTTGTTGCCGTTAATAAGTGGGATGGCTTGAAAGAGGATGAACGCGATTGGATTAAAAAAGAAATTGATCGTAAATTAGTGTTCTTGGATTTTGCTAAGTTTCACTATATTTCTGCGTTGCGTAAAAAAGGCCTGCCAGAGTTATTTAGTTCAGTTGATGGCGCATTCAAAGCAGCGTTTGCTAATTTATCGACACCACAAATTACCCGAGTGTTGTCTGATGCGGTGGCTCAGCACCAGCCGCCAGTCAGTAAAGGCATTCGTCCCAAATTACGTTATGCACATCAGGGCGGTGTTAATCCGCCAATTGTGGTTGTGCATGGCACCCACATCAGTGGCATTAAAGACAGTTATAAGCGATTCTTAGAGGGCGTTTTTCGCAAGACCTTCCAACTGGTTGGTACGCCACTTAGAGTGCAATTTAAGCAAGGAGATAACCCGTATGCGGATAGTGATAAACGCAAAGCTGGTGAAGGGATTGTGACGATGCGTCGTCGTAAAACGGCTAGACGGGTTGAGTTGAAGTCTAAAAAAGACCAAGAGAGTAAGAAAAGATAAGCCTAACCAAGAGTTAGGCTAGTTTATCTTTTGTTATAAACTATCCCAAAATTTCCACCAGACGCGTTCTTCTTGAATCAACTCTCCATTAATCAATGGGTTTTCTGGATAATTGGTTTTAAGCACACGAATAGAATCTTCTTTTAAATCGGTTAAATCCATATAGTCATATGCACTTACCATCGTAACCAGCGCATCTTCAACAGCATCCGATTTCGGGTAGTATTCCAATACATATTTAGCACGATTAAGTGCAGCTAAATAAGCTTTGCGATCCATGTAGTAACGTGCAACGTGCATCTCATGCTGTGCTAAAGTATTGACGATATACACCATGCGTTGCGTAGCATCTTTGTAATAACGGCTTTTCGGATAGCGCTCGGTAAGATCTTTGAACGCCGCGAAAGATAATTTAAGTGCTTTCGGGTCGCGGTCGTTAATGTTTTGTTTGGTTATTTTTTCAACAATCCCTCTTTCATTGAACGTTGCTAAGCCTTTAAGATAATAAGCATAATCAACATTCGGATGATTTGGATGGATTTTAATAAATCGATCTGCGGCAACAAGCGTAGAAACTGGGTCGTTTTTCTTGAAATTGGCATAGATAATCTCTAGCTTTGCTTGAGTTGCATATTTCCCATGCGGGAATCTAGACTCTAACTTTTTAAAATAGCCTAGTGCTTTGTCATAGTCTTTATCCGACATCGCTAGTGCGCCAGCTTCGTAAATACGTTCAGCTGGCCAGCCTTTGGTATCATCTAATTCAGTAGGGGCGCCGAATATTGCGCAGCCAGTGATGACTGTGCCAACTAATAAAGCTAAAAATAAAGATTGAATAAGCGGTAAAATACGTTTCACAAGAAAATCTGCCAAATTATGTTTGCACTATTATAACGTAAGCACTATACAACTAAAGCATCATATAACTGAAGCATCAATAAAATAAACATCTAAAAATGACACAAAGTACAACTGAAACACTTACCATTCCTCAAAACCTAGGCGGTCAGCGCATCGATTTGGCTTTGCAACAGATGCTGCCTGAGCATTCTAGAAGCCGTTTGCAAGCTTGGATAAAGGAAGGTTTGGTAACGGTTGATGGCGCAAATGTAGTTGCAAAAACCAAGGTGTGGGGTGGTGAGAAAGTGATCGTTAATCAGCCGCCAAATCTACAAGAAAATGCATTTAAGCCAGAAAATATTCCATTGGATATTATTTATGAAGACGATGCGATATTAGTGATTAATAAGCCTGCTGGTCTGGTTGTTCATCCAGCCGCAGGTAATTGGGGCGGCACATTGCTCAATGCACTGCTATATCACTATCCTGCTATTGCAGATGTTCCACGTTGCGGTATTGTGCATCGCTTAGATAAAGAAACCACTGGTTTGTTAGTTGTTGCGAAAACGCTGGAGGCGCAAACGAGTTTAGTTCGTCAATTGCAAGCGCGTACGGTAAAACGCGAATATCGCGCGATTGTTTGGGGTCAGGTGTGGCGAAACGGTAAAATTGACCAACCGATGGGTCGTCATCCACATGCTAGAACTAAAATGGCGGTATTGCGCAATGGAAAGCCAGCGGTGACCCATTATGAAGTGCTGGAGCGTTTTGGTACAAATACTTATATGCGTTGTCGCCTAGAAACTGGACGCACGCATCAGATTCGCGTGCATATGCAATATATTAAAGCACCGATGGTTGGCGATCCGCAATATGGGATTGGTAATATTATTCCGCATAATAAAATGTCTGAGGTGTTAAAAGAAGCGATAGCTGGTTTTAACCGCCAAGCCTTGCATGCCGTTAAATTAGGGCTTATTCACCCTGTTACAAATGCGTTTATGGAATGGCAAATTGAGTTGCCTGAAGATATGAGAAGCTTGTTGGAAGCCATGCGTCATGAAGATGCGCCAGAATGGGAGGGTGAATTTGACCTTGCTGTGGATGAGAATGGTTTATATATTGGTGACGATGACTGGGACGATGATTTAGATGACGATGAGTCATTAGATGAGGACTTGCTGGATGAAGATTTGCAAGATGAAGAGCTAAATGAGGATACAAAGGATGACTGATGGTTTGCGTCAGTCTTTTATCGTTCCTGATTGGCCTGCACCAAGCAATGTTTGTGCGATACAAACGACGCGCATTGGCGGTGTGAGTTTAGCGCCTTTTGATAGTTTGAATATTGGCGATCACGTTAACGATCATCCGCTGCATGTGGCGCAGAATCGACAATTGCTTGCTTCTTATGTACCAACAGAACCCGTATGGATGAATCAAGTGCATGGCGTTCGCGTATTAGATGCTGCAAAAAGCAGCTGTATCGAATCGGCCGATGCCGCGTTTACCAAGCGAAGCAATGTGGTTTGTGTGACCATGACAGCAGATTGCCTGCCAGTGTTAATCTGCGACCTACATGGCACAACAGTGGCGGCAGTGCATGCAGGTTGGCGCAGTTTATGTGATGGTGTGATAGAAGCAACCGTTAAAGCCATGGCAGTAGATAGTCGTCAACTCATCGCATGGTTAGGTCCTGCCATTGGCCCAGATGCGTTTGAAGTGGGTGCAGAAGTGCGCGCACAGTTTATTGATAAAGATGCGCAAGCAGCCAGTACTTTTAAGCCAAGCGGTGAGCGCTATTTAGGTGATTTGTATAGCATTGCTAAACAACGACTTAATCAGCTTGGTGTGACAGAAATTTATGGGGGCGGCTTATGCACCCATACTGACAAATCAAGATTTTTCTCCTTTAGGCGAGATGGTGCGACAGGCCGTATGGCAACACTGATTTGGCTAACTTGAATTGACCGGCCTAAAAACAACTTAGTTGCCAAGTGGCTACTAGTCTATAATACGCAACTTATTGAAAAGATAGTTCTTTAATGATGATTCCTGATTTTTCTATGCTCACTTGGATTGTGCTATTCAGCCTAATTGGTGGCGTACTTAGCGTGAGTGGCGCAGCACTGGTGGCTTTGAACGTAACTAAAGTGCGCGTGCCTATGTTGATTAGCTACGCGATAGGCGCGATGCTTGGTGCCGTTTTTTTAGAAATTTTGCCGCATGCGATAGAAGAAGCCAGCTCACCTAAAGTGATGACGACAACCGTGCTGTTTGGTATTTTATTATTCTTTGCATTAGAAAAACTCGTTATTTGGCGCCATTGCCATGGTGATCATTGTGAAGTGCACGCAGTACATACCGAAGAAGACTGCCCTGATAATCAATCAACCAGTACAAAAGATTCGGCAGTTAAATTTAAGCCAGTCATACAGACAAAGCCTTCAATCACGGCTAAGCATTCACATACACACGAACATGATTTTGGTCGTAGCGGTATGATGATTATGATTGGTGATACATTTCATAATTTCGTTGATGGTATTTTGATTGCCTCTGCTTTTATGGTCGATGTTAACATTGGCATTGTGACGGCGATTGCCATTGTGGCGCATGAAATTCCACAGGAAGTCGGCGACTTTTTTATTCTGCTACATTCTGGCTATACTAAGAAGCAAGCCTATATTTTTAATCTAGTGTCTAGTTTAGCGACCATGGTTGGCGGGCTTGCAGCCTATTATGCGTTGCAACAAATGCAAGACTTGATTCCATTTGTATTAGGTATCGCAGCCGCGAGCATGCTTTATGTTGCGGTCGCAGATTTGATTCCAAGTTTACACAGAAGAACTGAGATGGCAGCAACCATATCGCAGTTATTGCTAATTGCGCTTGGCGTTAGCTCTATTGGCCTAATTGGCTATTTTTTACATTGATAATGAGTTTATGAAAACGAATATTCCAAAAGTTGGTTTTGTTTCACTGGGCTGTCCTAAGGCTGGATCAGATGCTGAGCGTATATTGACGCAGTTGCGTGCTGAAGGCTATGAAATCAGTAATAGTTATGAAGACTCTGATTTAGTCGTGGTAAACACCTGTGGTTTTATTGATAGCGCGGTAGAAGAGTCATTAGACGCGATTGGTGAAGCGATTAATAAAAATGGCAAAGTGATTGTCACTGGCTGTTTAGGCGCAAAAAAAGGCGTTGTGGAAAGTGCTCACCCCAGCGTATTGGCTGTAACAGGCCCACATGCATTGGAAGAGGTCATGGCTGCTGTGCATGCGAACTCGCCAAAACCACATGACCCATATACTGATTTAGTACCACCGCAAGGCGTGCGTTTAACGCCACAACATTATGCATATTTGAAAATATCAGAAGGCTGTAATCATCGTTGCAGTTTCTGCATTATTCCAAGCATGCGTGGTGATTTAGTAAGCCGTCCGATTGGCGATGTATTAAACGAAGCTGAGAATTTGGTCAATGCAGGCGTGTCAGAGATTTTAGTGATTTCGCAAGATACTTCAGCTTATGGTGTTGATATGAAGTTCCGCAAAGGTTTTTGGAATGGCCGCCCGATTAAAACGCACATGACAGAGTTAAGCCAAGCCTTAAGTGAGTTAGGTATCTGGATACGTTTGCATTATGTTTATCCTTATCCACATGTAGATGATGTTATTCCGCTGATGGCAGATGGTTTGATTCTGCCTTATTTAGACGTGCCATTCCAACATGCTAGCCCGCGCATTTTAAAATCAATGAAGCGTCCGGCTAGCAGCGAAAATAATTTAGCGCGCATTAAAGCATGGCGTGAGATTTGTCCTGATATTACTGTGCGCTCTACCTTTATTGCAGGCTTTCCAGGTGAAACGGAAGACGACTTTAAAATGTTGCTTGATTTCTTAGAAGAGGCGCAATTAGACAGAGTAGGTTGTTTTGCTTACTCTGCTGTCGATGGCGCCAAGGCGAATGATTTGCCAGGCCAAGTGCCGGAAGAGATTAAAAAAGAGCGTTTAAGCCGCTTTATGGAAGTGCAGGAACGCATCAGTAGCGCTAAGTTGGAGCGCAAAGTTGGCACACTACAAACAGTATTAATTGATGAGTTAACAACAGATAGTGATGACAATATCATCGCGCTTGGTCGTACTAAAGCTGATGCGCCAGAAATTGATGGGATTGTTTATGTGCAAGATGCCGACGGTTTAAATCCAGGTGATTTCGTTGATGTGCAAATTTTAGCCGTAGATGGGCATGATTTAGTTGGCGGGCCACCTAAAGAGTAAATAGCAGAGGGTTACAACGCTGCTTGTGTAAATAAATCAGGTAACACTGGCGCAGGTCGTTCGCTATCTGCGCGGTCTTCTAAAAAATCTAAGGTTAATGGGCAGCGTGTTGGTTTGCGTGCTGCTTTGTGCTTTTTAGCGCTAGATTTATTCAAGTTAATATAAGGTGTTTGGCTGATGCGCACATAGCCTAAAATGGCGAGTTTTTGCATTGTTGTTTCAAATAAACTTAACGGATTATCAATGTTTTGTAGTGTGATGGAAGTTTTGCTTACTTTAAGGACGTTGTACATCGCCAGTTTGTTCGATGATGTTTTTTTTCCATACACTTCACCTGTATGTATATCCATAAATTTCTCCTTACAGCATGCTTAACAACGAGTTATTACCTGTATATCATAAGCTAATTTAATTGACAATAATAAATAATTGAATATTAAACAATATTTAATTTTAGTGCATTTGGCTTGGTTTTATTACAACGCAAGCAGAAGTCTGCTTACATGTTAGAATGCATGGTTTTTAATTCTTAGCATTTATTATGACGATTGTACGTACCCGATTCGCTCCTAGCCCAACAGGCTTTTTACATATTGGCGGTGCACGCACTGCACTTTTTTCTTGGGCTTATGCCAAAAAACATGGTGGCCAATTTGTCTTGCGCGTTGAAGATACCGATGTTGAGCGTAGTACGCCAGAAGCGGTGCAAGCGATTTTAGATGGCATGGCGTGGTTAGGTTTGACACATGACGAAGGTCCGTTTTATCAAATGCAACGCATGGAGAATTATAAAAAGCATTTGCAAACCTTGTTGGCATCTGGTCATGCTTACTATTGCTATAGTAGCAAAGCAGAGTTAGATGCCTTGCGCGAACAACAAATGCAAGCAGGATTAAAACCAAAATATGATGGTAAATGGCGTCCAGAGGATGGAAAAGTATTGCCTGAGATTCCTGCCGATGTGAATCCAGTCATTCGTTTTAAAAATCCAAAAGAGGGCGTAGTTGCTTGGCATGATATGGTCAAAGGCGATATCGAAATCGCGAATACTGAGCTTGATGATTTAATCATCGCACGTGGTGATGGTACGCCGACCTATAACTTTTGCGTGGTAGTAGACGATTGGGAAATGGGGATTACACAAGTGATTCGCGGCGATGATCATGTGAATAATACGCCACGTCAAATTAATCTATTTAAAGCGCTCGGTGCAGACGTGCCGCAATATGCGCATTTGTCGATGATTCTAGGCGGCGATGGGCAAAAGCTTTCTAAGCGCCATGGTGCGGTGAGTGTGATGCAATACCATGAGGATGGCTATTTGCCAGAAGCGGTGTTGAATTATTTAGCGCGTTTAGGCTGGAGTCATGGCGATGACGAAGTATTTGATATGGCGCAGTTTTGCCAGTGGTTTGATTTGGATCATATTACGCCTTCGGCTGCACAATTTAATACTGAAAAATTGAATTGGTTGAACGCGCACTATATTAAAACAGCCGATTTAACAGCATTAGCGCAAGATATTACTGAGAGGTTGGCTAAGCAAAATGTAACAGTGCAAGCTGAACCATCAATCATTAGCGTGTTGGAGTTGTACCGAGGGCGCGCCAATAATTTAAACCAATTGGCGGCTGATATTGCTTATTTTTATCAAGTACCAGTAGCAAATGCTGCGGATGTTGAGAAGCACATTACGGAAGAAATTAAGCCGGTGATGCAAGCCTTGCATGCAACATTAAACAAGATTGAATGGACGTCAGAACACATACACGAAGCAATTAATGCAGCGGTTAAAGATAATGAGCTGAAATTTCCTAAGGTTGCTATGCCATTACGCGTGATGTTGGCTGGTATTGCACAATCACCTAGCATCGATCAGGTAATGGCAATTTTAGGTAAGGCAGAAGTTTTAACTAGAATGAGTGCTTATTTATAATAAAAAATTTATTTTGCTCTTGAAATTAGAACAAAAAGGCGCAATGATAGTCCTACCGTGACAGATAATTCATAAAAAGAGCTATCTCCAATTTATTAAAACTACAAGGAGTAAACCATGACACACAAAGGCCAAATGCTACAAGATCCATTTTTAAATGCACTGAGAAAAGAGCATGTGCAAGTTTCTATCTATTTAGTGAATGGAATTAAGCTACAAGGACAAGTGGATTCATTTGATCAATACGTTATTTTGTTGAAAAATACCGTGGTACAAATGGTTTATAAACACGCAATTTCTACCATTGTGCCTGCACGTGCAGTTGCAATGACTATTCCAGATCAGGAAGAAGCTTAATTTGATTACAAAGTATTCGCATGCTTGATAGACCGGAAAGTACAGACGCGGTTATTCTCGTTAGTATCGATTTTAATGAGCCTGATTACGAAGAGAGCCTATATGAGTTAAGGCAATTAGTCACTACAGCAGGGCTAACGATTACCGGCACAATCGAAGGTAAAAGAAGTGTGCCTGATGCAAAGCTTTTTATCGGTTCAGGTAAAGCAGAAGATTTAAAGTCGATGCTGGAAGCCAGTGAGACTAAGCTAGTTGCTTTTAACCATGACTTAAGCCCGTCACAACAACGTAACTTAGAACGTTTTTTAAGCGCACGTGTTGTTGATAGAACTGGGCTGATTTTGGATATTTTTGCTCAACGCGCGCAAAGTCATGAAGGTAAGTTGCAAGTAGAATTGGCACAATTAGAACACCTTTCAACTAGATTGGTGAAAGGCTGGAGCCATTTGGAGCGGCAAAAAGGTGGTATTGGGGTGCGTGGCGGTCCTGGTGAGACACAGTTAGAGCTAGATCGACGTCAACTGCGAGTACGGATTAAGCAATTGCGCGAGAAGCTAATTAAGCTTAAATCTCAACGTAATATGCAGCGCAGGGCACGTAAACGCTCAAACTTAATGTCTGCCTCTTTGGTTGGCTATACCAATGCTGGCAAATCCACTTTATTTAATCGCTTAACCCGCTCTGATATTTACGCGGCAGACCAATTATTCGCAACCTTAGATACGACTTCTCGCAAAATGCATTTGCCTGAACTTGAAGGATATGGCTCAGTGCCTGTTGTATTGTCAGATACGGTTGGTTTTATTAAGCATTTACCAACAACTTTGATTGAAGCGTTTGGCGCTACTTTAGAAGAGGCGGCGCAAGCAGACTTGCTGCTGCATGTGGTGGATATGGCCAGCACCAATCGCGATGCGCAGATTGCACAAGTGAATAAAGTATTAAATGATATTGGCGCAGACAAAGTGCCACAATTGTTGATTTTGAATCAGATTGATCGGATTGATTGCGAGGCAGGATTTGATCGTGATGAGTATGGTAAGATTGTGCGCATTCGAGTTTCAGCCAAGACGGGTGAAGGTATGGACTATATTCGATTGGCGCTGCAAGAGCACCACGCTTATTTAAAGAAATTAAGTACAGAAAAAACAGCTTATGCCTAGTTTGGCATCAGTCATTACTGAATAATAACATTAGCAATTTTGGAGCAAGAAA
>Ga0209231_1000697_pt1 | contig 16628 bp, 14 predicted proteins | sample Deesub45470m_DNA_FD_188086 | JGI IMG/M metagenome (GOLD analysis project Ga0209231, IMG submission 188086) | Deep subsurface microbial communities from North Pacific Ocean - 450_OLKR46/470m Metagenome (SPAdes) (version 2) | ecosystem: Environmental > Terrestrial > Deep subsurface > Unclassified ... | reverse complement strand
ACTTTTGCTGACGGTAGCGACAAAGCGTCGCGACCCATCTGCCGCTGTCATGAGGTCGATGAGAATCCGATTGCCTACTCGGCCTCTTCATCGTCGGGTCGTGGCCGCTGCTGCTGCTTGCGCTGGCGCCAGAAGGCAAGACGTTCACCGATCATTTTTTCGTAGCCGCGGTCGGTCGGCGTATAGAAGCATCGGTCGCGCAGGGCATCAGGCAGATGATCCTGGACCTGAAAGCCTTCTGCATCATCGTGGGCGTATTTGTACCCCTTATGATAGCCGAGTTCTTTCATTAACCGGGTGGGGGCATTGCGGATATGCATCGGGACTGGGAGGGCTCCGCTGTTTCTGACCTCGGCCTGGGCTGCATTGATGCCGACATAAGAGGCGTTGCTTTTCGGGGCGGTTGCCAGATAGGTGACCCCTTGTGCCAGATTAATACGCGCTTCCGGCAGGCCGACAAAGTGCACCGCCTGCTGTACGGCTAATGCCATCTGCAGGGCACGCGGGTCAGCGTTGCCAATATCTTCAGAGGCGAAAATCACCATGCGCCGGACAATGAATAAGGGGTCTTCTCCTGCCTCAAGCATCCGTGCCAGCCAGTAAAGGGCCGCATCGGGGTCGGAACCGCGCAGGCTCTTGATGAAGGCGGAGATGACGTTGTAATGTTCTTCGCCGCCGTGGTCGTAGAGCAGTGCCTTGTTCTGCAGGGCCTGTGTCGCCATCTCCAGGTCGACATGATCATTCATGGCGCCGGCAACGGCGACTTCCAGCCCGTTCAGGGCAACGCGGGCGTCTCCATCAGCGCGCTCGGCAAGAAAATCGAGCACTTCTGAATCGACTGCCGGTCTCGGTTCAGGCAGGCCGCGCGGATCGCTCAGGGCCCGTTCCAGCAGAATCCGGATATCGGCAGGTTGCAGCGGTTCAAGGACAAAGACCCGGGAGCGCGACAGCAGCGCGGCGTTGACCTCAAACGAGGGGTTTTCAGTCGTCGCTCCGATCAGGATGACATCACCGCGTTCGACTGAGGGGAGGAAGGCATCCTGCTGGGCTTTGTTGAAGCGGTGGATTTCGTCGACAAACAACAGCGTCCGTTGACCGTGATAGTTTTTATTCTGGCGCGCCTTCTCGACAATCTCCCGGATCTCCTTGACCCCTTGCAAAACGGCGGAAAAAAAGACGAAGTTGCTGCGACTGGCGGCGGCAATGACCTGGGCGAGGGTGGTTTTTCCGGTGCCGGGAGGCCCCCAGAAGATGACCGAAGAGAGCCGGTCGGTCTCAATCAGTCTTCGCAACAGTTTGTCCGGGCCGAGCAGGTGCGCCTGCCCGACCATCTCATCGATGTGGTGCGGACGCAATCTTTCGGCCAGTGGCATATGGCGGGGGTCGGGCTGGTGGTCAAAAAGATCCATAATGAATTCTTCTTTTTTCTGGTCAAAGAGGACAGCAGACACTAGCATATTGCGATCAGCTCCGGCAAGAAACGGGTGAAGAGATGGACTTGTTGCCGGAAGATGTGCTAGATTTGCCCGCTGCGGCAAGGAGGTTGTTGATGCAACGGATCGGGGTATTTGCTAAAAGAAATCAGCCGGATGCGGTCAAACTTGCCGGTCAGGTGCAGGCCTGGTTGGTTGAGCGCGGCCTGACTGTGATGCTTGAAGAGCGCCTGGCGATAAAAATGGGCGCAAATGGTCACCCGGCTGCCGCTATTCCACCGCAATGCGACATGATTGTGGTTCTCGGCGGCGATGGGACGTTGATCTCTGTCGCCCGCGAGATTGGTGATCTTGAAATACCGATTCTGGGCGTTAACCTCGGCAGCCTCGGTTTTTTGACCGAGATCACCCGTCAGGAACTGTTTCCGGTGCTGACCAGGGTGTTGGCTGGCGACTATACGCTCTCCGACCGGCTGATGCTGGAAGTGGTTGTCGAACGCGCCGGGGACCCGGTTGCCAATTTTCGCGTTCTCAATGATGTTGTTATCAATAAAGGAGCCCTGGCCCGGATTATCGATATGAAGGCCTGGGTCGGCGACTCCTATCTCACGACCTATAAGGCTGACGGCCTGATCATTTCATCGCCGACCGGCTCCACGGCTTATAATATGGCCGCCGGCGGACCGATTATCTACCCCGGTACGGATTGCATCGTGATTACGCCCATCTGCCCCCATATGCTGAGTAATCGACCGATCATCATTCCGGCTGATCTGGTGGTGCGGATTGAAGTCATGTTTCAGGACGAAGATGTCCTTTTAACGGCGGATGGTCAGGTTGGTATGCCGTTGCAGGCCGGTGATATTGTCTCTGTCCGCCGGGCTAATAACTGTACGCGCCTGATTGTCAGCCCGGACAAAGAGTATTTTGAAGTGCTGCGGACCAAGTTGCGGTGGGGGGAGCGCTGAATCGATGCGCAGGTACATCTCATGTTGAATGAATTGAATATCCGTAATTTTGCCACCATCGACCGCTTGCAGGTTGCGTTTCGAGCTGGCTTCAATGTGCTGACCGGTGAGACCGGCGCCGGAAAGTCGATTATCATTGACGCGGTCGGTCTGCTGTTGGGCGATCGGGCACGGCCGGAACTGATCCGTGCTGAGGCCGATGAGGCGACCATCGAGGCGATTATTAGCCTGGAGAATGCGCCCGAGGTGATGCAACGACTGGTCGACGAAGGGTTTGAAGCGACGGGCGAGCTGCTCATCCGCCGGATCATCAGTCGCTCGGGAAAGAACCGGGTCTACCTCAATGGTGCCCTGGCAACACTGGCACAGTTGCAGTCCGTTACTTCCGAACTGGTTGTGATCTATGGCCAGCATGAGCAGCAGCAGCTGCAAAAACCGTCGGCGCACCTTGATATGCTGGATCGATATGCTGGCGTCGATTCGGAACTGTCTGCTTGTGTCGAGACGTTTAGCGTCGTGCAACACTTGCGTGAACGGATGCAGGCTCTCGATCTGGCTGAGCGTGACCGGCAGCAGCGTCTTGACCTGTTGAGCTTTCAAAGCCAGGAGTTGGCTCAGGCCTCTTTGCGGCCTGGTGAAGATGAAGAACTGGCTCTGGAACGGCAGCGTCTGCTGCATGCCGGCCGTCTGGCTGAAGTCTGCGCGGGCGGTTATGCCGAGCTTTACGACGGTGAAGAGGCCATTTGTGGTCGTCTGGCAACGCTGGCCGCCAGTCAGGATGCGCTTGCAACCATCGATCCGGTCTTTGCCGAGCTGTCTGCCGCCGTTTGTCAGGCGCAGTATAATCTGGAGGATGTCGCCAATCGTTTGCGTCGTTACGGTGATGATGTTGTTTTTGACCCGCAGCGGCAGTCAGAGATTGAGGAGCGTCTGGCTCTTCTGGCCGTGCTCAAACGCAAGTACGCACCGTCGTTGGTCGAAATCCTGCAAAAGCAGATGGAGATTGATGATGAATTGGCCCTTTTGGCCGATGTTGATGTCTCCCGCAAGGCACTTAACCGCGATTTGACTGTTGCGGAGGCCTCATTTTCGGCTGCGGTAACCGTTTTGTCCAGCCGGCGCCAACAGGCTGCGACCGAACTTGAACGGGCGGTTGGTGGTGAATTGGCCGGGCTGGCCATGGAACGTGCCCGATTCGAGGTGCGTCTGGAGCCGATCGATGCGGCGGCCAAGGGGGCCGAACGTTGCCTGTTTCATCTTTCGGCCAATCCGGGCGAGCCGCCAAAACCGCTCAACCGCATCGCCTCCGGGGGTGAATTGTCGCGGATTATGCTGGCCATCCGGCGCGCCGTGCCGCAATCGGAAGGGACGGCGACCTTGATTTTCGATGAAGTTGACGCCGGTATCGGCGGCATTGCCGCAACCCGTGTCGGTGAAAAGCTGCATGGTGTGGCATGCGGATTGCAGGTTCTCTGTGTGACCCATTTGCCGCAAGTCGCTGCTTTTGCCGATTGGCATTACCGGGTGGAAAAGCAGCAGGACGATACCGTCACCAGAACCTCGCTGGTGTTGCTCGGCAGCGAAGAACGGGTGCTGGAGATGGCGCGAATGTTAGGTGGTGCCCAGGTGACGGAACGGACCCTGGCCCATGCACGAGAACTGGTCTCTGTAACAGCCGCCGCGGTGGCACCGCGGACAGGAGTCAATTGAGTATGGTGCGTGGAGCCCGAATTGCAGATGCAAAAATAATCCATCAACTATTGCTCAAGTACGCCGGCGACGGCTTGATGTTGTCGCGTTCCTTGTCGGATATTTATGAATCGATTCGCGATTTTTATGTCTACGAGCAGGACGGGCAGGTTATTGCAACCGGTTGTTTGAGCATCTGTTGGGATGATCTTGCTGAAGTGCGCTCGCTGGCCGTCGCCGAGGGGATGACCAGTCAGGGTGTCGGTCGTAAAATTGTACTGGCGTGCCTGGAAGAGGCGCGGCAGATCGGACTGAAAAGGGTTTTTGCGCTGACCTATCAGCTGGCATTTTTTCAGCGGCTCGGTTTTGTTGAAATTGAAAAATCGCAGTTACCGCATAAGGTTTGGGGCGATTGCGTCCGTTGTCCGAAATTCCCTGATTGCGATGAGTTGGCGGTCATGATCCATTTGTAATCGACCTTTCAACTTCGGCAGCTGCGGATTTATTGCTTGACACAAATGAAAGTTGTGCCGTATTAACTTAAAGTTGCAAAAGCTGTTGTCCTGAAAATCGGGCAGCCTGACCTTTAGGGAAAAGTTATGGCAGCAAAAAAATATACCCTTCTGATTATTCCAGAAGGGTCACATCGGGTGCGACGTTTTGCCCTTCCGCGCAAGTCTTTGATTCATCTTCTTATTGTTTGTGCGCTGGTCGTGTCCGGACTTTTTGCGATGACGACCGACTATATCTTGACCAATCTGGATCAGGCAGAGTTGGTGCGTTTGCGCGAAGTCAATCAGCGGCAGCGCAGTGATCTGCAGCGTCTGGTTGCCGGTCTTGAGGGGTTGCAAAAAGAGATGACGCTGATCTCACAAAACGATGCCAAGGTTCGTGTTATGGCACAGTTGACCCGACCGGACACTGATACTCTGGCCGGAGTCGGCGGCCCGCCTGAGATTGACAATAGTGACTCCTTTTCAGAAGTCCAGAATCGGATTGACGAGATGCGGCGCGATATCGATATGCGCCGCGAGAGTCAGGAGGAGATTCAAGGTTTTCTGAACGATCAACGATCGATGCTCAGTGCCGTTCCTGAGGGAATGCCAGCCAAGGGTTGGCTGACCTCTTCTTTTGGGATGCGCACCTCGCCCTTTACCGGCAAGCAGAAGTTTCATGAAGGCTACGATATCGCGGCGCGTACCGGAACCCCGGTCTACGCAACAGCAGATGGTGTTGTCAGCAAGGCGGAGATTGTTCCGGGTTACGGCAAACTGGTCGTGATCGATCACGGTTACGGTTATCGTACTTACTACGGGCACAACTCCAAGTTTTATGTCCACACCGGTGACCGGATTAAGCGTGGTGATATGATCGCTGCGGTGGGCAATACGGGACGCTCGACCGGTTCGCATGTTCACTATGAAGTGCGCCGTAACGATGTGCCGCTCAATCCGAAAAACTTCCTGTAAGACGTTTTGGTTTGTTTAATGAAAACGGGCCGACTTGGAAACAAGTCGGCCCGTTTTTTATGGTGCTTGCCTGATGAGCGTGCAACTCATTTCAGAAAAGATTTTTCAGCCAGCCAAAGGCGACAAAGGTGCCGACTGCCGATCCGATGGAGGAGAAGAAGAAGACCAGCAGCACGCGTGTTGTGCGGTTGCCCCACCAACCGCGCAGGGTGGTGAGATCGTCGGTCACACTCTCCAGGTCGCGCACGGTCGGCGCAACGATCATCGCCTGCACGACACCGGTGACCATCCCGGCGCCAATGGTCGGGTTGAGTGAGGTAATCGGTGCGGCAACAAACGCAGTCAGTATCGTCAGCGGGTGGCCGAGGGCCAGCAGGGCGCCAAGTGCCGAGAGCAGACCGTTAGCCAGCACCCAGGCAATTGCCGCCTCTTTGAGCCGTTGCGGATCTCCGACATAAAATCCGGCGACGAACAGGGCAATAACGATCCCTGGGATCAGCCACGGGATGACTTTTGAAATGCCTGATTTCGCCGGTATAGTGTCGATTTCCGCCAGATGATTGGCCTCGGCGGGTTCAAGGATTTGCGCGGCAATACCGGGGAGGTGGGCAGCGCCGACCACGGCTACGGTTTTGCGGCCGGGGGCGTTGCGAATGTGGTGTGCCATATAGGTGTCACGTTCGTCGACCAAAATCCCCTTGATCGACGGCATCAGTTCGCCAAGTTCTTCCAGCATGGCCGAGAGCGTATCGCTTTCGCGCAGGCGGGCGAGCTCTTCCTCACTGATCTTCTGGTCTTCAAACAGGCTCGACAGCATGACGGAAAAGAGATTGATCTTTTTCCAGAATCCGGTTTTTCGCCAGGCGCGCAGTAACGTGGTGCGGATGTTGCGATCGACAAGTTCGACCGCGATGCCGTGGGCTTCTGCACATTCAACGGCGGCGGCCAGTTCGGCACCCGGCCGAACCCCGGTCTGTAGTCCCATCCGCTTCTGGAAGGAGGCGAGGGTGAGGTTGGCCATCAGGAAAGGTGCCTGGCCATTTTTGACCACCTGATAGATGTTCAGCGATTCCCAGTGTTTGCTGTCGCGCAATGCAGTCAGTCGCTGCAGGTCCAGCTCGACGCAGACACAATCAGGAGTTTCGGTCTCGATGACGCTGATAACGGTGTCGATGGAGGACTGGGAGACGTGTGCGGTGCCGACAAGAACAATTTCGCGGTCCCCAAGGAAAATTCTGCGGATGTCTGATGCTGCCATTTTTTAAATGTCCCGGATAAACAAAGAATAAGGCGCCGTGATTGCGGCGCCTTTAAGGGTCGTGCTCTCCACACCTGCCGTGGGCTCGCGGCCACACATCGACGGCCAGCAAGGTGGGATAACATGTCTGCGTTTCAGGCTTCCCGTTACCAAAGTACGGGCTTGCACACCACGCTTCCGAACGTCATCCCTTTCAAAAGACATTCCGTGTGGGCATTGTAGCCTCACGGGCAGGGCAGAGAGCTTTTTGAAACTGATTGCAGTATAAGTGAATCGTTTTCGACAGGCAAGGATATTCTCTTGCTTGCAAAATAGGGCAGAAGTCAGAAGCGGAACGTTTTGTGCTATAAGAAGTTGAAAGCTGCTTAACCGTAAGGGGTCAATCATGGGTGCGCATAAAGAAGGTATGATGAAGCGAAAGTCGCTGTTGCGGGTTGTTTTAACAGCAACTCTGGTTTTTTTGCTGCTGGCGGTGTTCCTGCCGCCATTAACCCGTGTCGTCTTTGAGGCCCCGCCGTTTCGTAGCGCTGATGCGGCCGGCCTGGCTTACGTCGATGCGGCTTTTGATCGCGCACTGGTCGCTTTTGCTCTTGCCCGTACCGCCAATGCCATCATTTCAGTCATTCAGGGGAGTGAACTTGACGTGGCGCCAGCCGGGATCGGCATGACCATTGCGGTCGGTCAGGTTCTCGACCCCCTTAACGATATGATAGAACGTTTTTCATGGATCATGCTTCTGAGTCTGGTCTCGCTCGGAACCCAGAAAGTTTTGCTGGAGATGATCCCCTGGTTCAGTTTGAAACTGTTGCTGGCCCCGGCTCTGGTTCTGTTGTTGGCTGGTCTCTGGTGGCCGTTTGGTGATGTGCGTCGATTATCGCGATGGGGTGGGCGCTTGTTGATGCTGGCTGTTTTATTGCGCTTTTGTCTCCCCCTGACTGCCTGGATGAATGATCAACTTTATGCTCGATTTCTCGATACGCGCTATGTCGCAGCCATGGGTGAATTTGAACAGGGGAATGCGCTCCTGCAAACCATGAATCCGGTGCCGGATGTGACCGCTGCACTGGGCGATACGAGTTTTATTGACCGATTTAGGGCCAATGCACAGCGTCTTTCGGATGCGGCCAATTTACAACGCCAGCTTGACGTTCTTAAAACCCGATTTAATCGTATGATTGAACAGTTGTTGACCATGATTGTGGTCTTTTTACTCAATTCGGTGTTGTTGCCGATTGCATTTCTCTGGCTGATCATGGCGCTTGGCCGGCGCCTTCTATTCGGTTTGATCTTGGTCCAGCCGCCGTTAGCCCCGGGCGAAAAAGCATTATTTTAGAAAGGCCATTCAATCAGGCCGAGGTTCAGATAGAGCAGTGCGGTGTAGGCGAGAATCAAGGTAATATTTACAGCAAAAAAGATCAGGGCAGCGGCTTTTTTCAGGTTGATTGTCTGGCGACTCTGGAAGGTGACCAGGGGGAAGATGCGGAACAGATTGAAAGCAAGGCAAGCGCTGAGTATCAGTAACCATCCCTGGGCGATGACAACCAAAAAAGGTTCGCCGCCCAGATAAAGACCGCCGGCGGTGACCAGTAACGGTGGAAAGAGGATAATCAAGACCCTGATGTCGGTGCGTGATACCAGATGGTGATGGTTTTTCCAGCCGGAAAACAGGCTCAATATCTGTTCTGCAATGCGCGGGCAGAGTTTTTTGACAGCTTCGCTGACGGTGCTGACGCACAGCTGTGGCACTCCGCTGGCGGGGAAGGTCAGGGTGATGTCGATGATTTCCGGTCGGCCGATTTTCAGTTTCATGGACAAATCCCGGGTTCCTGCGCCGAAGGACTCCGGCTTGAATTTTTTGATGCTGTCGAGTTGATGCAACTCTTTTTTGTCGCTGATATTGATTGAGTAGGTGATCAGTGAGGCGGGGGTTTTTAAATCGTAAAGCCCCATCATCTGCGAAAGTTCTTTTTTCAGCAGGCGTGGCGTGTTGACCAGCAGAAAGTTTTCCAGCTGTGCGATCAGTTTTTTATCAACAAAACATGAGGGCAATGGAACGCGGTGATTGAGCTTTTGCATAACCCCTCCCTGAACAGCAGTTAGATGGACTGTTTCATTCTAACCGAGAGTTCAGGATGGATGCAATGGGGGTGATTCGATTGCTGGATTGGTCCTTGATTGTGTTATAGTCACCGCATTTATGCTGGCTCATTTCAGTCGTTTATTGGGTGGCATTTGTCATCGGGGCTTGTAACGGGGTTTTTTACAATGCAGCGTCTGTTTACCTTTCTTTTTTCCATCAGTTTCTGGCGCCTGAGCCTGGTCGGGCTGTTGCTTGCGGGAGTCCTGCGCGAAATCCCGCTGCCTGCAGGCCTTGAGTCAAAACTGTTTACCCAGTTTTGTCGCCTGCGCCCAGAGCCGGTGCCGGCTCCAGTCGCGGTGGTCCTGATCGATTCCGCCAGCCTTAAACAGGTCGGGGAGTGGCCATGGCCGCGCAGTCTGCTCGCTGAAGGAATCCGCTTGGCCGCATCCTCCGGCGCACGGAGTATCGGCGTTCAACTTTTTTTCCCGGTCCGGGAATGGAATCCAGGCCTGGCCGGATTGCGGGCATTGAATGACACTCTGCCGGTTGGGGATCAGGCGGAGCCTTTACGCCGTGCACTGGCTGACATGGCACAGGACATCGATGGTGACCAGCAACTGCTGACAGCATTGACCACCGCTAAAAATGTCGTGTTGCCCTGGCGTTTGCTTGCCGGCGCCCCCCCGCCAGATAACCGCCTGTTTCGTGATGCGCTGGTCATAAAATCGCCGGCACTTTTTTGGCAGGAACAGTTGGCCACCCTGCACAATCCGTTGGCGATGGCTACTGTTGCGCCGAATCTTACCGGTGTGCAGGAGAGCTATACCGAGCTGGTGCAGACGGCGGCAGCCAGCGGCGGGCTTTGGCCCCTTGCCGCTGATGGCACCATGGCCCTGTTGGCGACCACACGTGGAAACGACCGCCTGCTGCCCTCTTTTGCTCTCCAACTGGCGCGTCAGCAAAATACCCCCGGTGCCACATTGAAGCTTGAAGGCGATCGTCTTTTTTTGTCCGGACGCCCGATTGCTGCCGGCGAAGGCTACGGGGTTCGGGTTAATCCCCGGCGTCTGAATCAGCTGGAGGTCTATTCCTGCGTTGAGCTGCTCAATGGTCGTCTGCCCAGGGCTGCTTTACAGGATAAAGTCGTGTTGTTTGGTCTTGAGAGCGACCGCTCCGCGGGGAGTGTTTTAGCTAACGCCGCCGTCGTTGCCGATCTGTTGTCGGGTACGACCCTGTACCGGCCGTACTGGGCCTTTCTGCTCGAAGCGGCGGTTGTTGTTTATCTCGGGATTTTTCTGGTTCTGATTATTCCCCGGTTGTCGCTGCGTCTTGGTCTGCTTCTGTTTTTTTTCTTTCTCTGCAGCTGGCTGGTCATCGTCGCCGCCCTGCTGGTCTCCCAGGGGCTCTGGTTCCATCCGGCATCAGCAATTATTCTGGTGGTTGTCGGGAGCGGTTTGACCCTTCTGGCCCGCTCTGGCGGACAGACGGCACGCAATGACGATAACCTCAAACTCCTCGGGCTCTCCCTGCAGGGGCAGGGGATGCTCGATATGGCTTTCGACAAGTTTTTACAGTGTCCGGTCCGCAACGTTTCGGTCCGCGAACTGCTTTACAATCTTGCCCTCGATTTCGAGCGCAAGCGGATGTTCAACAAAGCCGAAGCTGTCTATTTGCATATCCTCAAGGCCGGTCGGTTCAAGGATGTCAAGAGTCGCCTCGCCAATCTGCACCAGGTTGAACAGACTGTTGTCCTTGGCAGCAATCGCGATAGTGGGCTGGCACTCGGTAACGGTCATTCCCGGCCGACCCTCGGCCGCTACGAAATCCTGCGTGAGCTCGGGCAAGGAGCGATGGGGACGGTTTATCTTGGTCGTGACCCGAAAATCAACCGGGATGTTGCGATCAAAACCCTTAATTTCCGCAACCTCGAAGCACAGCAGGTCGGGGAGATCAAGGCCCGCTTTTTCCGCGAAGCGGAGGCTGCCGGCCGGCTCAATCACACCAATATTGTGACAATCTATGATGCCGGCGAAGAGCACGACCTCGCCTATATGGCGATGGAATATCTTCCCGGTGATACTCTGGCTGCGCATTGCAGCCGCGACAAGCTGCTGCCGCCGGCGGAGGTGTTGCGTATCGCCGCCGATATTGCGGCCGCTCTCGACTATGCTCACGCGCATGATGTTGTCCATCGGGACATAAAACCGTCGAATATCATGCTGCTGCCTGATGGCAAGATCAAGGTGACCGATTTTGGCATTGCCCGGGTGGTCAGTGCCTCCCAGACCCAGACCGGTGTTATCCTCGGGACGCCGAGTTATATGTCGCCGGAGCAGGTTGCCGGAAAGAAAGTCGACGGCCGGTCCGATCTCTTCTCCCTTGGTGTGCTCTGTTATGAGCTGTTTTGTGGTGAAAAGCCGTTTACCGGCGAAAACCTTGGTGCCCTGATGTTCAGCATCAGTAATGCCGATTACCTTCCGTTGGCGAAACGGACTCCTAAACGCTTGTCGGCCTGCTGCCACGAGATTGTCAGTAAGTTGATGGCCAAGGCGGTCAGCCGCCGGTACAAGACTGCGGCCGAAGCCGAGCAGGCACTGCGTGACTGCCGGGCGAAAATGCGATGAGGTTGCCCATGCAAATGACTGCCGATGGCCAGACCGATCTTGGCCAGCGCCGGGAAAATAATGAAGATGCCCTGCTGGTCGATGTCGACCATGGTCTGTTTGTGGTTGCCGATGGGGTCGGTGGTCACGCCGCCGGTGAGGTCGCCAGTCAACTGGCAACGGCAGGGCTCATCACTGCCCTGGCCGAGGCGCAGGTCAATCATGTTGATCCGGTCGCAGCCCTGTCAGCGGCCGTTTGCCGGGTTCACACCGATATTTGTGCAGCGTCGCAGTTCGACCCGACACGGCAGGGGATGGCCAGTACCGTGGTCGCATTTTGGCAACGGGGCACGACTGGAGTCATCGTCAATGTCGGTGACAGCCGCGCCTATCGATTGCGTGCCGGCAATCTGGAGCAGTTGTCCCTCGATCACAACCTTGCCAGCGAACAGCGCCGGCTCGGTGCTACCACCTTGTTTCCCGGCGCCGAGCATATCCTGACCATGGTGCTTGGGGGTGAAGTTCGGCCTGAGCCTTATGCCTGTGAGATTGAGATCGAACCGGGCGACCGTTATTTACTTTGTAGCGATGGCCTCACCGGAATGGTCGAGGAAACGGTCATCCAGACCGTGGTGCAGACCGCGCCGACGCCGCAGGATGGCTGTCGGATCCTGGTCGAACTGGCCAACCGTAACGGTGGCCGTGATAACATTACGGTGGTTTTGGTTTTTGCCGAAAACTAGATCTGGTTTTTTACGATAAGGAGATGATTCATGCCCCGTTTACTGCTGAAATTCAACGATGAGTTACTGAAGGTCATCGATTCAAACAAGGACCTGATCACCATCGGCCGCAACCTGAAAAACGATCTGCAAATCGACAATCTGGCGGTTTCCAACTACCATGCCCATATCATCTGTCAGCTCGGTCATTATTTTGTCGAGGACCTCGGCAGCACCAACGGGACCTTCGTTAACGACCGTAAAATCGGCAAGTGGGCGCTGACCGACAACGATATTGTTACCGTCGGCAAGCATACCCTGATTTTTCTCGATGCCGAGATTGACAGCGACACCGTCGGTCTGGAAGAGTTGCAACTGGACAAGACCATGATTCTCGATACGCCGCGTCAACGGGAGCGTCTGGCCCGGACTGAACCGCAGGCTGAAGCCGCTCCAAGCGGGCCACCGGGTCGACTTGAGGTGCTTGCCGGATCGACCGACCAATCGAGCTATGAATTGACCAGCTGCTTGACTCTCATCGGCAAGGACGAGCTGGCCGAGGTGCATCTGCAGGGTTTTCTTGCGCCGAAGGTTGGCTGTTACATCTCACGAGATCGCTCCGGCTATGGTCTGATCCCGCCGGAGAAGAAAAGCCGCATCCGGCTGAACGGCCAGGAGGTCAAGGATGCCATGCCGTTAAAAAATGGCGACCAGATCGAAGTCGCCAGTTACAAGTTTCTTTTGACTTTGTCTTGAACCCGACAGGAAGCGCCCATGAAAACACCGGTTATCGGTTTTGCAAAAGGTTTTTCTTATCCGTTTCGGGCCGGGCACCTGATCATTGCCCATCCGCGGCTGCTGATCTATGTTGCTATCCCGTTTCTGATCAATCTGATTGTCTTTTGTCTGGCGGTCTGGTTTGGTCTTGGTCGCTTCGATGCTCTGCTTGCCGCCATGACACCGGAGACCACCGCCTGGTGGTGGCCGGTGCTCAAGTACCTGCTCTGGTTGGTGACGGTAGTGGTCACCGCACTTCTGGTCTTCTTTCTGTTTGCCATTATTGGAAATCTTATTGCGTCGCCGTTCAATGACATTTTGTCGGAGAAGGCCGAGGTGATATTGACCGGTGTACGGCAGGAACTGGTGGCTGGCAGCAGTTTTTTGCGTGACAGCCTGCATACATTGCTCGATGAAGTGCTGAAAATCGCTGTTTTTCTGGGCGGTCTGCTTCTGTTGTTGCTGCTTTTTCTGCTGCCGGCAATCGGACCGCTGCTCTACACCGGGCTGTCGTTGATCTGGACCGCCCTTTTTCTGGTGGTCGATTACACCGGCTATATATTTGCCCGGCGCAAGCTGAGTTTTGCTGATCAGCGACGGTTCATCGGTGAGCGCAAACTGGCCTGTCTCGGTTTTGGTTTCGGCGCCCTGTGTCTGTTGGCTATTCCGCTGCTGCAGTTTTTTACTATCCCTCTCGGTGTGCTCGGAGCCGTTCAGTTCTGGCACGACCAGACCTCTTTGGCAGGCGGAGGCAAGGATGTGGCGTGAGATTGCCATCGCCGCGGCGCGCGCCGGCGGTGCAGTGCTGATGGATAAATTCGGGACCCGGTTGCGGGTGACCCACAAAGGGGCGGTCGATCTGGTCACCGAAGCGGATGAAGCCGCCGAGGCGGCAATCGTCTCTTTGCTGCGTCAACATTGCCCGGAACACGACATTCTCGCCGAGGAGGGGGATTACAGCCGCGGCAGTCGTTCCCATTGCTGGATCATCGATCCTCTCGATGGTACCACCAATTACGCCCATGGGTTTCCCTGGTTTGCGGTCTCCATCGGACTGGAAATTGATGGTGAGGTGCGCGTCGGTGTTGTTTATAACCCCTGCAACAATGAACTTTTTGTCGCCGAAAAGGGGCAGGGGGCGTTTCTGAATCAACGGCGGCTGCAGGTCTCAACCGTTGCCCGACTCGACCAGTCACTGCTTGCGACCGGCTTTCCTTACGATCGCAAGCAGACCACCGCCAACAACTATGATCATTTCGTCGCTTTTCAACAGTCGGCCCAGGCCTGTCGCCGTCCCGGTGCTGCCAGCCTCGATCTGGCCTGTGTCGCCGCCGGTCGCTTCGACGGCTACTGGGAGATGAAACTCAAACCCTGGGACGTCGCAGCCGGGCAACTGCTGGTCACCGAAGCCGGCGGTGTCGTCAGTCATTTTGATGGTGGGCCACTCGACATCTACAGTCGGGAAACTCTGGCCAGTAACGGTCAAATCCATGCGGCAATGATTAGCGTATTGCTGCAAGGGGTCAGGCCTTAGGGTGCGTGGACGACCTGCGTCTAGGTCTTGCCGAGGTGCTCTGATGTTGCTCATGCCGCCACGACGTTTGCTGTTGGGCTTGTTGATTCTCTTTTTCCTGCAGTCGGGTCTGGTCGGTGCGGCGGTTGTGACGGCGCCGGAGCCGCTCCTTGCCGGTGTGACCGACATTCTCAGTCAGCTTAACCGTCAGCCTGATCGCCGTATCGCCGGTGAGCCGATTTTTATGCCGGAGGAGTTACAGCGTTTCTACGCTGCGCGGGGTTTCGAACCAATCTGGTCAACCGCCGACCGTCCGGGTCGGGAGCGCATCCAGTCTTTTTTGCGTCAGATTGCATCGCCGCAGCCGTATGGTCTCTGCCCAGACAACGACCACTCAGTCTTCTTTCGTACACTTCTTGAACATTTCACCCTGGTTGAAGACGACAGCTCCCGGCCACAATTGCGCTGGAATGCATGGTATGACGTGCTGCTGACCGATGCCCTGTTTCAATATGCCCGGCATCTGATCGAAGGGCGTGTGCAGCCCGATGCGGTGCAGCCGGGGTGGAACATTCATACACAGACTGTCGATCTGGTCGCACTGGTGACGGCGACGGTGCAAGAAGCCGATTTTAATCTGTTGCTGCACGATGCTCAGCCGACGCACAAGGACTACCGCACGTTGCAGCAGGCGCGGGAGCGCTACCTTAAAATTCAGTCGTTCGGGGGGTGGCCAACGATACCGGCGGGCGGAATCCTGTCTGTTGGCATGGCCGATGCGCGGGTTGCACGGCTGCGAGCACGGTTGCTGCTTTCTGGTGATATGGCACAGCTCCCGGATGGCGACTTGCGGCTCGATGCAGACGATGTCAAAGCCCTGAAGCGCTTTCAACGCCGTCACGGTCTGGCTGCCGACGGACGGTTGGGGCGTGAGACTCTGGCCGCATTAAATGTGCCGGTCGCCGAGCGGATTCGTCAGATCGAACTGAATCTGCAGCGCTGGCGCTGGCTGCCGCCCGACCTCGGCAAAAAATATCTGCAGGTCAATATTGCCGATTTTAGCGCCAGCATTGTTGATGACGGGCGCACCGTCTTGTCGATGCCGGTCGTTGTTGGTAACCGCTACCGCAAGACTCCGGTTTTCTCCGCCCGGATGACTTATATCGAATTTGCCCCTTACTGGTATGTGCCGACGACCATCCTCGAACAGGACAAACTGCCGCGGATCAAGGCTGATCCGGAGTATATTGATCGTCATCATTACGAGATCGTCGGCTGGGACAAACAGACGACTATTGATCCGCAGAACATCGACTGGCCTACGGTCGATGGTGAAAGTTTTCCCGGTCTGCTGCGGCAGAAGCCGGGACCCTGGAATCCGCTGGGACGGGCCAAGTTTATTCTGCCAAACGATTATGCCATCTATCTGCACGACACCGATCAGCTCCAGCTGTTCAACCATCGCAATCGCCAATTCAGCTCTGGCTGCATCAGGGTCAAGCAACCGGAAGAACTTGCCCGTTACCTCCTTGTCGATCAGGGGTGGGACGCAGAGCAGGTGACGGCGGCGATGGCCGCAGCAACCCCGCAACAGTGCTTTTTGCGCCGACCGTTGCCGGTCCATATCCTTTATTGGACCGCCTGGGTCGATGATACCGGACAGGTTAACTTCCGGGACGATGTCTACGGGCGCGACCGGGACCTGCAGCGGGTTCTTGAGCAGGGCGGGCGCGACTGCCAGTCGCCGAGGCCGGCCGTGGCCAGAAAATAGCGCAGAAAGCGGTTCTTATCGTTTATCAAATTTGGACAGAGGTGTCCGCTCATGCGCACTGACTTGAAGCTGGATGATTACAAGCACTTGCTCGAAGCACGACTCGCCGCCATCGAGCAGGGGCGTGATGCGTTGCGCGATGCCGAAGCGCCGGTCGAACTCGATCAGGCCAAGGTCGGGCGCTTATCACGTATGGACGCCCTGCAACAACAGGCAATGGCGCGGGCCTCCGGCCGGCGCAGCGATCAGGAGGTGCAGCGCATCCACACCGCGCTGGCGCGTTTGCGCTCAGGCGATTATGGTTACTGCGTCACCTGTGATGAAGAGATCACCACCGGACGCTTG
>Ga0209231_1000696_pt1 | contig 16633 bp, 15 predicted proteins | sample Deesub45470m_DNA_FD_188086 | JGI IMG/M metagenome (GOLD analysis project Ga0209231, IMG submission 188086) | Deep subsurface microbial communities from North Pacific Ocean - 450_OLKR46/470m Metagenome (SPAdes) (version 2) | ecosystem: Environmental > Terrestrial > Deep subsurface > Unclassified ... | reverse complement strand
GCTCGATGCGCTCCCACAGTGTGTCGATCTCGTGCACGCGGTCGGCCTGTTTCTTCTCGGCCTCGCTCACGTTCTTGGTGATGGCGAGCAGCGCCACGCTCATCACCAGCAGGAACATCACCATGAGTGCAGTCATCAGGTCGGCGAACGAGATCCAGAAGGGTTTTTCGCCTTCGTCTCTGTTGCGCCGCTTAACGGGAATGTACTTGCCCAGCATGTTCTGTTTCCCGTTTTAGTTGGAGACCGAACCGAGCGTGTCTTCCAGTTCCAGTATGCCTTCACGCAGCAGCTTGACCGAATCGGCCAGCGCCTGATGGAAGTCGCGGTTGGCTTCGCCGACAGCCTTGGTCATGCCGGTGCTGAACGATTCGTGGGCCTGGCCGATGACATCCGAGACTTTTTCCAGATAACCGTCCGCTTGCTGTTGCGCTTCGACCAGTTTCGCTGTGGCAGCTTCGATGCGTGACACCACATCGTGCGACATGGCCGCATCGCGGCGTGCCTGTTCGACGATGAGTTGCATGGAGCCGACCAGCTCGGTCATCGCGTCGCGCGCCTTCTGGTAATCGGCGAACACGCTGCTCAGACTGTTGGTGGCCGAGCCGATGGCACCGGCAGCCTGTGTCAGTTCCCCGGCTAGGCTCGCGGACTTGTCCAGTGTGGAAGTCACCCCCGCACCCGCCTTGGCGAAATCCTTGGAAGCGAGATACAGCGTGTCCGCACCGTTGTTCATCTTGGTGAGCGCTTCGCCGGTGGTGCTGCGCATGGCTTGCACGGCGGCCTTCATCTCCACAACGGCGAGGTTGACGCCCTCCACCAGCGCGCTGACTTGTCCGCCGAACTGGCCCACCATCGCCTGGCTGCTGGCGGCGAGCGCTTCCTGTTGCTGCTTGCTGGCGGAACCGGCCGAGCGCACCTGTGTGCCCAACTCTTCGATGATGACGCCCATGCGGTCGGAAAGATTGTCCAGCGCCTGCTCCAGGCCCTGCCGGGTGTCGCCTTGCGATTGTTCCATCAGCGAGCGTACCTGTTCGATGAATTCGCCCAGCTTGTCGTTCATGGTGCGCTGGCGCGCTTCGGCACCTGCCATGGTCTCGGCCAGCATGTTGGCCAGCGTCTCGTTGCCGTGCTTGCTGGCGCTCTGCATCTCTGCCGCCATTTGTTGCAGGGTGTGGGTGGCGGTCTGCAGCGATTCGATGGTCTGCTGTTGCAGGCTGTTGATGCCGCCGACCTGTGAGCCGAACATGTCCTTGAGTTGGTCGCTGAACTGGCTCAACACACCGGCAAGCATCTTGTGCACCGCGTCCTGCTGGTCATTGCGGGTTTCCTTGAGCGCACTGGCGATCTCGCTCAGCGGCTGCTTCAGGCTGGCTTCCAGCGTACTCGCCAGACTTTTGCTGAGCGCTTCGGATTGCGCGTTACTGGCAGCGATCTGCTTCTCGAACATCTCGCCCATCATCTGCTGCATCTCGTTGCGCAGCATGGACGCAGTCTGGCCGGAGGAGGCTTCGGTGGCTTTGACCAGACGTGCCAGATATTCCTCGCTGGCGCCGCCTTCGAACAGGTTGTCGAGCAACTGGGTGAGTTGTTCGACCTGTCCGTTCAGACGCGTGATGGCGACTTTCTCGATGAAGGTGATGACCATCGCCAGCGTGATGGCGATGGCGGAAACGAGGAAGGCTTCCCACACGCCGTGCAGCAGATGATTGAGACTCTCGCGCACGATGGCTGGATTCTCGGATACCTGGAAGGCCTGCAAACCCATGATCAGGCCGTAGAAGGTGCCGATGATGCCGACGCCGGTGAACAGGCCGGGCAAGTGCTTGAAGAAGTCGGCGCGCAGCGGGGTGTCGATGATGGTCTCGTGCGGGAACATCAGGTTGGCCGGTACGGTGGAGCGCCAGCGCGCATCGGACTGGCGATGCAGCGAGTCGGCATATTCCTGCCACAGATGTTCAAGTACGCCGGTGTTGGCGAAGATCGACGGCATATCGTTCGAGGGTTTTCCTTCCAGCGCGCGCAATTGTTTGACCACGCGCGAGATGCGCCATGAAACGATCAGCGAGGGCAGGAAGAAGAACAGCAGGAACGAGATCGTGAGCAGGCCCAGAATGCCGGCGAATACAAAGATGTGGGGTGGGAGCTGGTCTATCGTGAACATGGTCGTAATTGTCTCGCCGATGGCAAAAAAACGGCTTGTATAATACACCGCATGATGCAGACGACCGGGCCGAATATGGACAAACAAGCACAGCAGACGACCCATGACAAAGTGGTGTTGTTCGCCGATGTCAGCGGCAGTACGCGTTTGTACGAGGTACTCGGTGACGAGCGCGCTTTTGCCGCCATCAACCAGTGCATCGAATTGTTGCGGCGCGTGACGGAGATGTTCAAGGGGCGGGTGGTGAAGACCATCGGCGACGAGATCATGGCTGTCTTCCCTTCCGAGCTGAGCGGGGTGCAAGCGGCCTGCGCGATGCAATCCGAGGTGGAGGCCATGGTGCCGCTGGACGAAGCGGTTCGGCTGGCGATCCGCATCGGTCTGTATTTCGGGCCGGTGCTGATGCAGGAGGGAGATTCGGACGTATTCGGCGACACCGTCAATGTGGCGGCAAGGCTGACCGAACTGGCGAATGCCGGGCAGATACTTTCAGCCGCCTCCACGGTGCAGGCGTTGCCGCCTTTGTTGCGCACCTCCACGCGCAGTCTGGATCTGCTGCCGATCAAGGGCAAGGCTTCCAATATCAAGGTGGTCGAAGTGCTGTGGCAGGAGGGTGACGATGCGACGCTGATGGTGGGGCGTACACACGCGCCCGTAGCCTCTTCCGGCGTATTGCGTTTGCAGCATCATGGGCGCGAGGCCGTGGTGGATACCGTACATGGCAAGCTGGTGCTCGGTCGCGATGAGCAGGCGGGTTTCGTGGTGGAGGACAAGCGCGCTTCCCGCCTGCATGCCACCATCGAATTGCGGCGCGACAAGTTCGTCTATATCGACCAGAGCTCGAACGGCAGTTACATCACCTTCACGGGGGAGAACGAGCTGCAGTTGCGGCGGGAAGAGATCGTGTTGCGCGGCAGTGGCCGCATCTGTCTGGGACATTCCTTCGGTAAGGATGCCGCCGGCGCGATCACTTTTTCCTGCGAAGACTGCTGAACCTTACTTGTCGTCGTCGCGCGGGGGGCGGCGGCGCAATCTGCGGGGTGATTCTGTGCCCAGCTCTTCTTTTGCCTGCGCTTCGGCCGTCCGTCTGCTCATGATCTCCGCAAAACCTTTTGCGCGGTCGGTTGTGAGATCGGCAAGCTGTTTTTGTCTGAGTGCCTGCGCGGCGGCAAGCTTGGCCTGATTCTCGGCGGCAGTCTGGCGCTCGATCTTGCCGATGTCCTTGATCTTGGCAAGATCGAGCGCCAGCAGTGCTTTGCGTGCCTGTTCCTCTTTTTGTCGGGCTTCTGCCGCGGCCCTGGCGCGGGCTGCCGCTTCCATTTTTGCCAGTTGGGCGGCTTCCGCTTTCTGTTGTGCCAGTTGCAGTTGCTTCTTGCGTTCGGCTGCCGCCAACAATGCCAGACGTTTCTGTTCCTTTTCTCGCGCGGCTTCCTGTTCGAGCTTGTCGATATTCGCCAGACGGCGTTTTGCCAGATCGATGAACTCTCCCTTGGGGAACTCTTTCAGGTATTGCTCGAATCCGGCGCGCTGCGTGCTGTCGCTGATCTCGCGCCACAGTTTGATGTCGCGCTGACGGGCGGCGAAATCCGTCGGGACGGTTTCTTCGGTAGCCAGACTGGCTGCCGGGGTGACCAGTGTCGTATCCGAAAGGGCGGAGGACGGGGCATTGCGGGTGATGGTGCGCTTGAGCGCGCGCATGAATTCGCCGGCATTCTGGAAACGTTCTTCAGGCGTCTTGGCCAGACTTTGCATCACCACCAGATCCAGTTCCGGAGATACTTTGGGATTGAAGTGCGAAGGGGGTGTCGGTAATTGATGCATCACCTTGTTCATGATGGTGATCGGGCTGCCGGTGAACGGACGCTCCCCGGTCAGCATCTGGTACAGCATGACACCTGCCGAGTAGAGGTCGCTGCGCCCGTCCACATCCTTGCCCATGAACTGCTCGGGCGACATATAAGTCGGGGTGCCCAGCACCATGCCCGCCTGGGTGAGGTGGCTGGAATCCATCTTGGCAATGCCGAAGTCGGCGATCTTGATGCTGCCATCGGCGGTGATCATGATGTTGGCCGGCTTGATGTCGCGATGGATGACACCGCGCTGGTGGGAGTACTCCAGCGCATCCAGCACCTGCAGCATGATGTGCAGACTGTCGGCGACGGGTAGCGTCTCGCCCGCTTCCAGATGGTCTTTGAGTTCGTCACCGTCCACATATTCCATGGCGATATAGGCCAGATCGCCTTCTTCGCCGTAGTCGTAGATGGAGATGATCTTGGGGTGGGAAAGCCGGCCGGCAGCCTGTGCCTCGCGGCGAAAACGCGCGAAGGCTTCCTCCATCTCGGAAGCATCCACCAGCGATTTCTGGATGGTCTTGACGGCGACGGTGCGCTGGATAAAGGGGTCAAAACCTTCATAGACGATACCCATCGCACCCTTGCCGAGTTCGCGGCGTAATTCGTATTTACCTAGTTTGTCCGTGGTGGGCATGCGTTTGTATGTGTGAGGTGCGGGTGTGGCGTGTTTTTCAGGTGCGATTCTACTACGGCAGGCTGCGTGCATAGCTCGGACATGGCGATGGGCAGGCAAGGTATAAAGCGTTGTCTGGTTAGACATTGCAGCACTAAGCCTTTAGACTTGCGGCCTTTTTTACAGGTCAGCATCATGTCCGCAGAACTCCAACCTACTTCGAAAGAATCCGCTGCTGCATCGCGCGATCCGATCACGCGTGAAGTTTCTCGCCGCCGCACCTTCGGCATCATCTCCCACCCCGATGCGGGCAAGACCACGCTGACCGAGAAGCTGCTGATGTTCTCCGGTGCGATCCAGCTGGCGGGTGCGGTGAAGGCGCGCAAGAGCGGGCGCCATGCCACCTCGGACTTCCTTGAGATCGAGAAACAGCGCGGCATCTCGGTCGCTTCTTCGGTGATGCAGTTCGAGTATCGCGACCATGTGGTGAACCTGCTGGACACGCCGGGCCACCAGGATTTCTCCGAAGACACATACCGTGTGCTCACTGCCGTCGACTCGGCTTTGATGGTGATCGACGCGGCCAAGGGCGTGGAGACACAGACCATTAAACTGCTGGATGTTTGCCGCATGCGCGACACGCCCATCGTCACCTTCATGAATAAGATGGACCGCGAGGTACGCGATCCGCTGGAGCTGCTGGACGAGGTGGAGTCGGTGTTGAAGATCCAGTGCGCGCCGGTGACCTGGCCGTTGGGCATGGGCAAGAGCTTCCGTGGCGTGTATCACCTGATGAAGGACGAGATCCTGCTGTTCACGCCGGGCGAAGAGCGCGCCGACGGCGAGGTGGAAGTCATCAAGGGCATTGACAATCCGATACTGGCCGAGCGCTTCCCGATGGAGATCGAGCAACTGAAGATGGAAGTGGAGCTGGTGCATGGTGCATCGCATCCCTTCGACCTGCAACGCTTCCTGGATGGCAAGCAGACACCGGTGTTCTTCGGTTCCGCCATCAACAACTTCGGCGTACGCGAGATTTTGAACGCCCTGCTGGAATGGGCCCCGGCGCCGCGCGAGCGCGATGCCTCGGTACGTAGCGTGAACCCGATCGAACAGAAATTCTCCGGTTTCGTGTTCAAGATCCAGGCCAACATGGACGCCAACCATCGCGACCGCATCGCCTTTCTGCGCGTGTGCTCCGGCCATTTCGAACGCGGCATGAAGATCAAACACCTGCGTCTGAACCGCGAGATCAAGGTGTCCAGCGTGGTGACCTTCATGGCATCCAGTCGTGAGCAGGTGGAAGAAGCCTATGCAGGCGACATCATCGGTTTGCCCAACCACGGCAACATGCAGATCGGCGACAGTTTCTCTGAAGGCGAGCTGCTGCAGTTCACCGGCATCCCGTATTTCGCGCCGGACCATTTCCAGTCGGTGCGCATCCGCAACCCGATCAAGATCAAGCAACTGCACAAGGGCTTGCAGCAGCTCGGCGAAGAGGGCGCAGTGCAGGTGTTCAAGCCGGTGGACGGCGGCGACCTGATCCTCGGCGCGGTCGGTGTGCTGCAGTTCGACGTGGTATCCAGTCGTTTGCATGGTGAATACGGCGTGGATGCGATGTTCGAAGGCGCCAGCGTCAGTACCGCGCGTTGGGTGACCTGTGACGATGCCAAAGTTTTCGCCGATTTCCAGAAAGCGCTGTCGCACAACCTCGCGGTCGACGCGGCGGGCAATCTGGCCTATCTGGCACCGAACAACGTCAACCTGAAACTGACCCAGGAACGTTGGCCAAAGGTGGTGTTCCATACCACGCGCGAACACGCGGTAAAACTTTGAATACCTCCAATAACCTACTGTGCGCGGGTATGTGGCTACGACGTAACCTGAAGGTTAGTCTTCGCCGAAACTCGCTGCGCTCGTTTTCTTGTCACTCCGTTCCGTGCGCCTTGCACTCGAATCGCTCGCTACGGTTCTTGGAGGTATTCATCTAATGCAACAGCTCGACTTTCAACTGCGCGGTGAATTCATCGCGCTATGCGATCTGCTCAAACTGACCGGCGTGAGCGACAGCGGCGGTGCAGCCAAAGCATTGGTGGCGGACGGGGCCGTTTCCGTCGATGGTCAGGTGGAGTTGCGCAAGACCGCCAAGATCCGTGCTGGGCAAGTGGTGGCGCTGACCGGCGTGCGAATACGAGTGGTTGCCTGAGTCATGCTGTATATCTCGCACAACGTCATCATTCCTGAGTGCGAGATCGAATTGACTGCCGTGCGCGCGCAGGGCGCGGGCGGACAGAATGTGAACAAGGTATCGAGCGCGATGCATCTGCGTTTCGATATCCATGCCTCTTCATTGCCGCAGGAGATGAAAGAGCGTTTGCTGCAGGTCAACGATCAGCGCATCACCAAGGACGGCGTGGTCGTCATCAAGGCGCAGGAATTCCGCAATCAGGAACAGAACCGCAACGAGGCACTGCGTCGACTCAAGGCTTTGCTGCAATCGGCGGCCGAGCGGCCCAAGCCGCGTATCGCGACCAAGCCGTCGCGGTCGGCCAAGAAGAAACGTGTGGAAGGTAAGGTGTTGCGTGGCCGGGTGAAGGCTTTGCGCGGCAAGGTCAACGACTGAAGGGCACCTCTAAAAATTCAAACTTCGTCGCGATACTGCGTTGCTCACAAAAAATCGTTCCTTGCATATAAGACATATGCGGCGTCGCGATTTTTTACTCGCGCCTTGTCTTGCTTAGAATTTTGAATTTTTAGAGGTGCCCTGAATCAGTCTTTCAGTTCCAGTTCCACCCGCAACAGGTGGTGATCGGAACTCGGTGTCGGGATGACTTGCTGGTTCACGCAACGCAGCTGCTCATTGAAGAAGACATGGTCCAGCACCAGCGGCATGCGCCGCCAGGTGATCTCCGACCATTGGGCGGTGGAGAATCCCGCTTCCTCGAATTGCGCCACCAGCGTCTCATGGCCGCTGACGTTGAAATCCCCTCCCAGCAGAGTCGGCAGTTCTGACTGTCGCAATCGGTCGACCACTATCTGGCGTTGCTCGGGATGGTCCGAACTGGAGGACTTGAGCATGAAGAACGCCAGCAGGTGTGTATTGAACAACTGTATGGTCTTGCCGTTGATCTCGGTCTTGGCGCCGATCAGCAGGCGGTCAGTCGGCGTTTTGGTTTCGCCGTTGAAGTTGAATTCGATAGGCGGTGAGGGCAGGTCGAGTCTGGTTGTGTCGAACAATTTGCTGCGCGAGAAGATGGCGAGGCCGATGCCGAAAGGCAGTTCGCGTACGTCCGGCTTGGGGTAGCTGAAGTAACTGTCGTAATCCGAGAGCACCGCTTTCAGTCGCGTGTAGTTGGGCGGCGGGTCGATTTGCTTGCCGCCGGGCTCGGCGTGCTCCACTTCCTGCAGCAGCACGATATCCGCATTCTGACGCTTGATCTCGGCAATGGTCTGTTCAAGGTCGATCGGGGCGTGATCGGGATAGGCATCATCCCAGACCTGGCCGAATTGCATATTGAATTGAAGGACGCTGAACCGTGTCATGCTGGCTTGCGGACGTTATAGATTGGCGAACTGTATAGAAACAGTGGTTTGGAATCAAGCAATCGGGAAGGTTCTTTGCAGATATTGTTGCCGCAGCGGCGGATCGAAGCGTTCGATCGCATAGCGCAGGGCGGTACGGGGCAGTCGCGGGTAATGCTGTTGCAGGAAAGTCTCCAATGTCCGCTGGTCGCGTTTGCCCACCTCGCGCAACATCCAGCCCACTGCCTTGTGCATCAGGTCGTGTTCGTCATCCAGCAGCATCTCAGCGATGCGCAGTGTGTCGGTGAAATCGTTGCGGCGGATGAAATGCAGGGTGGAGACCATGGCGATGCGACGTTCCCACAGCGATCCGGATTTCGCCAGCCGTTGCAGCACCTTGCGCGGACGGTCTTCCAGATGCTTGCCGACGATATGCGGCGCCGACACATCCACCAGATCCCAGTTGTTGATGTGTCGAGTGCCGCCGAGATAAAGGTCATAGGCCGCTTGCTTGCCGCGCTCATCCGCCGTTGCGTAAAACTGCATCAATAGCAACAAGGAGAACAAGCGTTCCTCGTGATATTTCGAACTCAGCAACGCTGCGATGGTGGCGAGGTCTGCATCGCGATGCTGTTTAGCCAGTGCACGCAAGGGTGGTATCTTGATGCCGAGGAACAAATCCCCCTCGCCATACTGTCCCGGCCCGGTCTTGAAGAAGCGCTGCAGGATGCTCGCAGTGTCGGGGGAGGCGAGGGTATGCAGTTTTGCGCTAATCGTTTTTGCCTTGTTCATTACGGCTTGCGGGCAACGATAAGGAAGATGGGAAATTCCCGTTGTTGTCCTGCGACTTCCTTGCCCACCGAAGTCGCGGTGCTGTCGCGCACTTCACTGAAGCCGGCATTCTGCAACAGCTCGCGCAGGTGAGCGCGATCGAAACCCAGATGGAACACACCGGTGTTATCGCCGTGGAAAGCGCCGTCCTCGCTGTCGAGGTCGGCAAAAGCGACCTGTCCGCCGGGATTCAGCAAACGGAACCATTCGGCGAACAGCGCGGCGGTGTCCGGCACATGGTGCGTCACCATGCTGCTTACGATCAGGTCGTAGCTGCCGCTCGCATGTGCGCCGTGCTCGAAATCGACGAACTGGGTGCGGGCGTTGGAGATGCCTTGCGCTGCGATCTTGCCGGCCATCACTTCCAGCATGGCGGGCGAGCTGTCCGCCCCGCATAGCGAACCGACTTGCGGCAGCAACTGCAGGGACAACAGGCCGGTGCCGCAGCCGTAGTCGAGCACGGCCATGTGCGGCGACAGGGTAACGCTGCGCCGGATGGCGGTGGCGACCTCGTTGGCGATCCTGACCCGGCCGGGATTGCTGTCCCAGCGGGCGGCGACCGATTCAAAATCCCTGCGTTCTTTTTCCATCGCTGTGTGTTCGTATGGTGGTGTCGATAACGCCGATTATCAGGGCAGGGCATATTCACCGCAATGCGGCTGATGCTGTAATGGCTGTGTGGTGGTAGTGCCACTTGGATAGAATGCGGGTTGAGAGAACATCCGGGGTTGAAGCGATGCGATGGCTGGTATGTGTGATGGCGTGGCTGGTGCTGATCGTGCCGGCGCAGGCTGCGGGCTGGACACTGAGCGGGACGGTGCTGGAAAAAGGCACGGGCAGGCCTTTGCCGGGGGTGGTGCTTGCCGTGTCTGGTCAACCCGATCCCATCGCCACGTCAGATGACGCTGGCGCGTTCCGCTTTGAGCTGGATGCGGCTGGGGATGTAGAACTGGTCGCCCGCTACATGGGTGTCAGCGCTGTCCGGCAACTACGTCTTGAAGCGGGCGTAGAGGTGATGCCGCAGACCTTCTACTTACGCTTGCCGGAGACCTTGCGCGAGATGGTGGTGACGGCACCGCGTTCGCCGGACCGGGTGAGCAAAAGTGTCATCAGCGGCAAGACCTTGAGCAGCATCGCCGGTTCGGGCGGCGATCCGCTGGCGGGTCTGCAGGCCATGCCCGGCGTCGTGGCCGTGAACGGCAGCAGCGCGCCGGCAGTGCGCGGTTCCGGGCCCGGCGATAACGTGTATTACGTGGACGGTCTGGTGATCGGCAAGTTGTTTCATTACGGCAGCCTCAGCGTGTTCAACGCCGACCTGATCGAGGATTTCAACCTGCACAGCGCGGCGTTCAGCCCGCACTATGGTGATGTGACCGGTGCGGTGATCGATGTCGCTCTGCGCAAGCCGCGAACCGACAGGATAGGCGGCAAGGTCAACGTCAGTCTGATGGGCGCGGACTTTCTGGTGGAAGGCCCGCGCAACGAAGACCAGTCGTTCTATTTCGCAGCGCGTCGCAGCTATATCGACCTGTTCATCAAACAGATAGAAGACAAGGGTGTGACCATCCAGATCCCGCGTTACTGGGACTATCAGGGCAAGTATCTGTGGAACCTGAACGATGCGCACAAGCTCAGCTTCCATCTGCACGGTGCAGGTGACCAGCTCGCGTTGAATTTCTCTCCGACCTCCAATGCGGCGATCCGCGAACCTGTGCTGGCAGGGGATCTGTCTTTGTCCGATTCGGGGGCATCGCAGGCCGTGATACTGGACAGCGTGCTGTCTGATACGACACTCAATACCCTGACCTTGCAGCACCGGACGCGCAATGCCAGCAACCGCATCGCACAGGCAGGCACTCTGGACTTTACCCAGGAAAGTCTGCTGTTGCGCAATCAGGTTCGGTTGGAGCTATCTGCGGGGCATGAGCTGACGCTGGGGGCGGAACTGGGTCAGACCAAGGTCACGGTGGATGCCGACCTGAACAACACTCCATGCACGCAGTTCGACGCCAACTGTGACCTCACCACCGGCACGCGATTGAAATTGCAGGATGCTTTCACCAGCCGCTTGCTGGCGATGTCAGTGCAGGACAGGAAGCGTGTGCGGGATGATCTGACGCTGGTCGGCGGTGTGCGCTATTCGAAAGAGGATTATCTGGATCGCGCCTATACGGAACCGCGCATCGGTGTGGAATGGGAGTGGAGTCGCGACACCCTGCTCACGGCAGGATGGGGTAAACACAACCAGATGCCGACCGGCCAGCAGATCGTGCGCGTGTTCGGCAATCCCGGTCTGGACCATATCCGTGCCGACCATCGCGTGGTCGGCATCGCGCAGAGAGTGGATGCAGACTGGAACTGGAAGAGCGAGGCCTATTACAAGAAATTCAGCAATCTGGTGGTTAGCGACACGGCGCTCAATTACATCAACGCGGCCAGCGGCAAGGCCTACGGCCTCGAATTCCTGCTCAAGAAGGAAGAGACCGAGCGCATCTCCGGGTGGTGGGTGATCAACCTTGCCAAATCGCAACGCCGCAATGACGTGACCGGTGAAGCCTTCCGCTTCGAGTATGACCAGCCGGTGAACACGACACTGGTCGGCCAATACAAACTGAACGAGGATTGGTCTTTCGGCCTGAAATGGAACTATCACTCGGGCAGCCCCTATACGCCGGTCATCGGTACCAACGGCAATTATCCGGACGGTCGCTTCATCCCGATCTATGCCGGGATCAATTCCGGCACCTTGCCGGTCTATCACAAGCTCGATCTGCGTGCGGATCGAACCATATTGATGGATAGCTGGAAGATGAATGCCTACTTCGAGCTGAACAACGTCTACCGGCGCAAGAACATCGCGGGCTATACCTACAGCGCGGATTACTCGACACGCGAACCGGTCTACACCTTCGAATTGCCGATCTCGTTCGGGGTGCAGGGAGAATTTTGAAAAAGTTGTAAAAAAGGCCTAAAGTATCCGCCAGACGTGCCGATAAGTTGTCCATAGATGAGCGGAATTCCGTCTATGGAATATTAATATAGGAGACCATCATGGCGATTAATCCAGTAGATTCAAGCAGTAACTACGTTTCTCAAGTGCAGCCACAGCCGCAACCTCGGGAAGAACGTGAGGCGGTCAAGGATCGTGATGACGCTGCCAAGGTTGCTGCCGCCACTCAGGAAGCGCAGGCACCGAAGCCGACTGTGAACACCCAGGGGCAGACCGTAGGCTCTGTCATCAACGTGCAGGCCTGAGTCGGAACAGCACTTTGAGCGTAGCGGGGGCGCAGGGATGCGCCCCCGTTTTTATATGGCGATGCCGGCTTCCTCTGCCTGGATGTCGGCGAAATAGCTGCTTCTGACCATGGGCGCGCAGGCAGCGTGCGAGAAGCCCATCTTCTTTGCTTCTTCCTCGAACATCTTGAACGCTTCCGGCGTGACATAGCGCAACACGGGCAGGTGGCCGTCCGAGGGTTGCAGGTATTGCCCCAACGTGAGCATCTCCACGTCGTTGTCACGCAGGTCGCGCATCACTTGCAGCACTTCCTCGTCGGTCTCGCCCAGCCCCAGCATCAGGCCGGACTTGGTCATCACTTGAGGGAAGCGCGCCTTGAATTCCTTCAGCAGTTTGAGCGAGTGCGCATAGTCGGCACCGGGGCGGGCCATGGGATACAGGCGCGGCACAGTCTCCAGATTATGGTTCAGCACGTCCGGTAACTCCTCCGCCATGGCATCCAGCGCCACATCGAGGCGGCCACGGAAATCCGGCACCAGTGTTTCCAGTTTGGTGGTCGGCGAGGCGGCGCGGATCTCGCGCAGGCAATCGGAGAAATGCTGCGCGCCGCCGTCGCGCAAGTCGTCGCGGTCCACACTGGTGATGACGACGTAGCGCAGTTTGAGCAGGCCGATGGAGTGGGCGAGGTTCTTGGGTTCGTCGGCATCGGGCGGCAGCGGCTTGCCGTGCGCCACATCGCAGAACGGGCAGCGGCGCGTGCAGATGTCGCCCAGGATCATGAAGCTGGCCGTACCTTTGCCAAAGCATTCGCCGATGTTGGGGCAGGAGGCTTCCTCGCACACGGTGTGCAGGCTGTGTTCGCGCAGCATGCGCTTCACTTCGTTATAGCCCGCGCCGCTGCCTGATTTGACGCGTATCCACTGCGGTTTGCGCAGACGCTCCTGCAGGGGGATGATCTTGATCGGGTTACGCGCGGTTTTGGCCGCGCCGGTCTGTTTGGTGGTGTCGTTCATGGGGCGGATTGTAAAGCATCCCGAATACCCAAGTATAAAAGTATGGTATATTTCCGCCCCGTGGCGATGCCATCACCGCTCATCGAATTCATTACAAGGAGACTCTCATGGAACACCAACTGCCAGCTCTTCCCTATGCCAAAGACGCGCTCGCGCCGCACATGTCCGCCGAGACTTTCGACTATCACTACAGCAAGCACCATCAGGCGTATGTGACCAATCTGAACAATCTGATCAAGGGCACCGAATACGAGAACCTCGATCTGGAAGCCATCGTCAAGAAGGCACCGGCCGGCGGCATCTACAACAATGCAGCGCAGGTTTCCAACCACACTTTCTTCTGGAGCTGCATGAAGCCCAATGGCGGCGGCGCACCTTCCGGCGCACTGGCCGACGCGATCAACAAGAAGTGGGGTTCGCTGGACGAATTCAAGAAGGCATTCCAGACTTCCGCCGTGGGTAACTTCGGTTCCGGCTGGACTTGGCTGGTGAAGAAGGCCGACGGTTCCGTGGACATCGTCAACATGGGCGCAGCCGGAACACCGCTGACCACCGCCGACAAGCCGCTGCTGTGCGTGGACGTGTGGGAACACGCTTACTACATCGACTACCGCAACATGCGTCCCAAATTCGTCGAGACATTCCTCAACAATCTGGTGAATTGGACATTCGCGGAAAAGAACTTCGCGTAAGCCTGCAGTAGATCAACTCCACATCAAGGCCGGGGCGATGCCCCGGCCTTTTTGTTTGCCAGCTTGCGCAGATTGGCGAGCGCTTCGGGTTGTTGCGGGTCGAGCTGCAATGCGGATTCGAATTGCTGTCCGGCTTCATCGTCGCGTCCGGCCAGCAGATAGGCATGGCCAAGGTTGTTGTGCACGCGAGCCTTGTTGGGAGACCTCTGCACGGTGTCTTCCCATAAAGCGATCTCGCTGCGGTAGTCCTGATTGCGCTGGATGGTGAGCAGGGCGCAGACAAGCAACAGTGCGGTGATTGCGTATCGGGCTTGTGCGGGTTTGAGCAGTAGGGTGATCTCGATGACTATCGCCATGCAGAGCGGCCAGGCAGCCAGATAGAGTTGGCGTTCGTTGGCGACATCAAGACGCGGCAGCAACAGGTAGAGCGGTAGCCATTGCAGCAGTGCCCAAGTCAACGCGAAGGTGATCCACGGACGACTCAAGCGGAAATGCCAACTGGCAGCCAGCAGCAGCGACACGGTGAACAAGGCGAACGGGGCATCCAGCACCTTGCGGTACACGGGCAAGTCGGGATCGATATTGAGCCACAAGGGCATGGCCCACTGCTTGAACAACCAGACTACCCCGGCCAGCTGTGTGGAAAAGTTGCCGCCCAGTTCGTTGAAGTTGGCGCTGTGCAGCATCTGCGACTGGTAGCTGTCGCTGAACAGGAAGAACAGTGCGGCGACAAGCAACAGCAGCCAGCTGCTCCATTGTTTGGCGAAGGCGCTACGCCAACATTCTCCTTTGCACAGCTCCCATAGCAAGAGTGCGACTGGAAAGGTCACGGCAGTTTCCTTGCTCAGTAGCGCGAGCGCGAAACAGAGCGGTGTCAGCAGGTGCAGCAGTGATAGATCGGTTTTGCTGCGTCCATGCACATAGGCCAGCAGTCCGCCCAGATAGAACAAACTCATCAACGAGGCAGAGCGGCCGCTGATGTAAGTCACAGCCTCGGTATTGGCAGGATGCAGGGCGAACAGCATGGCGATGAGCAAAGGCAGCGACGTGAGATCGCGTAGTCGAGTGTGCTGTGTGATGAAGTGGCGGGAGAGCAGGAGGACCAGCCAGCTAACAATCAGGTGGATCAACAGATTAGTCAGATGGAAGCCAACGACACCCCAGCCCAGCGTCCAGTCCAGCGTATAGCTCGCTTTGAGCAGGGCGCGGATGCCGTGGCCTAGACCTGCTGCCCAGGCTGTCCAGCTGTGTACACCTGAACGGTGAGCGATGACGTTGTAGTCGTCGAACTGGAAAGGGCCGGTGAGCGCGTTGGTATATGCCAGTGCGATGGCCAGCGCCAGCCAGCCCAGCGCGCGCAGGTCACAATCAATGCGACGGGTGGGCGTGTTCAAAGGCGACATCGAGGATATCGACTGCGTCCCACCAGCGATCGTTGCCGTGCAACAGTACCAGCAGAACAGTGGTGTCGCCGCGCTTGGCGTAGGCGATCAGGCATTTTCCGGCGCGCGCGGTATAGCCGGTCTTCAGTCCGAATGCGCCGCGATAGCGACCGACCAGCGCGTTCTTGTTCTCGAAACGGATGTCGCGCTTTCCGTCCGTGCTGCGCATGCTGCTGTCGATACGAGAGGTCAGCAGCAACAAGGGGCGGTGACGGACGATCTCCTTCGCTAGCAAGGCCAGATCATGTGCACTGGAGTAGTGCCCCTTGGCATCGTGTCCGCACGCGTTCTCGAAATGCGTGTCGCGCATACCGAGTTCGGCGGCACGCCGGTTCATGCGCTTCACGAATTCGACTTCGCTGCCGGCCAGTGCATCGGCCAGTGCATGACAGGCATCGTTGGCGGAGGCCATCAGCGTGGCCGCCAGCAGGTCTTGCAGTCGATAGCTTTCGCCAGCCCTGAGTTTGAGACGCGCACCGGTCTCGCGGGCGGCGGCAGGGGAAATGGTGGTGAGCTGTGCCAGATCGCCCTGTTCGACGACGAGCAGGGCGGTCATCAGTTTGGTCAGGCTGGCAGGCGGGAGGCGTGTCTGTGCCTTGCGTTCCCAGGTCGGGGTGCCGTCAATCTCGACCCGGTAGGCGCTCGCCACATCGGGGAACAGATCGGGCAGGGCGGCGGCCAACGTGACGTGGCACAGCAGCCACAACCCGATCAGGTAGCGCATGGTCAGAAGCCGAACAATCCTTTCAGTTTCTTCGCGCCATCGATGGCGCCGCCGACCGGGTTGTCGGTGACCATGTTTGCCGAGCGTGAGGAGCTGGTGTAACTGCGTCCTTCCAGCTCAGAGAACTTTTCATACTCTTTCGGGCAGGCGTCCTCGAAATCTTCGTAGTTGTTTCCATCCACCTTCTTGCAGATGGTTTTTGTGAGGGACTTCATGTCGATCTTGCAGGCTGCGGCGATGGAGACGTCCGAGGTGTCGTCATGCTTCACCAGCGCGAGATAGACGTCGGCCTTCTTCGCCGCATCCTTGCTGATGACTTTGCACGCATACTTCCGGTTCTTGGCGCACATCGCGTCCGGTCCGAAGAACTGGTTGCCCATCAGTTCAGTGGCTTTGTAGCGGCCTACTTCACACTGTTCGGCCATGCCTGCCGCCATCTGCGCCTTGGCCATGCCCATCATCTCGTTCATGTCTTCCATACCCTTGCCGCCAACGACCACCGGGTCGGAGGTGTCGCAGGAACTGCCGATGCGTTTGCCGCGATAGG
>Ga0209231_1000695_pt1 | contig 16638 bp, 10 predicted proteins | sample Deesub45470m_DNA_FD_188086 | JGI IMG/M metagenome (GOLD analysis project Ga0209231, IMG submission 188086) | Deep subsurface microbial communities from North Pacific Ocean - 450_OLKR46/470m Metagenome (SPAdes) (version 2) | ecosystem: Environmental > Terrestrial > Deep subsurface > Unclassified ... | reverse complement strand
GCGGTTTGGGTAAACACATTATCGCCTACAATTGGTTTATTTGCAGGAATTCTGACTCCCGAAAAAGTTTCAATCAACTTACTTACAGAGTATAATGAAGACTCTTTTACTGAAATTTTTATTTCATCTTTATAAAAATCATTGATGACTGCAATAACACTTGCCAAAGGAGCATTTCCAGCGCGCTCTCCCATTCCATTCACAGTTAAATGCAATCCTTTTGCGCCTGCATTTATAGATTCCATAACGTTAGCAACACTTAAATCGTAGTCGTTATGCGCATGAAAATCGAAATGAATTGTTGGGTATTTTTTTGTTATTTTTGAAAAATATTCATAAGTTTCTTTTGGAGTTAAAACACCTAAGGTATCTGGCAATAAAATTCTAACTATTGGTTGTTTCACTAAAAAATCTAAATACTGAAAAACATATTCTTGTGAATTTCGCATTCCATTACTCCAATCTTCTAAATAAACATTGGTCTCCATTCCTTCTTTTTGAGCCAATTCAATAGCTCCTTTTATTTCGGAAAAATGTTGTTCAGGCGTTTTTTTAAGTTGATGGGTAAGATGATTTAAAGAACCTTTTGTTAATAAATTTTGAACTTTTGCCCCAGCACCCTTCATCCATTCAATAGACTGACCACCATCAACAAAAGTTAATATTTCAACCTTATTTAAGTGTCCGTTTTCATTCGCCCAATCTGTTATACTTTTTACTGCTTGAAATTCTCCTTCTGAAACTCTTGCTGAAGCTACTTCAATTCTATCAATATGAAGTTCTTCCAATAATAATTTAGCAATTGTTAATTTTTCTATGGAAGAAAAAGACACTCCAGATGTTTGTTCACCATCACGAAGCGTAGTATCCATTATTTCAATTTTTCTTTTTTTCATATTAAATATACTGTTTTGTCATTTCGAGCGCAGTCGAGAAATCTTTGTCTCCAATATGTTAGACATTTCGACTACGCTCAATGTGACAAATTTAGTTGCTTGAATTTCATTTTTCTAAAACGGCCTTGTTTCAGCAAATTCTATAATTTCATCTTTCATTTTTGTTAAATAGTCAATGTCATCAAAACCATTTAACATATTTTGTTTTTTGTAATCGTTAATTTCAAATGATTCTTGATCGCCAGAAGATACTAACGTGATCGTTTGTTTTGGTAAATCAATTTCCAATTCCGCTTCTGGGTTAATTTCTATAGCTTTAAAAATTTTGTCTAAAAATTCAGCGCTTACTTGAACTGGTAATACACCAATATTTAAACAGTTTCCTCTAAAAATATCTGCAAAGAAACTTGAAACTACACACCTAAACCCATAATCGTACACTGCCCAAGCAGCGTGTTCTCTTGATGAACCTGAACCAAAATTTTTACCTCCAACTAAAATTTTCCCTTTATAAATAGGGTTATTTAAAATAAATTGTTCTTTTGGCGTGTTGTCTGAATTGTATCTCCAATCTCTAAATAAATTATCTCCAAAACCTATACGCTCTGTCGCTTTTAAGAAACGAGCTGGTATTATTTGATCTGTATCTACGTTTTCAATTGGTAATGGTACCGCTGTACTTTTTAATATCTGAAATTTATCGTAAGCCATTATTTAAGTATAAAGTTTAAAGTATAAAGTATAAAGTTTTTATGAAAAAAATTAGCCAATGTGATAATTAGCCAATGTGCCAATTTTTATAATTATTATTTCAAAGATAAACACACCCCTAACTCCTCTCATTAGGGAATATTATTTTTTTTAATTATTCATTTTTCATTTTTATTCCCCCTTCGGGGGTTAGGGGGATTTTAATAACGATCTTGGATCGGTTACAACACCCGTTACTGCTGTTGCTGCGGCAAATAACGGACTTGCCAGCAATGTTCTAGAGCCAGGTCCTTGACGACCTTCAAAATTTCTATTTGAAGTACTTACTGCAATTTTTCCAGCAGGAACCTTATCATCATTCATTGCCAAACAAGCAGAACATCCTGGTTCGCGTAACACAAATCCGGCTTCATTAAAAATTTCTAACAAGCCTTCTTCTTTTATTTTATTTTCAACAATATGAGAACCTGGAACTAACCAAGCGGTAATATTATCGGCTTTTTTTCTTCCTTTTACAATAGATGCAAAAGCTCTAAAATCTTCAATCCTTCCATTTGTACAACTTCCTAAAAACACATAATCTACATGTTTCCCAATCATTGCTTCCCCTTCGGCAAAACCCATATAATCTAATGATTTTTTATAGGTACTTACACCTCCTTCAACATCTTCAGCATTTGGAATGTTTTGTGAAATACCTGTTCCCATACCCGGATTTGTTCCATACGTAATCATAGGCTCAATTTCAATTGCGCTAAAGGTTAATTCTTTGTCAAAAACGGCATCATCATCTGTTTTTAAAGTTTTCCAATAAGCCATTGCTGAATCCCAAGCTTCACCTTTTGGAGCAAATAAGCGCCCTTTTACATACTCAAATGTTTTTTCATCTGGAGCAATAATACCTCCACGAGCTCCCATTTCAATACTTAAATTACAAACAGTCATACGACCTTCCATCGTCATTTGTTTAAATACATCACCTGCATATTCTACAAAATAACCTGTTGCTCCTGAAGTACTTAATTTTGAAATAATAAATAAGGCAACATCTTTTGGAGTTACTCCAAAACCAAGTTCACCCGTAATATTAATTCTCATTTTTTTAGGTTTTGGCTGCATAATACATTGTGAAGTCAATACCATTTCAACTTCAGAAGTGCCAATACCGAAAGCAATAGCACCGAAAGCTCCGTGGGTTGAAGTATGTGAATCACCACAAACAATAGTTGCTCCCGGCAATGTAATTCCGTTTTCAGGTCCTACAACGTGTACAATACCATTTTTTTGATGCCCTAATCCCCAGTGTGTAATTCCCCATTCTTTGGAGTTTTCTTCTAATGCTTTTAGCTGATTTGCCGACAATGGATCTTCAACTGGTAAATGTTGATTTATGGTTGGCGTATTATGATCTGCTGTAGCAAAAGTACGCTCTGGATATAATACAGTATTGTTTCTGCTTTTAAGTCCTAAAAATGCTACAGGACTTGTAACTTCATGAATTAAATGTCTGTCTATAAAAAACACATCTGGTCCGTCTTTAATTTTACGAATTACATGTGAATCCCAAACTTTGTCGAATAATGTTAAGCTCATTTATTAAATTTTAAAGTATTTAATACAACCTCATCATTTTTATGGTTGTAATAACGGCTGCAAATTTATAAAAAGTAATAAAATACTACACCTCTTTCCTTTTTATATACGATGCCCAAATAGTTTTTGAAATTCATTTCTGTTTAGTTGAATACATTTTTACAAGAATTATGTTGTTATTTATTGATACAACTATTGATTGATATTCACATGACTTAATGGCTTGGCTACTTTATTAATTACATATTTGACATGTTTTCACCAACAACAATTCTAAATTTTAAAAATAAATCAATTTAAAATGATTTTATATAGCTGATTGATAACGGTTATTTATTTTTTAAAAAATGAAATGAAATATTTAATGTGAAATTAAACCTCGAAAATTAGTTATATCTGCAAGAGAAATGACTTCTTTTTTATAAGAAGAATACGATATCCAAAAAAAATAATTTACTGTTTATCTATTTTTAGATATTACAAATTTTGATATAAAACAAGGCTATTAATGTTTGATAAAATTATCAAAAAACGTATCTTTACTTTAATACGTCAACACTTGTTATGAAATTAATTCCTTTTTTTTTGATGCTCTTTTTTTTAATTTCCTGTAAAGAAAAACACTTTACGGAAACTATTCAAATGCCAAAAATTGAACTAACCAAAGAAGGTAAAATCATTCCTATTGATTCCCTAAAAATAGCCCGTATAAAAGATTCAATTGTGATGAATTTTTATCAAAAAAATCAAAATAAAACTTTTTGGCTGGCTGATTCATATCGACAAAAAATTATTGAAATATTCAACACCGTTGAGCAAGAAGGTTTGCTTTCAAAGGATTTTGACCTTAAAAAAATAAATAGAGCTGAAAAAAATATAGATAGTTTGGTAGATGACGATTTGGTAGATTATGATATTCTACTAACTCAAAACCTGAGTCGTTACATTCAAAAAGCTTCTGTTGGAACCTTAAACCCAACTAAATTATATACCAATTGGGATTTGGATAAAAACAATATTAATTTTAAAGAATTGCTATTAAATTTTCAAAAAAAAGATTCTTTTAATAGTGCTTTAAAAAAAGTAATTCCTAAGCATATTGTATATAAACGATTGAAAGAAGCGCTTAAAATAATTAACACATATCCGAACGATGATTTCAAAAAAATTGAATTAACTGAGAAAATAGTACTGAATGATACTAATGATGTATTACCTAACATTAAAAAGAAATTAATCTATTGGAATGATCTTAAACCTAAAGACAGTATAACTATTTTTTATGATGAAGAAACTGAATTGGCAATTAAAAAATTTCAAATGCGCCATGGTCTAGCTCCCGATGGTGTAATTGGTATTGGTACTATAACAGCTCTTAACATTTCTAAAGAAAAAAGGAAGAGACAAATAATTGCAAATATGGAGCGTTGGAGATGGTATCCAAGAAATTTTGGAATGGAATACCTTATTATCAACATTCCCGATTATTCATTGTATGTTGTAAAAAACAAAGACACTACTAGAATTCATAAAGTTATTGTTGGAAGAGCCGAAAGAAAAACACCTGTTTTATCATCTAAATTAAGTCATTTAATATTTAATCCTACTTGGACGATTCCTCCTACCATTTTAAAAAATGATGTAATTCCTGCTGCAAAAAGAAACAACACTTATTTCAGCAATAAAAATATTACCATTTATGATGCAAATGGAAATGTGGTAAGTACTAATAATTGGAAGGCAAACAAAGCATTAAACTACCGTTATGTACAGAGCCCAGGGGCTCAAAATTCATTAGGTTTGGTGAAATTTATGTTTCCAAATAGGCATACCATTTATTTACATGATACCAATAGCAGAGGATATTTTGATAAGGAAATACGCGCATTAAGTTCTGGATGTATTCGTGTACAAAATCCTTTTGAACTTACAGAATCTGTTTTAGATAATTCAGAAAACTGGAATTTGGAAATAATTATGGAAGAAATATTAAAAGGAAAAACAAAAACGATAACCATAAATAAAGACATCTATATTCATGTTTTATATTGGACTGCCTGGAGTGAAAATGGTACGCTTCAGTTTAGAGATGATCTTTACAATTTAGATATGGAATTGTATCAAAAACTAGTGAATTAAACCTTTGTAGCTTCGGAATAAATATATAATAACGATTTGTTTTTTATAACATCTATTACCTCTTTAGAGATTTCATTTGATAAAGATGGGCAACCAAAACTTCTTCCAAGTCTTCCATTTTGCTCAATAAAAGATTCTGAAACATAGTTGGCTCCATGAATAACAATAGCTCTGTCTCTGGCATTATTATTAACTCCCTTTTCTAAACCATCAAGCCTTAAAGAATAGCCGTGTTTGCCAAAATAAGTTTCTGCGGTTGCATAAAATCCTAAACTGCTTTTGTGAGATTCTTTTTTGTTCGAAAAATCTGCTGCATATTCATTCCCTGAGTTTCTTCCATGAGCAACCAAAGACTGAAATAAAATTACATTATTCGTTAAATCTACTACCCACAAACGTTTTTCTACAGATGACAAACTAAAATCGATAATGGTTAAAATATCTTTTTGAATAAGACCCTTTTCTTTTAAACTATAAAATCCTTCCAACGCTTTTAAAAAACTTTCTCGCTTAGGAAGCACAAAACTATTTGGGTTTAAATTATTATAAATTGCTTCAAATTTTGTTATTGGAAAATCATTGAAAGTAACTAACGCTATTTTTGAGACTCCATTTTCGGGAGTGGTTGAAGGGCTTATTTTAAAAGATAAAAATCCTAGAAATAACAGGGGTATTATTTTATAAATCATTGTAAATCATTAAGTTTAAAGTAAATCTTAAGCTGGCGAAATTAAGAATTTTAATTAATCTTACCAATTAACATGTAAGAATTTTAAAATATTTAACGTTTTGACACCTACAAATAGTATACTTTAAAAGTGATTTTTTGAAGAAAATAAAAAAATTATAGTTTGAAGAAAAAGATAAAACCTGCTTGACATTGTAAATTTTGAAGCTTAAAAAATATTCTTCTCTAACAAAATACGCTTAAGCAACGGTCTTTAATTAAATTCTTCTATTTCAAATTCAGAAATTCCTTTATTGAAACCAGAAATAAAAATTGTCTCAATAAATCATAAAAAAATGACAGTCATAAATAACTGCCATTCTTCACATTAACTAATCAAAAAGTTTATTGTTTTGCTTTTTGCATTTCTTCAGTTTTTGCACCTATTCTATTAATGGTAAACATTGGAGCAAATTTTAATTTCAAACCGGCAATTTTTCTATTGTCGGCAGAAGTAAGTCCTTCTTTTTCAACAGTATTTTTTCTACTGTCAAGAGCTTCATACATTAACTTGATTTCATCCCAGTCTTCACGAGAATAATTGTCTTTATTGGCAGCTACTGCACTTACGAATTGATCGTAAACCGTAAGAATATTGTCTTTATTAACCCAAGAAAAATTCATATCGTCACCAATTTTCCCTTCACCAAACAACGCATTTCTCAATAGTTGTTTTGAGTTTGCAACGGCTTCGGCTTGCATTTCGGCTTCCATTTGATCTTTTATAGCGGTATATTTAGCTTTACTTGCATCAATTCTTTCTTGTGCTTTTTCTTTTTCTTTTAAATTTTCCAAAGCCAATTCTGCTTGTACAACTCTAATTTCATAAGAATCATCAATAATCTTCCAATTTGCTTTAGCTTCTGTAGCTTCAATATTACCTATTGAATCAACAAACACAATATACGTATCCACTGATTTCTCAGCTGCCGTTACTTTTTCATCTTTACAAGATGTAAAAACTATAGAGATTAACGCCAATCCTAAAAATAATTTTCTTTTTTTCATTTTATTTCGTTTTATAAATTAATTAATCATGATTTATCATAACGGAACAAAACTAGACATAAACGTTAGAGAGTTTGTTACATAATTTTTAAAAAAACTTACATTATTCATACATTATTAAATAGTATGATCTTTTTGAAGTTTGCAACTTTTAGAATATAGAAGTGTTTATATGAACATAAGCGATTAAATAATTACATGCTTTATTATCATCTCCATTAATTCATCCTTATCAATTGGTTTGGTAATATAATCATTGCAACCAACCTCTATTAATTTTTCTTTATTACCTAAAAGAGCAAAGGCAGTTTGGGCAATAATAATTACGTCTTTATTAAATTGTCTTATAACTGTTGTGGCCTTATGGCCATCCATCACGGGCATTTTAACATCCATAAGTACCAAATCAATGTCTGGGTTATTACGGCAAATCTCAACTGCTTCAGCACCATTTCTAGCTTTAAGAATTTCTTTACTTAATTCACCAACTACATGTGAAATAAAAATTTCAGAACTTTCATCATCTTCAACAACTAGTACTTTAAGTTTGTTTTTCAAGTTCTCAGTCTTGGCATTAGTTATAACATTTTGAACGCTTGTCTTATCTCCTGCCATTTTAATTTCACAAGGAATTGTAAAATAAAAAGTAGCCCCATTTCCTAGTTCACTTTCAACCCAAATTCCACCTCCAAGCATTTCTACATAAGCTTTTGATATGGACAATCCTAAACCCGACCCTTGCAATGCTCGTAGATCCTCAATATCGGCTTGAACAAAACGGTCAAAAATAGCACTTTGTCTATCTTTAGCAATTCCAGTACCTGTATCATTTACATAAAACTCTAGAAATTGTTCTTTCTTTTCAACTCCTATTTCAATAGTTCCTTTATCGCAATGCTTAATAGCATTTTTAACTAAATTAACAAGTATAGCATTTATTTTATGGCTGTCTGACTTAATCGTTATTTCATTCGATGATAAGGAATTTTTAATAACAAGTGAAATTCCTTTTCTCGTTGATTCAGGATTGAAAAAAGCATGAACCTCATTTAATTGTTCGGCTATATTAACATCAGAAATAAAAACTTCCATTTGCCCTGCTTCTACTTTTGAAATATCAACTATATCATTAATAACGGTGAGCAATCTTCTTCCACTTTTCTTTATGATTTCCAAATATTTATTTTTCTTCTCAACTGCTAGTTCTGGTTGTTCTAACAATTCAGAAAATCCTAAAATGGCATTCATTGGTGTTCGAATTTCGTGACTCATATTCGCAAGAAATGCCGATTTCAACCGATTACTTTCTTCTGCTTTTTCCTTGGCAATATTTAATTCAGAATGGCTTTCTTTTAACATTTCGTTTATTGTAACTAATTCATTATTTTTATCTGATAAATCTATAGTTAATTTTTTAGCCATCCTTTTCGCAAATGTTGTTGTATTAATTAAAAAGAATATTAATAAACTCGACAAAAAACTAATTACAATTCCACCTATCAAAGCAATAAACGGCATACTGACAAAAGAAGGAGTTATTTTTGGTTGTATAAATTGTAAAGTCCATTTTTTTCCATTCAAGTCAACAGGTAGTACTAACATATTTGAATTTGACTCAACATAGTTGTTATTTAGGTTATTTTTACTGTCATACAAAAGAGATTCACTTGAAATATTATCACCATCATATACTTTTAATTGAAGTTGATTGTGATCTTCTGAATTTGCCTGATCATTTACTCCCTTCATAAAGTTTACCATCCTAAAAGAGCTTGCTGCCCAACCTTTAATAGCAAACCTTCGTTCATTAACTGTATTTATAAGTAAGTTTTTTTCATAAATCGGTGAGTACATTACAAATCCTGGACTAGTATTGGGAGTGCCTTCCTGAATAAGCGTTACTTTATCTGTTAGTATCGTTTTATTAGAATCTCTGGCTTTTTCAATTGCTTTTCTCATAAGAGGATTCGTACTTATATTATACCCTAAAGCCTTAATGTTTCTATCTTGTAAAGGTTCAATGTAAACAATAGGAGTGTACACTTCTTCAATGTCAGATGGAAAAACTGTGTAATCGTTTGATATTACTTCTTTGAAACGTTGAATATGATTTTCTCGTTGATTATTAGAAACAATCATTACAAATGCTATCCCTTGAAACCCTTTTAAATTTTCAGCAATTTTACTTTTTTCAACAAAATCTTTCCAGTTATCTTTTGTGATGGTATCCGAAGACATAAAAAAGGAGGCGCAGCTTTGTGAAAATTGCACGTGAGAACTAAGCATACTTTGAATCCTGAATTTTATATCAATAGCACCTATTTCTAGTTGCTGTTTATTGTGCTCATCATGGTTTTTCTTAGCATAAAAAGCTAAAATAGCCGTAAAAATTAGGCCTAAAATAAAAACACCCAAAGATTTTAGGAAATTTTTTACTTTTGGATCAGTCGAAGTCTCAAGGATTCTCTTCACATTTATTGCCGGTTAATTTTCTAATTTAACAAAATTAATCTTCTTTCAATTAAAAAGTCTGAATTTTTTACAATAAAACAAATTGAAACATAATTAATTGAGTTGAAAAAAGGGACTATAAAATATTTTGTTTTTAAAATATAAGCTATTTTGAAAAACCCTTTATTTTAGAAATAAAAAAAAGAGGGTTCAATCTTAAAAATTGAACCCCTGAAAGTATGTTTATACACTTTTTTAGATTTGTATATAATAGAAAAATTTATGTTTTTTTAATTTCTTTTTAACTTCTTTTTAATTTCAACTTCATGGTAAGCTTCAATTATATCACCAACTTCAATATCATTATAGTTTTTAATTTGAATACCACAATCAAATCCTTTTGTAACTTCTTTAGCATCGTCTTTAAAACGTTTTAAAGCAGTTAGCTCACCTGAATGGATCACAACACTATCTCTAATAATTCTGATTTTAGAATTTCTCATTATTTTACCACTTACTACCATACAACCTGCAATGTTTCCAATTTTTGAAATTTTATAAACTTCTCTTATCTCAACATTTCCTATTACCTCTTCTTTAATTTCAGCTGATAACATTCCTTCCATTGCATCTCGTAAATCATTAATGGCGTCATAAATGATAGAGTAAGTTCTAACATCAATTTCTTCATTATCTGCTAAAATTCTTGCATTTCCTGAAGGTCTCACATTAAATCCAATAATAATTGCATCTGAAGCAGAAGCCAATAATACATCTGACTCTGTAATTGCTCCAACTCCTTTATGAATAATATTCACTTGGATTTCAGCTGTTGATAATTTTTGGAAAGAATCGGTTAAAGCTTCAACAGAACCATCAACATCTCCTTTTAATATGATGTTTAATTCTTTAAAGTCTCCTAATGCAATTCTACGTCCAATTTCATCTAAAGTAATATGACGTTGTGTTCTAACTGATTGTTCTCGTTGCAATTGCGAACGTTTTGCCGCAATTTGTTTCGCTTCCCTTTCATCTTCAAAAATATGAAACTTATCCCCCGCTTGTGGTGCACCATCTAACCCGAGTATTGAAACTGGTGTTGATGGACCTGCTTGTTTCATAGTATTTCCTCGCTCATCAAACATAGCTTTTACTTTGCCACTATGTTTACCCGCCAACATATAATCACCAATTTTTAATGTTCCTTCTTGAACTAAAATAGTTGAAACATATCCACGTCCTTTATCTAATAACGCTTCAACAACTGTACCTACGGCATGTTTATTTGGATTGGCTTTTAAATCGAGCATTTCTGCTTCAAGTAAAACTTTTTCAAGTAATTCATCAACTCCTTTTCCTGTTTTAGCAGAAATTTCATGAGACTGAATTTTACCTCCCCAGTCTTCAACTAATAAATTCATTTGAGAAAGTTGTTCTTTTATTTTTTCAGGATTCGCAGTTGGCTTATCCATTTTGTTTATTGCAAAAATAATTGGAACATTTGCTGCTTGTGCATGACTAATAGCTTCTTTTGTTTGAGGCATTACATCATCATCTGCCGCAATTACAATAATTACTAAATCTGTAACTTGTGCTCCACGAGCACGCATAGCCGTAAAGGCTTCGTGACCAGGTGTGTCTAAAAATGCGATTTTTTGACCTGCTTTAAGTTCTACACTATATGCCCCAATATGTTGCGTTATTCCACCAGATTCCCCAGCAATTACATTTTCTTCACGTATAAAATCTAATAAAGATGTTTTTCCGTGATCTACGTGTCCCATTATGGTTATAATAGGTGCTCTAGCTTCCAATTCTTCAGGAGCATCAATATGTTCCTGAATTGATTCTTCCACTTCAGCTCCAACAAAATTCACCGTATAATCAAATTCATCTGCAACTATAGAAAGTGTTTCAGCATCTAATCGTTGATTCATTGTAACCATCATACCAAGTGACATACACGCTGATATAATTTTAGTTACAGGAATATCCATCATAGTTGCAATTTCACTAACTGTAACAAACTCAGTTACTTTAAGAACTTTGCTTTCTGCAGCTTCAAGTTCTTGATCAATTTCAGTTTGTTGACGGTGTAAATCTCTTTTATCTTTTCTATATTTTGCGCCTTTTCCTTTTTTAGATTTCCCTTGAAGTTTTTCTAAGGTTTCTCTAACTTGTTTTTGAACATCGGCTTCAGATGGTTCTTCTTTAATAATTGGTTTTCGTGCACCAACACCTCTTTGAGGAGCTCTATTTCCTCCTTTATTTTGAGCAGCTTCACCTTCTCTTTTAACATAAGGAGCCGCTTTTTTTACAATTCTTCTTCGTTTCTTTTTATTAGCATCTGCTGCACTTTCTTTTTTAACTACAGGCTCAACTTTTTTAGGCTTTGGTTTTTTCTCAAACTGTTTTAAATCTATTGTTTTTCCAGTCATTCTTGGCCCTTCCAATTTCTTGTATTTAGTTTCAAGAGCTTGAGGTTCTGAAACTTCTTCTTCTACAATAGGCTTAGAAACTTCTTTTTTAATTTCTTTTTTTACTTTTTCAACAGGTTTAGAATCCTCAATCTTTTTTACAACAGGTTTTTCTTCAACTATTGGCTTAGCCTCTTCTTTTACAGATTCTACAATTGTTTCTTTTACTTCAATTTTAGGCTCTTCTTTAACAATTTTCTCAATTGGTTTCGGTTTTACAACTTCAACAACAAGCTTTTCCTCAATTACTGGCTTAACTTCAATTGGTACTTCTTTTGGTTCTATATCAATTTTCCCAACTGTTTTAATTTCAAGTTTATCTGCTTTGGCTTTAACAACAACTTTTTTAGCTTCTTCTTCAAGGCGATGCTTTTCTAACTTTTCTTCAAGAGCATTTTTTATAGCTTCTTTTTCCTTTCGCTTTTCTTCGCTAACCTCTTTTGAAGCTTCTTTTTTACTTCTATCTGTTTGAAAACCATCCAACAATATTTGGTATTCTTCGTTAGATATTTTAGTTGTTGGCCTTGCTTCAATATCAAAACCGCTATGAGCTAAATGCTCTACAGCTCTATCTAACGAGATATTCAATTCTCGTAATACTTTGTTTAATCTCAACGTTTTGTCGTCAGCCATATAATTATGTTTAAGCCAATTATTTGTGAAGAATTGATTTGTTAATCTTCAAATTCTTCTCTTAATATTTTTTGAACTTCAATGATAGTTTCTTCTTCTAAATCAGTTCTATTTAAAAGTTCGGCTACATCTTTTTCAAGTACACTTCTTGCAGTATCTAAACCTATTTTTTTAAATTCTTGAATTACCCAAGCTTCAATTTCATCTGAAAATTCAGTTAATTCTACGTCATCTTCAGCAACTATACCTTCTCTTTGAACGTCTAATTCATATCCTGTTAATTGAGAGGCTAATCGGATATTTACACCATTTTTACCAATTGCTTTTGAAACTTCTTCTGGCAATAAAAATACATCTACTCTTCCTTTTTTTCCGTCTTCTCTTCCTTCTTGTTCATGAATAACCATTGACACAACTTTTGCAGGACTTAAAGCTCTTGCAATATATAATTGTGTGTTTTTGGTAAAGTTAAGTACATCTATATTTTCGTTTCCTAATTCACGAACAATTCCGTGAATACGTGAACCTTTCATACCAACACAAGCACCAACTGGGTCTATTCTATCATCGTATGAGTCTACTGCTACTTTTGCTTTTTCACCTGGTATTCTGGCAACCCCTTCAATGGTAATTAAGCCATCAAATACTTCTGGAATTTCTTGTTCAAATAATTTAATTAAAAATTCAGGAGCGGTTCTAGATAAAATAATTACAGGTTTGTTTCCTCTTAATTCTACCGATTTAATAATTCCTCTAACAGAATCTCCTTTTCTAAAATAATCTGAACGAATTTGTTCGCTTTTTGGTAAAACAATTTCATTTCCATCATCATCTAGTAAGATAATAGCATTATGACGAATATGATGAACTTCTGCACTATATATATCACCTTCCAGCTCTTTAAAATGTTTAAAAGTGTTTGTGCTATCGTGCTCATAAATTTTAGAAATCAGGTTTTGGCGCAATGCTAAAATAGCTCTTCTTCCTAAGTCTACTAATTTTACCTCCTCAGAAACATCTTCACCAATTTCAAAATCCGGTTCAATTTTTTGCGCTTCTGAAAGTTCAATTTCTGCGTTTGGATCTTCAACTTCACCGTTAGCTACGACTATTCTATTTCTCCAAATCTCCATGTCTCCTTTATCTGGATTGATAATGATATCAAAGTTGTCATCCGATCCAAATTTTCTCTTTAAAGCAGCTCTAAAAACTTCTTCAAGTATTGACATTAGTGTAACTCTGTCTATGTTTTTATCTCCTTTAAATTCTGAAAAAGATTCAATTAATGCTAAATTTTCCATGCATCTTCTTTATTAAAATATTATTTTCACTTTTGCTTGTAAAATATTGTCAAAAAGTATTGTTGCTTTTTTAACAACAGTTATTTTTCCATTTCCAATGGGTTTTGGTTCACGTGTTTTCCATTCCAATTCAATTTCATTTTCACTTACATTTTTAAGAATTCCCTCAACAGTTGTATTATCTTTTAAATTTACTGTTATGGTGCGATTGATATTTTTATTGTACTGCCTTTTTACTTTTAATGAATTTGCAACATCTGGTGATGTAACTTCTAAAGAGAAGTCTTCTTCCTCTCTATCTAAATTATGCTCTATCTCTCTGCTAATTCTAATACACTCTTTTAAAGGCACACCATTATCACCATCAACTTCAACATAAATTTTGTTGTCGGCTAAAAACTGCAATTCAATTAAGAACAACTCTTCGTTTTGTTCTAGTGCATTATTTAACAAATTTATTATTTTTTCTTTATTCATCATACTATAAAAAGAGGGGACTTATCGTCCCCTCCTACCCTTCAAAATTGTTCTAATTTGCTGCAAATATACTAACATTTTTTTAATTGATAAAAAATCATTGTTCTTTTTAAATTAAAATTATTAACTTTACCTAATTCATTACAATCTTTACAACAAATTTTTATGAAAAATATCTTGGTCCCTGTTGATTTTTCTGTTCAAGCAAAATATGCTGCGAAAGTTGCAACTGATATAGCAAAGCTAACCAATGCGAAAATTTTTTTATTGCATATGCTTGAGTTACCTACTGGTGTAGTTGACCCTGCAAATTTTGGCGCAACAAATAATGCTCCTACAACATTATTGTTTTTAAAACGAGCTCATGAGAAGTTTGAGGATTTTAAAAAATTACCATTTTTTGAAGGTGTAGAAGTTGAAGATTCTGTTCAATTTCATAAAGCTTATGACGGAATTATTGAGGAAAGTAAAAAACAGAATTCCGATTTAATAGTCATGGGTTCTCAAGGAACTTCTGGCCTTGAAGAAATGCTGGTAGGTTCTAACACTGAAAAAGTTGTTAGAAATTCTAAGGCTCCAGTACTTGTCATTAAAAGAGAAATTGAAAAGTTTAAAGTTGAAAATATTGTTTTTGCCTCAAATTTTTCACAAAAAAATAAAATTGCATTTCAAAATATTTTAAATTTTGCTTCTATTTTTAATGCAAGATTACATTTGCTTAAAATTAATACTATCCATAATTTTGAAACAACAAAAGAATCAAGTGATGCTATTCGGAATTTTATTAATGAATTTGATTTAGGAGAATACACCTTAAATATTTACAATGATGTTTCGGTTGAAGCAGGGATACTTAATTTCTCTAAAGTTATAGAGGCTGACCTTATTTTGTTGAATACTAGCGGAAGACGTGGTCTTTCTCATTTATTTAATGGTAGTATTGGTGAAGATTTAGCAAATCATGCTAAATTACCTGTAATTACTTTTAGAGTTTAACAAATACATGTATAAACAAAAAAACTTCAACGATGTTGAAGTTTTTTTTGTTGACCCACAAGGACTCATTTATTACATATACAACCTTTTACAACTTCTATTAAAAACCTACTCAAAGTACTAATTTTATTGACATTCATACAAACTTAACAAAGGTTAACAAAAGTTAGTCATAAAATTTACCGTCACAAAAAGCGTCACAATTAGATTATTTTACTATATTTGTTTTGGTTAAAAATCAATCTTATGGCTTCGGTTAAGTTTTTACTTCGGAATACAAACTCCAAAAAACCTGTATCAATAAATTATGATATTCACTTATCTGCAACTCATAGATTAAGAGGTTCTACAAATATTAAAATTTTATCACAATATTGGGATCAAGAAAACCAAAGAATAAGAAATGTTACAGCACTTTCCAAAACAAAAGATGCACTAATAAAAAAAATTAGAAATTTTGAATCTTTTGTGCTTGACCAGGTAAGTAAATATGAAACAACTAATTTAGTTGAAATAAAAGAGCTTTTAAAAAATGATATTGCAATATATTTAGGCAAAAAGGATGAGGAAATTCAAGAAATTATTACTTTCTATACGTTTGTGAAAAAATTTATTGAACAATCAAAAAGTAGAGTTATTGAAAGTACTGGAAAAAAATTAGCTACAAAAACAATACAAGATTATGAAAGAACAGTTGAAAGAATAAAATCATTTGAAACAATAAATGGTTTTCCTATTTCATTTGAAACAATAAATTTAGATTTTTATTACGCTTTTAAAGATTACCTTGAAGAAGAAGACTTTTCAATAAATACAATTGGTAAATTCATAAAAAACATTAAGGTTTTTATGAATGCTGCAACAGAACAGGGGTTCAACAGTAATCTTAGTTATAAAAACAAACACTTTGTAAAACCTAGTGTTAATTTTGATCATATCTATCTCAATTCTAAAGAGCTTCAAAAAATTATAAACTTGGATTTAAGCAACGAACCTATAATGGATAATGCAAGAAACTTGTTTATTATTGGTGCTTATACAGGGTTACGCGTTTCTGACTTCAACGGATTAACTAAAAAAAATATTAAGCTAATTCAAAAAAAACGTTTTTTTAATATAATTGTAAAAAAAACAGGAAAATATCTACCAATTCCTTTACATCCAGAAGTTGAGAATATCCTATTAAAAAATAATGGCAATCCACCAAAAAAAATGCAACCTCAAGACAT
>Ga0209231_1000693_pt1 | contig 16672 bp, 14 predicted proteins | sample Deesub45470m_DNA_FD_188086 | JGI IMG/M metagenome (GOLD analysis project Ga0209231, IMG submission 188086) | Deep subsurface microbial communities from North Pacific Ocean - 450_OLKR46/470m Metagenome (SPAdes) (version 2) | ecosystem: Environmental > Terrestrial > Deep subsurface > Unclassified ... | reverse complement strand
CCATCAACCCACTCCCTATGATGGAGCGAACTGTCCTCTTCTATGATTTCCATCGTCAATACCGAATGCCACGTTCCCAAAACGTTCTCCGACTTGGCCAAAATCGCAGCTTGGGGCCGACTGGGCCACCCTCTACGGCGCTCTACTGGATTGCGCGGCCCGCGCCCGAGGCGATGATGCCGGCGACGTGCTGGCGCTCTGGAAGCGGCGCGGCAAGCGGGCGTTCGATGCGGAGGCGGTCTCGCCTGAGAGGTTGGACAATGACGGATGACGCTGTTTCGGTCTGGTGCTTCGCGGGCAAGGATATGTGGGCGCTGACCGACGACGACAGCGGCCATGCGCTCCCGGCTGAGCGGCCACAGGGCACGCGATCGGAACTAAGGGTGCAGCGGAAGGGAGAAGGCCCAATCCTCGCCTCCTGGCCGGCCCCTGCCCCCTCCACAAGGCGCTAGGGTCCGATTGGACGCTGCGCCCGCCCCACTTCCCCCTCGGAAGCCCAGCGACCGCAGGTCGCCCTGTGACGGCATCGCCGTCACGCACCAAACAGCGCATTGGCCGTTAGGCCAATTCCGCTTGCCTTGCTTTACTGTGGGGGAACGCACCTCGCTTTCCCAAAATGCCCTTGTGTTATATTGTGTTAGAATCTGTGTTACGCTGAAATAAAGTGCCGATTTTCTGTTTTGAATCAGTTAGTTATAAAATACTCTCATGGGTGATAACACGAAAGATCATGGGTGATAACACGAAAGATCATGGGTGATAACACGAAAGGAAAACAGGGGTTGTCCACAGCTCAATGGGTGAAAGCACGAAGCCTATTGGTCCATGGGTGAAAACACGATAGGTATCAGCTATGGGTGATAACACGAATCCAGATGATCGCTCCCCTCTCCTACCGGATCGTTATCCTCAGCAGGACTTTTTCGTATGCGACGTTTTCGATGCCGCTCCCAAAGGGGACATGGCCTCGATGGAGCATCCCTTATTCAGCATCTCCACCAAGCCTGATCTGACCGCGCGGGAATATCGCAACGGCTCCACCTTCGTTCGCGTGTCTCCCGGCGAGCTGGGGCTGGCGACAGTTCACGACCGGGATGTGCTGATCTATTGCATCAGCCAGCTCATGGCGGCGCTAAACTCCGGACAGCCAGTCAACCAGGTCGTGCGCTTCAAGGCCTATGACCTATTGGTGGCGACCAATCGGGGAACTGATGGCCGGGGCTATGAGCAGCTACGCAGCGCCTTTAAACGCCTTCAGGGAACGCAAATTGAAACCAATATCCTGACTGGTGGGACTGAGGCGCTGGATATTTTCAGCCTGATCGATCGTGTGAGGATCATGCGCGAAACGCGAGAAGGCCGGATGCAAGAGGTCGAGGTGCGGCTATCGGATTGGGTGTTCAACGCGATCCGTTCCAATGAAGTGCTGACCCTGAACCGCCAATATTTTCGGCTACGGAAGCCGCTGGAAAGGCGGCTATACGAGATTGCCCGCAAGCATTGCGGGTGGCCGGGCAAAGCTGTCAAATTCGGTCTGGATACGCTGCAACGCAAATGCGGGTCCAAATCGACCGACTTTGAGTTTCGGCGTCTCATCAAGACAATTGTGGACCAGGACGATGCCCATGGTCATTTTCCGGACTATGCGCTGAGCTTTGACAACACCCGCGATCAGGTGACTTTCACGCCCCGCGCGGGAAAGGCCCTGCCCCAAGAAACGCTGTTCCCTATGATCTCCAACCAGGCCCTGGAAAAGGCCCGCACGGTCGCGCCAGGATATGATGTTTACGCGCTCAAGGGTGATTATCTCGCCTTCTGGGATGACAAGGGGCAGCAACCCCTCAAGAATGCGGATGCTGCCTTTCTAGGCTGGTGCAAAAAGCGACACGAACGTAATCCATTGCGCTAGCAGTGCCAGCATGGGATCGCGGATGCGTTTTGTCATGACCCGAATTTAGCTCGCGCATCATACTTCGCCACAAGGTCGCTGATTGCCTCCCCCAATAAGTCTTGTTGTTTGCGGCGGGTCTTTGCAGCCAATACGCGGAAGGCTTCAGCGGTCGGATCATCCTGATCGAAATAGCCGCCCAAGTGATACTTGCCTGCGTTACTGTTAGGTCGCTTGGCCTCTGCCCGTACAGCATCTGCCACAGGCTGCGGGATAGTGTTTTCGTTAGCCTCGGCCTGCGGCCGCTCGATAGCGGCGGATAATAGGGATTTTCTAGCCATGTGCAGCCTTACCTTTCGTCTTCACATGTGACGGTTTGATAATTTGCAAATATTCAAATATGAAATCTCGCAAAGCTGCAATCTCTAATGCGGCCTTCCCTTCCGGCTCATGCTCAATCACGCCTAGGCCATACGGCCACGCAGCTCGAAAGCTACTACGCTCACGGATTACCGCGCGGGCAACCTGTAAGCCGGTTGCCTCGGCCAACGTGCGAGCATCGTCTAACAAGGCAGTGGCGGTTGGCGGTGCGCCATTCAGGACGACGAAGGCCTGCTTGCCGGTCGCTGTGATAAGCTGCGCGGTGCGTTTGATTGCCTCTAGGTCGATCAGGGAAGGTCGGCATGGTATCAAAACCATATCCGAACGCTGCACGGCCTCTGCTGCTTCTGCGCCTGCCGCAGGCGGTGTGTCGATGATCGCCAGCGCAAAGCCTTCGGCTTCAGCTGCATTGATCCAGGGAGATAATCTACGGGCGCTTAATGGTTCGACGTGGGGCAGTTCAGCTGTTCGCCTCTCGCTCCACGCGGTTGCGCTTTCCTGCGGATCGAGGTCGATCAGAGCAGTTTTGATCCCTCCGGCCTGGGCGGCAACAGCTAGATTAACGGCCAGGGTTGTTTTTCCTGCACCGCCTTTCTGCGCTGCAATCGTGATAATTTTCATGTTTGCAAACTTTCAGGGATGAATTATTGATAGTTTGCCGATTTGAAGCGGCGCGTCAACATTCAGGAAAGCAGGCGGCTACGCGATGCCGAATGCATCGCGGATTGCCGCAACGAAAATATCAGCCTGCCCGACTGCCCATACGGCGTCATCGTCGCTGACAGGATCACCCGTGTAATCAGCGAGCAGGCGGAGACGCTCGACCTTGTTAAGCGAACTGCCGAGTTCTGACGCGACGTGTCCGCCAAGGACAAGATGCTGACCGAAGGCCGCAATCAATCCTCTATGGGTTTTGGTAGCGGAAGCGGTTTCCGCGACGTTGGCAGAACGGAGCGCCGCGTGAGCGGCGTCGAACATGGCATAATAAGCGCGGTTACAAGCGCCATCAGCATCACCACCGGCAAGCAATTGATGCGCGCTTGCCAAGGCTTGAGCCGCCTTCCGCATATAGGATGCCGGTGTGACGGGCTTGCTCACAGGGCTACCCCTTCACGCTGGATCGTGCGGATCAGGGCGGGATTGCTGAATTGTTCAGGGTTTTCCATTTCGTCGCCCCACAGCGGCAGGGCTTCGACCAGGATTCCGGTTTCCAGCATTACGTCGAACGCGATGCCCGCCATGTCGATTGCCGTGGTTGACCGTTTGCCGTGTTCGCCTTTCAGCACCACGGCAATATCAGCGTCACTTGTCGCGTTGTGTGTGCGACGGGCGCGGCTTCCGAACAGAATGGCGCGATCAACGGCGTAGCGGCCTGATATGCGGCTCATGAACACCCGCGCTGCGCGCTCAGTATCCGAATCCAATGGTGGTTGGGCCTTTGCGGGGATGAGCTTGTTCCCAAGGCGGGATATGGTGCTTTGGCTGACGTTGAACCGGCGCGCGAGATCCGCTTGCGTTGCGCTGCCATCGGCCAGCGCGCGCAGGGCTTCGGTGCGTTGATGGGCGGTGAGCATTGGCGGGCGTCCCATATGCTGTCCGCGCGCCACGGCGCGGGCGCGCCCCTCCCCTGTCCGCGTAACGATCAGCTCGCGCTCAAACTCGGCCAGCCCGCCCAGCACCGTCAGCATTAAGCGGCCATGTGGGGTTGTGGTATCGGCCCACGGATCACCGAGCGAGCGGAACAACGCCCCTGCCCTTGCCACCGTGTCGAGAATGTTGAGCAGATCGCGCGTTGAGCGCGCCAGTCGGTCGAGACGGGTAACGATCAGCGTATCCCCTGCTCCCAGCACCTTGAGCGCCTTCGCCAGCTCCTTGCGATCGCTCTTTATGCCACTCGCGGTTTCGTGGAACACCTTCGCAGCCCCAGCGGCGACAAGTGCCGCTCGCTGTGCATCGAGAGTCTGGCCGTCTGTTGAGACGCGGGCATAGCCATAAATGGTCATGCCCAAACTATAACCGAAATGCCCTTCTTTATGCAAATATCTTTCGCATACCCGAGAGCCGCAGATTTAGGTGGTTTTCCGACTTATGCAAAACTTGTGATTTTTGGATCAAGCAAACCTCACTCAATAAAATTTGGCGTGCCAACCTCATATTATTAATTAATTTAATTTTTTATCTTTATTATTTTAACTCTTCTGTCTGTTTTGCATTCCTCAGTATATATTTTCCCTTCTTCAGTTAAGGATTTTATTTTTAAATAAAACCCCCTGTTTGATATATTTAGAAAACTCATTAGATTTTTTGTAGAAAGCCCGCCGTGCTTTTCCAAAAGAATGAGAATTTTAGCCTCTTCCCTAAGGAGATCTATTCCGTATTTTTTTTTAAAACTTTTGCTAGCTTCAATTATATTGAAATTATCTATGTTGGTCATTTGCGGTAACCCTGTAAATTACAGGAATATTTGCGACCCGCCAAAGACAACTAAAGTCTCTGCAATACCCCCCAAAGATGCCGCCAAACAGCCAGCAGCCAGCAGCCAGCAGCCAGCAGCCAGCAGCCAGCAGCCAGCAGCCAGCAGCCAGCAGCCAGCAGCCAGCAGCCAGTTACAATATTTGTAATTCCGCGCAACCATTAGAACTATTTACATGCATTTTTTGCAGTCGATAGCTGTTGTGATTGCCATTTATGTCAATACACCCGCAAATTGACGGCGAAGCTACGATCATATCGTAGCTATGCAGTCGCGTGCAATCATTTAGGTTTCCGGGGGGAATTGATGTCGTGACCAATATTTATATGGCTGCAACCGCCAACTAATCACATATTTTAAAAAACTCAGATCGCCCTCCGCTAAATATTAGCGAATGGGCGCGGCATTTTATGCCGCCTGAGAACACTAAGGAAATGGTAGAAACATGCTCAAGAATTTCCAAAAATCGCTGCTTATTTCGACAGCTATTCCGGTCGCTTTTATGGCGGCTTCCGCCGCACAAGCGCGTGATGTCAGCGTGCCCGCTCCAGTCGCACCCGCGACGTCGGTGCCCGGTACCACCGTGAATGCGGCGATCGTGACTGCAATCACGGCCCCCGACGACGCAAATCTAAAGCTGACGGTGCCGTCAGCCGGTGTCGTGTTGGGCGATTCGATCGTGCTGAATCCCAACACCGGTCAAGGCGATGGCAAGATTGAATTTCTGAGCGATGGCAAGATCGGCGCGGTCGATGCAGCGACTGGTTCAGTGACCGATGGCGCAGGCGCAATCTTCAACGGCCGTGCGGCGGCTGGTGCAGCGAACAGCTTCAAAGGCACCAATAACGGCCTGATCGCTGGTGGGCTGCGCACCGTTGGCTTCGGCGGCGATGCCTCCATCACTAATGGCGGCGAAATCTATAACGGCATCACGGCATCGGGTCAGGGCAATGTGTCGATCACGACATCGGCTGCGGGCGCGGTGCGGTCGGGTAATGTCGTGGCAAGCTCGATCACGGTGGATACCGCCGCTGCGCCAGTTGATGGCGTTACAAAGACCAGCTTTGCTGGTGGGAAAGCCAGCATTGTGCAGGCCGGCGATGCGGCGGATGCTGAAGACAGCGTACGCGGCAATCTGAACGCGACCGGCCTGAATGGCGCGGAAGTGACCGTTTCCGCCAAGGCGCGCAATGTCATCGCGTCGGCCGGCGGCGTGACCGAAACGGTGGGCGGCAGCAATGCAGTGACCAGCGGCACTGTAACCACCACCACCGTCCGCAACGACGTCACGCGCGGGGGCGGATCGGCCAATGTAACTGTCGGCGGTGACGGCGATGTGGCCCTTGTCAGCGCGACCGGCATCGGGGGTGCCAGCGCAACCATTGATGGTGCGGTTGCGGGCAATGTGAATGCCAGTTCGAACGGCACTTCTACCACCTACACGGATATCAGCGTCGTCGATGGCGCCGTCCCGGTCAGCGGTTCAACAAAAACCACCAGCACTGCCGTTGGCAAAGCCGCCGACGTTTCTGTCGGCGAAGATGGCAGCGTCGGAGGTTCGGTCAGCGTAAATGGCCAAGGCAGCGCATCGACAGTGATCGACGGCACGGTTGACGGGAATGTCAGTCTTACTTCGACTGCTACAAATAATGCCTATGATTATGCTTCGACCCCCACGGGCTACACCTATAGCGACACTAATGTTGGGGCGGGCGGCGCCGCTACCGGCGCGGTCGGCGCGACCGGGACGGTCGATGGCAACTTCACAGCCATCGGGGACAATAGCGTCGTTCTGAACAATGCCGGGACGATCAAGGGCAATGTCACAGGCACGTCGCGCCGGTCTCTGACAAATTCCAGCGGCAAGGTCGGCAGTAGCACCACGACCAGCGCTACGCTGATCGAGACAACCAGCCAGAGCGAATCGACCTCACGCAGCGCAACCACCACTGGCACCGCCAGCTTCGTCAACGAAGTTGGTGGGCAAGTGCAGGGCAATGTCTCGCTGAGCGCGGGTGGTGACGTGACTTACAACAACGACGGTGTTGTATTCGGTTCGACCAGCTTGGTCAGTCAAGGCACGGACAACGCGACGACCAGCAGCAACACGACCAAGGTTTCGACCGCGATCGCGACGCCGCCCGCGCTGGATGTCGTAACGACCTCTGTCGAAGACAAATCCACGACCGTCACGACACACACCGGCGGCAATGTCACCGGCACTTATGCCAATGCCAACGGCACGCTGAATTTCGGCGTCAACGGCAATGGATCGGTAAACCAACTCGCCGACCAGGCGAGCAGCGCGACCGTTTCCGGCGTAATTTATGGTAGCCTGACGTCGCAAGCCGGCTCGGCGAACAGCCAGTCGAACAGCGAAAGCAAATCGGTTGAGGTTTTGTCGGGCGGCAACGGCACGCGCAGCCTGACCAGCGCGTCCAGTTCTTCGTCCACCACCAATGCAGGTGGCGACAGCAGCGTCACCGTCAGCGGCAAGCTGGCTGAGGGCGAGGCCGGAGTAGTGCCTTCGCTGTCCTCCTATGCCACCGGCAACAGCGGTGTCACCCTTTCGGGCACCGTCGAAGGCGGGATATATTCGAGCGCATCGGGTACTGATGTCAGCAGTGCTTCCACCCAGACGGCATCGCAGACGATCACGTCCAGCGTAGCGCGCACAGACAGTCTGGCGCGAACTGATGACTACGGCTACAATTCGGTCGGCGGTGCCTCCACCGTCGATGTTGCGGCCACGGGCAAGGCCGCCACGCTGTCTGGCAATGTCAATGCCTATGGCCAAACGGGCGCAAGCGTCACGGTTGCCAAGGGCGGCGTGGTCGGCAGCAGCGCTGACAATCCTTTTGGCGGCGTTTATGCCAATGCGGATGGCACTGACTATACCACCAAACAGGAGCGAAGCTTCACGCGCGTTCCGGCGGAGGGCACAGCAACAGCTTCCGACAAATACACCTCCAGCTATGCCACCAGCGCCGATGTAGGTGATGCAACTGTAGCAGTCGCCGGAACCGTGGCTGGCAACGCGGAAAGCTCCACCACGCGCGGAAAGGCGACGACCACCGTCACCGGCACTATCGGCGGGGACGCTGTCGCCACGGCAGCCTATGGCAACGACTATCAGTCTAGCAGCACGACTGACTATGCGGGCAAGGTAGCGGCTTCCGGTTCGACCAGCTTTGGTTCGCTGGTACCCAAGGTGTCCAAGCAAGTGAGCAGTTCCACCAGCAACAATGTCGGCGGCGCAGCTTCGATCCTGGTCGATACGGCCAGCGATCTGCAAAAGGCTGACAAGATTGGGGTATCCGGTTCGGTCTATGCAACCGGCCTCTCCTCCGCCACAGCGACGATTGCCAATGGTTCCAAAGTAAATGGCAACGTTGAAGCCTACAGCCACTTCACCAACTCGGCCAGCGAAGCGACCACGCTCTACAATAGCGCCGGTGAAGCAACCGAAAACAGCGCGTCTTACGCCACAACCTTGGCTGGCGGTGACGCTAATGTAGCGGTCGGCACCAAGAGCGAGATCGGCGGCAGCGTCTATGCCGATGGCGACAAGACGGCCACGGTCAGCAATGCCGGTATGATCGAGGGGTCTGTCATTGCCGATACCCTGCATTCGGTAGTGTCATCGACCTCGAAGAGCACCAACCTCAACAATGTCGGCCTACGCCAGGACGAAACCACCAATGCATATACCGGCATCGGTGGCGCGGCGACGGTCACCAACGCCGCAGGCGCGCTGATCGGGGGCGATGTCTATGTCGCTGGTGCGACCGGCATCCTTACCAATGGCGGCGGCATTGCGGGCACGGTGGTGTTGGGCCAATCAATCGATAATCACAGCCAAACCCAAATCGATACCGTCACCACCACCACCCAGACGGTCACGCCTGCCGAAGCACTGACAGCGCAAACCTATACGTTCGACCAGAATAACTTCCTGGGCGGCGGCGTCTATGTCGGCGATGCGACTATTACCGACCCCTTCGGTAGGGATGACGCCCCAGACATCAAGACGAGTGACGTGAAGGCAACGGTCAACCTGAATGCCGGGTCGGTCACACTGGGCAACATCGTCGGCCAGCGTGACGCTGAAACGGGTGCATTCCTGACCGATACGGTCCTGAACCTCAACGGATCGGGTTTCCTGGGGGCTGATGTCCTCAACCTCAAAACCCCGACTTCACCCACCTACACTCCCGAAGCAGTGCTGCCGAAGGAAGCACAGGAACTTGGCTTCGGTACTTATAGCACCGGTGCAGTACGTATTCTGGGCGTCAACAGCGTCAATAAGGCCGATGCGGGCACTTTCGTTCTCGATCTTGCCCCCTATATTGAGGATTCTGTAGACCTCAATCGCTGGAGTGCCGATGTCGGGTCAATCAACGTTAGTGCTGGTGAATTGCAGATCACGGGACCTGCCTATGACCCAACCGACGCAGATGGTGCCTATATCGGTATTCAGGGTAACATTGTCGTCGATGGCGGCTCACTGGTCTTCGGTCGCCGGACGTTGATCGACGGTGGCCTTGTCGGAGGCAGCATCACCTCTGCAGGCGTGGAAACGATCTCTGGCGTGCATGTTGTACTGAATGGCGACTATAGCCAGTCGGACACGGGCACGACTGTGGTCGGGGTGAGCCCGTCACTGGTGCGTTTCGCTCCGGTGTCGGTCGGCACGGCCAATGGCGGCAGCGAAGTGCTTGGGCCGATCGAAGCAGGGGCGACCGTGCCCTTCTTCACCACGCCGGCCAATGGCTTCTCCGCTCAGTCCACCCCCTCGCGTATCGACGTGACGGGCAAGGTCACTCTGAGCGGCAAGGTGCTGGTCGATGTGACTAAGGATGCAATCTATTCGGCGGGAGATGGCTATACGCTGTTCACCTATGGCGATACGGACAGCGCTGTGAGCGCGACTGTCAACCAGTCGATCAGTTCACCCTTTGTAAGCTTCGATCTGCAGAAGGATGACGCGACCAAGACCGTCAAGATCGTCGCCAAACGTGTCGGTTACGCTACTGCGGCGACTAACCCCAATGCCGTATCGGCCGCCAATGCACTGGATGCGCTGATCCCAACGATCGTCCAGAAGATCAGTGACGACGCCAATGGCGGATCGGTATTCACCACGGTGAGCGAGATCGGCCTGGTGCAGGATGCCGCGAACATCATCTCGGGTCTCGACTGGCGTCTCAGCCAAGCGGGCGCGGCGCAGGTGTTCAATGAACTGTCATCGGCGGAAATCTATGGTTCGCTGGCGGCGATCGAGCAGAATTCAGCCCTGACCGAATCGTTCGAGACCGCAGCAGCCATTGGCAGCAACGGCGTGTGGATCAATCCGGTTGGTCGCTTCGCCCGCTATGGCGACACGAATTCGGGCGCATCGAAGATTCGTGACAACAGCTATGGCGGAGCGATCGGCCTGAACCTGGGTTATGCGGACAATGGCACCTTCGGTATCGGCTTCGCCTATGCTGAACACGACATTGCCGCTCGCGGCACCCCAGAAACGGCGAAAGCCAAGACCTACTCGCTCGGCGTCAACTGGAAGCATGTCTTTGGACCGATCCAGGCCGGTGCACAGTTCGTCTATGGCTTTTCCAACTTCGACGTCACCCGCGATCTGACCGTGCTTGATCGCACGATCACGGCATCCTTCAAGGGTCGCCAGTGGGACGGCAATGTCGAACTGGGTTATGACGTGCTGGCCGGTTCGGGCGTCACTGTCCTGCCCTTTGGCAAGCTGGCGCTACGTCACTGGACGCTGGGTGGCTTCACCGAACAGGGTGGAGCAGGTATCGGCCTGACTGCCGGACGCGACTCCAAGACAGTATTCGTGCCTGAACTGGGCGTTCGCCTGGGTGCAGAACTGTCCAATGGCGGCGACGTCTCCATCCGTCCCTTCGGCAAGCTGAGCTACACCTTCCAGGGGGATGTCGGCAGCAGCCGTGAATTTGCCTTCGCGACGGGTGGAAGCCCATTCACTCTGAAGGGTGTCGATCCGAAGGGCTTCGGCTCCATTGACGGCGGAATCAGCGCACTGTTCAAAGAACGCATCGGCGTCTTTGTCCAAGGCGGTCTCAATTTCGGTGGCTCTCAGAAGGGTGCCGAAGCGCGTGGTGGCATCAACGTCCGGTTCTGACCCCCAAAGACCAAAATGAACTAACGTAGATGTTACCCAAGGGGATGGAAGCTCGCTTCCGTCCCCTTGTTCTTAAATATCCGAGGAAAGGCCATAGATGGTACGCTGAGCAACGCTTAGCGAAAGCCAAACGGTGATTTTTAACCCGATCGTCAGCGCCTGCAAGGTAACAAAGCACGAGAGACGACGATATGAGCAAGAAACCCCTTGAGGCCGCGTTGCAGGATCAACTCAACAAGCTGGCTTCACTGCCGGATGATCAGATCGATACTGTCGATACTCATGAGACTTCCCCTGAGGCTTGGCTGCATGCGCGCCGACCTGGCCTTTACAAGCCCGTCAAGAAGCCGGTCACGCTTCGGCTCGACGCCGATGTCGTGGCCTGGTTTAAGGATCACGCGGAAGGTCGAGGATACCAGACCGAGATCAATCGCGTGCTTCGTCTCTATATCACGGAAACTCGCGCCTGATCGCTTCCAAAGTGCCTTATTCCTCCGCCTGCAGGGGGAGGCGAAGTCAATGCTAGAGATGCCTATAGCGGACGGTAGGCGACGCCGATCCGGCTCTCGGCGGTATCGCGCCGGCTCAGGGTCGCGGCGATATGCCGCTCGGCCGCCGCGCGATCGGCGAAGGCTCGGGCCTGCGCCTGACCGCGCGCGCCGATCCGCCCCCAGCGGGTTTCGACGACGATCATGCCAAAGAGGTCGAGGCTGGCGGTGATGCTGTAGCGCCGGCGAATGTTGCGGGCCGGGTCGAGCGCCACCAGCTCGATCGGATCAGGCAGAGGAAGGTTCGCGCCGAACATGGCGCGGAGCCTACAAAATCAGCTTTGCGAAGTCCGACGACTTATCTGACTCAATGGCGCGTCGCTGATTCACGCGCTGAATCAATGAGGATGAGATCGGGGGCGGAAATCGCCAGATACGACCGCACGGCCTGCTCGATCGCCGGCCATCGCGCCAACGAATGGGCGGGATGCGCCAGTTGCTCCAAGCTGATCGTGCCACCGATCGACACCACCATGCGCCAGAAGCACAGCGCGCGCGGTATCCATATCCTGGGCAGGGAGGACGGTACTATCGCCATCCAGCCATGCTCATCGGGTTCGGTGAACTCGGTGGGATCGACGCTGCCGAACATCCAGTCGCCCCGTTCGGCCTGGGGCGGGGCATCGCCAAGCGCCTCGGCGCGTATCATCCGGTCGAGCAAGGCCACCAAAGTATTTCGGTCCAATTCGGTCGAAACCTCCATGCCTATTGCGCCGCCTTCACGTCGATCGTGCAGCGCACCGCCTTCTTGGCCTTGGCGGCCTTCTCGCGGCACGTCTGAATAGCCTCGCGGTTGCCATCCGCGAGCGGTGCCGCCGCGACGATCACGCCCCAGCTCTCGGGCGCGGCCGTCTGCATCAGGTGTTGCCCTGCTTCCCACGGGCTACCCTCGTCCAGAACGCGCGTCGCCAGGCGCTCGGGCCAGCGCCAGCTTGTCGGCGCGAGAAGCGCGAGCGGTATTTGCGCCAGGGCGTAGAGCAACATCCCCAACACCACGCCGCCCAATCCGGCCCACACCAGCCAGCGGTTCTGCTCGTCGCCCCGGCGCGCGGATGCTAGCCGGTTGCCGATCTCGCGGGCGGCCTTGTCCAGCCCTGCGCGTGCCTCGGCGACAAGCCGCGCGTCCTCGCGGCGCGCGCCGCTCGCCGCCGTCGCGATCTGGCTCGTCATGGAATCCGGGGTCATCGACAATAGCGGACTTTTGGCGATGGGATCGATCCGCTGGGCGAGCGCCACCAATATTTTCTCCGTGCGCTCAAGCGTCGGCTGATAATCGGGTATCTCGATGGACTCGCGCGCGGCCGTCAGTCCCTCGATGGCACTGCGCAGCAACGACACCTCGCGGCCAAGCTGGGCGAATGCCCGCGCCGCGTCATCCTCGCCCATGTCTTCGCGGTCGTCGTCCATATCCTCTCCTTACCGGCTCATCCCCAAGCCCCTGCCGAGCCCCAAATCGCGGGTCAGCTCGCGGGCAAGCTCACGGCTCTGGTTGATGCCCCTCTCAAGCCCCAACTCGCGACTACGGCCGCGCAGGAGCGATTCAACCTGGGGATCGCGCTCAAGGCTTTTCGCCATGCCCGCCATTTCCTGCCCCGCCTTTTCCCGGCCCGACATGTCGCCGGCGCGATAGAGGCGGTCCCGATCGGCGCTGAGGCCCTGCCAGCGTTCCACGAACCGATCGGCGCGCAAAGCCGGATCGACGCGCACGCGGGCTTCTCGGGCCATCGCCTCGATCATCGGGCCGCTGCGCCCCGCCGCCGCTTCGCGCAGCAATTCAGGATTGCGCTTCATCGCCTCCGTCATATCGTCCGAAGCCCCCGGCCGGAGCGTATCGAGCGCATGGATCGCGCGCTCGAGCGCGACCTTCTGATGCTCAAGGATCGGCGCACCCGATGCCCGCGCCTGCAACACCACCTCGGCCGAGCGCGAGGTCCGCTCGACAGCGCGCGCGAAGGCGCGGTCCTCGCCGCGATCGGCCCGCGCGGGCGAAGGCGTCGCCGGCGTCGCGTCGAGCTTCAACCCGTCGAACATGCCGCGCTTGGGTTTCTCGCCCTGGACACGCCCCGGCGCGGGTCGCTCGATCGGCTTCGGCTTGAATCCGTCGAACATGCCCCGCCGCGGCTGACGCTCACCCGCGGCCTTCGCCTCCTGATCGCCGCGGCTGATCGGCCGTGGATCCTCACGCACTTCGCGCGAATATCCACGGCGAGGCGCAAAGATCTCGACCCCCTGCCTCTCGGGCGCATCCGGCAAGCGGATCTCGCCCGACAACCCGCGCCGATCGGCGAAGTCACGAACCTCGGCGTCGCGGTCCCGATACATCGGATAATCCGACGCCATATCCTTCGACCGCTCGCGCGACAGGGTGCGGACAAGCTGGCGCTGATCGGCGAAGTCGTCGCGCCCGTAATGGAGCTGCACCCCGTCACGGTGTCGCGACAAGCCGACATAAGCCGAATGGCGGTCCATGCCGGGGGTGGCGAGGACGTGCGCCCGATCGACCGTCACGCCCTGCGATTTATGGATGGTCGCCGCATAGCCATGATCGACATGGGCATAGTCTTTCAGGTCGAACGCGACCGATCGACCGTCGTCGAGCCGGACCGCCATATGCTCTGGCGTAACCCGCTCGACCTTACCCAGCGTGCCGTTCTTCACCCCAAGCCCGCGCTCGTTCTTGAGGAACATGATGCGGTCGCCGCTGGCGAACTCCCGCGCGCCCCGCTCGGCCTTCACCTCCACGTCGGGACCAAGCGCAGCCGAGTCACGCAAGCGTGCGCGCGCGGCCAGGTTCAAATCGCGAACCTCGGCATTGGTGTGGGTGAGGATGATCCGGCTCTTGTCCGGATCGGCAAGGCGCTGCGCGTCCCAACCGTCCACCAGCTCGGCACGCGCCTGCTCGCGCGTGTCGGCCGCCTCGACCATCCCATGACGCTCATAGGCATGGATCGCCTCGCCGGTCCTGCCGGTCGCCAGCGCCCGCGTGGCGTCCTTCTGCCAATCCTCATGCTGTCGGCGTATCTCGCTGATCTCGGCGGCACCGTGCCGCTCGGCCAGCGCCCGGAACGCGGCACCCGCCTCGATCGCCTGCAACTGCTCGGCATCGCCGACAAGCACGACCTTGGCCCCGGCCCGTTCGGCTTCGCCAAGCACGCGCTCCATCTGGCGCGTGCCGATCATCCCGGCCTCGTCGATCACCAGCACGTCGCGCGGCCCGAGCTGCTCGCGGCCCTGCCCCCACTGATATTCGAGGCTGGCGATCGTGCGCGAGGCGATGCCCGATCCGCCTTCCAGCCCCTCGGCCGCGATCCCCGACAGGGCGGCACCGCGCACCGTGTAGCCGGCGCGCTCCCATTCGTCGCGCGCCACGCCCAGCATGGCCGACTTGCCGGTGCCGGCATAGCCGACCACGATTGAAAGATCGTTCCGGCTGGTGATATGCGCCAACGCGGCTTCCTGCTGGGTTCCCAGCACCAGGCTATCACTCCCGGTAGCGGCCACCCCCCTAACGGCCGCTGCCGGGAGACCATGCCCTCCCCGCTCTGCAAGCCTGTCAGCGGCCCGCTCAAGCCGCTGCTCGACCGCGATCATCTCGCGCGAGGTGAACCGCTCCTGCCCTTTCCCGTCCTGCCCCAGCCCCACCAGCTCGGGCGACGCCTTCACCGCGCTCATAGCGGAATCGAACTGGTCCTTGCCGTCGCTGTGCCGATGGACGAACATCGCCAGGTCGCGGGTGGTGAACGTCGCCTGTTGCCGCGTGATCGCGTCCAATGCGATCCCCGGCTCGGCAATGATCTTCTCGCCATTCGCGCGCGCGATCCGGGCATGGTCCTCGACCCGCTCGGCCTCAAGCCCCTGTTCGGGCATCCGCGATGCTGCCGGCCCGATCTTGTGCTGCGGCTCAAGCTCGATCCCCTGCGCCGCTAATGTGCGATGGTCGATCCGCGCATCAATATCGAGCGACGCAAGCCGTTCGTTGACATGATCGGCCCATGCCTCGCGCCACCCTTTCAAAAGCTCGGCGCTGTTCCACTCGCGCACCTTCTGGCCGAACCCCTCCGGCCCTACCTCGCGCATCGACAGCATGACGTGCGCGTGCGGCTTGGGCTGGCCGTCCTTGCCCATGTCCCAATGCACATTGAGGTCCGCGACCATGCCGCGTTCGACGAACTGCTTGTTCACGAAATCGCGCGCCAGCTCGACGCCCTGCGCCTGATTCATTTCGCGCGGAATTGAAAACTCAACCTCGCGGGCAAGCTGCGCGTCCTTGCGTTTCTCGCCGGCCTCGACCTCGTTCCACAAGGTCGCGCGATCGTTTAAACGCTCCGGCGCACCCTCGGGCAGCATGATTTCCGAATGGACGACACCGGCCTTGTTCGAGAAATCTTGGATACGCCCGAGTCGGTCATCGTGCAGCTCGGACGCCGAACGATAGGCGGCCGATGCAACCGCGCTCGATCCATTGGCGCGGCTGATGACCTTGGCTGAGAAATGGTAGATCGCCATGACGGCCGCTATACTGCCTTTCTTAGCGCACGTCGGCAACGACGTATAAGCGCGCACTCACACTCCCTGTCGTTCCTGTGATTGACTTCGCCGCATTTTTTGTTCGGAACGGTTCCTCGCGCGCGCGATCATGCTATCCTGCGGCTTCAGTTTTCGGGCACGAGGGAGAGAATGATGCGCAAAACGCGCGACTATGACGCGGAGCTGAAAGCCCTTGGCGACAAGGCCAGGGCGTTGAAGGTGAAGAAGGTCCAGCAGCTTGGCGAGCTTGTCACGTCCACCGGAGCCGATGCGCTCGATCTCGATACGCTGGCGGGCGCACTGCTTGCCGCTGTGGAATCGGCCAGCACGGAAGAAAAGGAGGCGTGGCGCGCGAAAGGTTCCGCCTTCTTTCAGCGGCGCGGGAAGAAAGCTCGCGGATAATGTCGCGGCGACCGCCAAGGCGATGGCGCGAACCGGGCAAGCGCTACGCCGCGTTGAAGCCGCCGCGCGCCGCACCGATACGAGAGGATGGGTCGTGCAACGCCGCGAACGAACCCGCCATCTCATAGAACTGGGCGGCCTCGTCCAGAAAGCCGGCCTGGTCGATCTCGCCGACGACGATCGCGCCACCCTGGCCCAGTCGGCCCGAAGCTGCGATTTTGGCCAGGTTGAAGAACGAACACTGAACGCTTGATTGATTCTACCAGGACCGTTGCTGACCACCGACCTCGTAGATA